>ERZ1022724.141-NODE-141-length-17982-cov-5.949852_pt1 | contig 17982 bp, 13 predicted proteins | sample MGYA00521091_ERZ1022724 | MGnify/ENA primary metagenome ERZ1022724 (study PRJEB33162, sample SAMN09537610) | freshwater metagenome | isolation source: freshwater | place: Canada:Alberta | collected 2017-07 | study: EMG produced TPA metagenomics assembly of the... | reverse complement strand
ATGGGGAGCTGGCAATGACAAGATCTGCTCGCTTGGGAAGGGTAAGTCGGAAGCTCGAACCACGCTTTGGTTTTGACCAAACCTGCAACCAGCCACGGTGCAGAATTGCATCCTCCTTGGCAATTGCAAGGCCCAACCCTGTGCCGCCAACAGATCTTTGGCGTGCGGGATCCGCCCTCCAGAAACGATCAAATATCCGCTCTAGCTGCTGCTTTGTCATGCCAACACCCGAGTCGGTCACAGAGATAGCTACAGCCTGCTGGTTCTGAGAGACCTCAACGCGAATCGGTTTTCCCTCACCGTGTTCGACCGCGTTGGAAAGCAGGTTGACCAGCAGTCGCTCGATGCGCTTGGCATCCACCTCTGCCTCCACTGGCTGGGATGGCAGCTCAACCTCAATCGGAGTATTCATGCTCATGGCCAGGGGTTCGATGTTGGCAATTGCTGCGCCAACCACGGAGTTCAAATCTCTGATTTCAAGCTCAGCTTGAACTGCTCCGGCGTCATAACGAGAGATTTCGAGCAGGTCAGCGAGTAGTCGCTCGAAGCGTTCGATTTGCGCCTGCATCAGCTCTGCGGAGCGAGAGAGTGCCGGCTCCAAACGCTCACGATTTCCAAACAACACCTCACCCGCGAGCTTGATGGTTGTCAGTGGAGTTCTGAGTTCGTGAGAAACATCGGATACGAATCTGCGCTGCATTCGAGATAGCGAATCTAGTTTTTGAATTTGCTGCTGAAGGTTTCCGGCCATCTTGTTGAATGATCGCGCCAGCTGAGCAATAACATCTGAGCCCTTTTCGGCTAGACGTTCGTCAAGTTGACCCTCCGCCAAGAGCTCTGCTGCAGCTGCTGCTTGCTCCACCGGTCTAACCACGCGCCTAGTAACCAAGTAGCTAACTCCACCGATGATGAAGATTAGGAAGATACCTCCGATAACCAAGGCGTTTTGAACCAGAGCCAAAGCCTCTTGCTCAGGGCTGAGGTCAAAGACCAAGTACAACTCGAAGTTACCCGCGAGTGGAATGTTGATCGGAGCTCCAACTGTCACTCCTGGAAATGTGATATCCCCGCGCTTGAGTGTGATTGGCGTGTAGCTCAATACCTCAGGGTTAGCCCTGACCTGCTCGCGCAGTTCCTCTGGAATGGAAGCAAGATCTAGGTCGGGAGAAATTGGGGACTGAAACAGATCCAATTGAGCCTGGCCTGGGCTTCTGAGTAGCGCCACCTGTCGGTTTGCAGACGCTCCTGTGATTTGCAGCGATGGCACTACCGAGTTGATAAGGGTCTGGAGCGCAGTTTCATCGGTTAGTGATGCGGCGGCAATGGTGGTTTGAACGCTGCCGATTGCTCGCTCAGTTTCGGACAGAACCTGCTCAAGCCGGTTTTGGTAAAACGAATTCGCCAGCGAGAAAGAGAGAAAGCCACCCAAGGTCACAAGAGCGACCAGCGAGAAGCCAAGGGTGGCAAGCACTGCCTTGGCGGTTAGGGATTTACGAAGCCAGCTCACGCAGTTTCAGTGCCGACCCGGTAACCATGCCCGCGCACAGTCATAACAATCTTTGGGTTCTCTGGGTCAATCTCAACCTTCGAGCGCAGACGCTGAACGTGAACGTTCACCAGCCTGGTGTCTGCCTTGTATTGATAACCCCAAACCTGCTCCAGCAACATCTCTCTTGAGAAAACCTGTTGCGGCTTAGTCGCGAGAGTGTGAAGCAACTTGAACTCAAGCGGGGTCAGAGAAATCTTGGTGTCCCCACGCTTTACCTCGAAGGATCGTGGATCAAGGCTCAATACGCCGATCTGGATGCTGCCACCCTCATCGCCAAGTGGGCGCAGCCTGGCCTTGATTCTGGCAAGTAGCTCCGCTCCGTTGTGCGGCTTTACAACATAGTCATCGGCACCGGCTTCAAGACCTCGAACTACGTCCTCGGTTTCGCCCTTTGCGGTGAGCATGATGATCGGAACTCCACTCACCGCTCTGATCTGCTCGCACACCTCAATACCTGATTGTCCAGGCAGCATGATGTCGAGCAGCACCAGATCGGGCTGTGAGTCATTGAAAGCTGTGATTGCACTTAGGCCATCGGCAGCAAAGGCTGGGTCATAGCCGGCACCTGAGAGGACCAGCCCGACCATTTCGCGCAGTGCATCGTCGTCGTCAACGACCAAGATCTTTTGAGACACTGCGACCTCCTTGCTAGTAGCGGTAGTGATCCACCTTGTAAGGACCATCGACTGCTACACCAATGTATCTTGCCTGAGATGAGGTCAACTTTGTCAACTCCACTCCCAGCGCATCTAGGTGCAATCTAGCAACCTTCTCGTCAAGATGCTTAGGCAAAATGTGAACTCCGAGACCGTATTCAGCTGCGCGCTGGAAAAGTTCGATCTGTGCCAACACCTGGTTAGAGAATGAAGTGCTCATTACAAACGATGGGTGACCGGTTGCGTTACCGAGGTTCATCAAGCGACCCTCAGACAAAATCAAGACCGCACGGCCGTTTGGCAAACGCCACTCGTGGACCTGAGGCTTGATCTCAACCTTCTCAACTCCGGCGATTCTTGAGATTCCGACCATGTCAATCTCGTTGTCGAAGTGACCAACATTTGCCAAGATCGCCAGGTTCTTCATCTTCAGAACGTGCTCTGGGGTAATGATGTTCTCGTTACCGGTTGAGGTGATGAAGATGTCCACCTGGTCGATAACCGACTCAAGGGTGGTCACCTGGAAACCATCCATTGCAGCCTGAAGTGCACAGATTGGGTCAATCTCGCTGATGATTACTCGAGCACCCTGACCGCGCAGCGCCTCTGCACAGCCCTTACCCACATCTCCATAGCCAGCTACGAAGCAAACCTTGCCGCCCATTAGGACGTCGGTCGCACGGTTTAGGCCATCTGGAAGTGAGTGGCGAATGCCGTACTTGTTGTCAAACTTCGACTTGGTAACTGCGTCGTTTACGTTGATAGCCGGGAACAGTAGCTCGCCGCGCTTGAAGAATTCGTATAGACGGTGAACACCGGTGGTGGTCTCCTCGGAGACTCCAATGATGTCCTTTGCCATGCGAGTGAAGTAGCTTGCGTCACGCTTTAGCGACTCGGTTAGGGTTGCAAGCACCACGCGGTACTCGTCAGAGTCGTCGACGCCAGCCGGTGGAACCGAGCCTGCCTTTTCAAACTCGACACCCTTGTGAACCAAAAGCGTTGCGTCACCACCGTCGTCAAGGATCAGGTTTGGACCATCGAAGCCCTGGGCTGAGAAGTCAAAGATCTTCTCGGTGCACCACCAGTACTCCTCAAGGCTCTCGCCCTTCCAGGCGAACACTGGAGTTCCCTTAGGGTCCTGAGTGGTTCCCTTGCCTACTACAACCGCAGCAGCAGCTTCGTCCTGAGTTGAGTAGATGTTGCAGCTTGCCCAGCGGACATCTGCACCAAGCTCAACCAAAGTCTCGATTAGAACAGCAGTCTGAACGGTCATGTGCAGTGAGCCTGCGATGCGTGCGCCGCGCAGTGGCTTGGCTGCGCCGTACTCCTTGCGCAGCGCCATCAGACCTGGCATCTCTGCTTCGGCTAGACGAATCTGGTGACGGCCTGACTCGGCCAAGGAAAGGTCTGCGACCTTGAAATCAATCTGGGTAATGGTGCCACTCATGTGGGGCCTCTTTCTTGGTATCGAAACTAGCTGTTTCTAATTGCTTGGATTGCTTTGTCTCGAATCTCTACCATCGAGGCCTCGTGGCTGGATTCAACGTTAAGTCTAAGCAATGGTTCGGTGTTTGAGGGACGAATATTTGCCCACCACCAAATATCTTTGCTGGCGAAACTGAAGGTGGTTCCGTCAAAACGCTCTTCACTTGCCTCCGGGAACGCAGTTCTGACTCGCTCCAGGGCCTCGGCAACGTTTTCCACGGTCGAGTTGATCTCACCGGATGCAAAGTAGGGAGTGAAGGATTTTGAGATCTCGGACATTGTCTTAGCTGATCCGGCAAGCTCAGAAACCAGGTGCATCGCAGCCAACATTCCGTTGTCCGCTCCCCAGAAATCGCGGAAGTAGTAGTGCGCTGAATGTTCGCCACCAAATACCGCGCCCGTGTCTGCCATCTCGTCCTTAATCAGGGAGTGACCAACCTTGGTTCGGACCGGCTTGGCTCCAGCCGCAGCAATCACTTCTTCAACAGACTTTGAAGTCAAGAGGTTGTGCAGGACGGTGATGTTTTGTTCTCCCGCTGCCTTTACCCTCTCAATCTCACGCTTAGAAACAATGGCCGCTACCGCGGATGGACTAACCGCTTCACCCTTTTCATCAACTGCAAAGCAGCGATCTGCGTCGCCATCAAAAGCCAAACCAAGGTCTGCCCCATGAGCCACCACAGCACGCTGCAGATCAACAAGGTTTTCTGGCTGCAACGGGTTTGCCTCATGGTTTGGGAAGGTTCCATCGAGCTCGAAATAGAGCGGGATGATTTCGAAGTTCAAAGGATCTAGCCCTGCAGCATCGCCAAAGACTGCTGGGACTGTAAGTCCCCCCATGCCATTTGCTGCGTCAACAACAATGCGCAGTCTTCTTGACTGAGAGAAATCAACCAGGCTGCGCAGGTAAGAAACGTAGTCCTGCATCACATCAGCGTGTGAAAGTGAACCTGGGGTTTCGACCGACTCAATTCCAGCCTCTAGGAAGTGCTGAGCCCACTTTGAGATGCCCGCCAGACCGGTGTCCATTGATATCCCTCGGGCAGCAGCGCGCGAGAACTTCATGCCGTTGTAGCTGGCAGGGTTGTGGCTTGCGGTAAACATCACCGCTGGCAGATTCATTGAGCCTGATGCGTAGTAGCTCATGTCTGTGGAGCAAAGGCCAAGCAGCACCGGGCTCGCACCGCGCAGCATCGCTCCTTGGGCAAAGGCTTCCGCAAAAACTGGTGAGCTGTCTCGCATGTCGTGACCGATGACAAGTTGCTTGCCAGCGAGTTCTAGCTCAGCTACAAAGCCAGCACCGAATGCGCGAACCACGTCTTCGGTCAGCTGGCTGCCAACCAATCCGCGCACGTCATAGGTCTTTACAAAATCATTGAAGTTGGCCACAAAATCCTCTTGGCTCTAATTAGATGGCCCCAGAATACAATGAGCCAATGGGCAGCGAGATGACAAACCGCGATCGTCACGGCCGTGGCATGCGCAGACCCATCCCCTCCAAGCTCTTTCACCACGGTTTTCTGCGTCGCAGCTTTTTTGAAACCGTCGTAACCGAAACCTGCGAATACCTTCAGGAGAGCTTTGCCCCCGAGCTGGCAAATCTCACCTGGAATATCGAGGACGTTCCAGCCCTGGCTGAAGGTGAGCCACTAAAGCGGTGGAGTGCGAACAAACGACTGATGATGATCACGCTTTATCGCATCCCGATTCAGCGGCTTGGAAAAGCAAGATCCATGGACCCAAGGATGCAAATTGAGCAGGCCGTGATTTCTGCGGCTGCGAGTTTGATTGACAAGGACCCTTGGGAACTAATCCATCCGGATTAGCGAACCGAAACCTTCAGCTCTTCACCAAAATTGCGCATCTGGGTGGGCGCGATAGTTGCATACCCAGTGGAGTTCTTGATGCTCAGTAGGGCATGGAAAGTCTCGGCGCTGGAGATTAGGTAACTCCCTGGCTTCACCACAATCCCAACCTGACCTTGGCCCGGCACAATCGCGGACTGATTTTCTGGGCCCTGAATAATCACCGTTAGATCCCCCGATTCAGGGTTGGCGATAAACAGAGTGCTAGTTCTAGAGACAACTAACCTCAAGGGCTCTGCAAAACCATCGGTTGGAACCATCCAACTAAAGTCGAGCCCCTCATCAAGAATTTGGTTTTTCAAAGCTAGAACCACCGGTTGGTCTGACTCGAAGGAAACCAGGTTGGCTCCCGCTGCAAGAGATAGCTTTTGGCTCAGAAGCTCTCCCGCCGGCACCAAAAGGCGAATCTCCTCAACCTGTTCTGAGTCCTTCAGCTGAAGCACCACCGCTGCTTGCTCTAGAGACGGATTGAATACCCTCAGTTCAGCAGGAGCGAATCCTTCGGTAACAACTTCAATACCTGGGAGCACACCGGCTTTTCTAGCCAGCTGCGGGGCAACCAAATCAACACCGGTTGCAGTAAGTCCATTCACAGTTCGGTGCTGCATGTAGGCGGAGACAGCCAGGCCGCTGGTTCGATAACTAAGTGCAAAGATTGGCTCCGCACCAGAGAGTGCGACAAGTGAAATCTCCTTCTGGGCACCAGCGGCAACCGGAACTCGCTCGGAGATTACCTCGGTAGCCAAAGTCAGTTCGACCTCAACCAAGACCTCGACCTGGTTTGGGTTGCCCAAAATCAAAATTGACTCATTGCCTGGGCCAGAGTTACCAGACACGAAGTACCCATAGTTGTTGGGCTGACCGCAGTTAGCTGCGGCTAGACCGCGAATTCGAGGCCGGTCAACCGATTGAACCTGGTTCGCCGATAGCAACTGAGTGGACTGAGGAGAACCTGCAACTTCAAACCTGGCCCAGCCCTGCTCTGGGTCAAGTTCAGCGCCATGAACCGCAACCAGGGGCGCTCCGATACGGGCAATCTCACCGAGGTCAGTGCCTTGAACTCCACCGACTTCAACCAATGGTCCTGGACAGCCAGATTGCAGCGGCAGCGGCTCAACACCAACCAACTGCGAGTCGACAGTTGCCTCACTCAGGGCCTGCGGAGCTGGCAAAAGATAAAGTGCGGCTAACGATCCGAAAACGGCAAGAGATGCAACTAGGCGTAGGAAAATCTTCATCGTTCACCCCGATACGCACGGCGAGAACCTCTGATTGCAGCTGGGGTTGGAAGGGCCAAGAGCACGAAGGCTGCTAAGAGTCCGAGCTGGAGCTCGCGGAATGGGTGTTCACTCAACCCTTGCGGCGCGGGCTTCGCCGGCACACCTGTCTGCCACAACAATCCAAACTCTGATTTGCCGGCTGGTTGCAGGAACTCCATGGAGCTCACGCCCACCTCGAGCTGAGCCAGCAGATTCGCGTCTGGGCTGGTTAGAAGGACGAATCCCACTCCGGCCTGGTCAAGCAAGTCTTGAACCCCCTGAGGGTTCCCAGCAATCAAAGATCCGGCCAAAGCTGCCAGTGGTTGGCTGTCCAACTCTGGCTTTAGATAGCGAGCAGCTAGGGACTGCTCCTCGAGGAAAAGGCCATCGCCCCAAACCAACTCAGCATCAACAGAGTCTGCTTTAGCGGTGATCTTGAGGGTTTGGACAATGCCCTTGTCGACATTGGACTGAGCAACAATGAGCGCAGGCATTTGGCGCTCATTGCCGAAGCTAACCAGGTTTGGATTCGATGCCAAAAGCAGCGCAGCCTGAGCCACAACCAGCGACAACGCAGCTACGGAAGCAAAAACTTTTGCAACCTTGTTGAATGAATCAAACCCCGCTGCAAATGCAGCCAGAAGCAGTAGCAGGCCAAAACCTAGCAGTGGGCTGGCAGAGCTAACCGGCTGATACCAAGAGATTAGCAATGAGACAGCTGCAGTGCTGCCCAGGATCAGAGCCTTATTTGCATCCGCCAGGAAAAAGCCAAGCAAGCCCAGTGCTACGCATGCCCCGATAAACGGCAAAAGCCCTGGCCCCAAGATTTGCAGTGGCTCAGCTGCAGCCCAACTCGTGCTCGTTAGTAGCTCTGGTTTTCCAGCGTTGAGCCAAAACTCCGCCCAGGGATACAGCATGACGCCAGCTGGAACAAATGCCCAAATGACAATTAGAGCTCGTCGGTAGTAGAAGCCGAATCCGACAACGCTCACCAAAGTCAATAGCCCTGCTAGCAGGGGGGACGAAACTGCAACGACGGCGAGCGCTAGTCCTGCTAATCCGGTCCAACGCCAAGCCCTTGCAGGGTTGAAAGAAACCAAAGCTTTCACCAAAAGGAAGGCGGCGAGTGGGGCAAAGACCAAAGCCGTTAGCTCAACCACTTCCCCGCGCTGGGCGGAACCAAACACCAATGGGCTCATCGCATAGGCAAGGGCAGCTATGGTCCTTGCCCAAGGTTTTGCGGAGAAAACTCCAACTAGTTTCCAGCTTGTGAAAAAGGCCAATGCGGGGGCAACAAATACGAAGGCGGCCAGGCCAAAAGATGGCCCAAGGGGTGAGATTCCCGCGACCAATGCCAAGAACCAGTTGTAAGGATCAGTAGGTGCTACTAGGCCATCACCACGTTGCACATACATGGCGGAAACATTTGCGAAGACCTTTGAGAATCGGTCTGAAAGTGGCAGCAATCTCTCGCCATAAAGAGCCCCGGCTGGCCACATCGCAAAGCTTGCCAGTAGTGGGAACAGCGCGAACCAAGCTTGGTTCGAAGCAAACAGTCCACTAAGCACTGGGGTTTCAGGCTCGGGCTCCTCAACCAACTCAGAGAGTTTCCTACGCCGGATTTGAGCCGGTTTCGCAAACAGTGCTTTTGCACCCTTCAAAGATCCAGCGGACTGAAGTTCTCTTCTAGCTGCAAACCGAGACGAGAGGGTGCCCCACGCCCAGATCCAACCAAGCAGCTGGCTGAAGATTCGTTTGGGCTTTTTTGCAAGCAGGTTCACTGGGACATTTGCCAAAACAATCAACGGCATGAACACATAGAGCAAAACAACTAAGGGCATCGGCCATAGCGCGGTTGCGAGGTGAACGTGCGCTCTAGCCAAGCCCTCTAGCCTTGTGCCGCCAATCCAGCTTCTGGGTCTTGCCCCCGCCATCGATAGGCCAGCGTGATGAACCCGAGCTGAAGACTCAACAATCACTCGGTAACCCTTGGCTCTTGCCTTCAGCCCGAGCTCTAGGTCTTGAGCAAAAACTGGGGTTGAGTCGTGAAGCCCACCGAGCTCTTGCCACAGCGCATTTGAGATCAGCATGCCTGCTGTGGAGACCGCCAATACATCGCCGTTGGCATCGTGCTGACCCTGGTCATACTCATCCTGCACCAAAAGAAACGGTCTGCCGGATGGGGTTAGGGTCAGTCCAAGTTGCTGGATCCGAATCGGGTCTTCCCAGCGCAGGAGCTTGGGTCCGATGATTGCCACCGAAGGAGATATCTCAGCGGCCTTGGTCATGTTTTCCAGGGCTGTGGGTTCGGGTCTTGAGTCCTCGTGCAGAATCCACAACCAGCCAGGGATCTCGCCTAGGGCAGCCCTGCCAGCTTCTATTGCAGCCCCGAGCTTTAGATCGCCGGGGGTTATTAGCGAAACTCCCAGGTCTCTGGCGATAGCAAGCGAATCAGTATCGGCAGCGGTTTCAACCACCATGATTTGCTGGGGCTTGTTGGTTTGGGCAAGAAGACCCTCAAGGGTCTGCCTCAGGTACTCGGGCTGCCGGTGAGAGATTACAAGTGCCGCTACCGAGAGCGCAGGCATTTTTGCTTAGGCGCGCTTGCGCAGACGACGACGCTCGCGCTCAGAAAGACCGCCCCAGATACCGAAGCGCTCGTCGTTCTTTAGTGCGTACTCAAGACACTCGGACTTGACGTTGCACTGTGAGCAAATTCTCTTGGCGTCTCTAGTCGAGCCACCCTTTTCAGGAAAGAAGGCCTCTGGGTCAGTCTGGGAGCAGAGCGCATCTGCCTGCCATGCCAGTGGGTCGGTCTCTCCATCGCCGTAAGCCTTTGATACACCTAGCTTTAGTACGTCGATGAACCAGTTAGCAGGCACCTGACCTCGTTGTTCCATGCCTATTCCCACCTTCTTGTGAAACTCGTTGGTGTAATTACAACGGTGTAACTATGTCCCTGTCAAGTTGAAGTTTGGCAATTTGGAATAAATGTTTACAAAGCATCAAGGTAGCCTTGAACCATGAAACTGCTAATTACTGGAGGCGCAGGGTACATCGGTAGCCACGTTGTTCGGGCAGCCGAAGCTGCAGGGCATGAATGCGTAGTTGTCGACAACCTTTCTACCGGAGTTAAAACTCGCGTGGCTGGTGAAATTGTTCAGCTCGATCTGAGTTCACCAACTGCCCAGGCCACCCTCGAAGCTCTAATGGCAAAGCACAGTTTCGACTCAGTCATCCACCTTGCTGCACTCAAGCAGGTCGGGGTTTCGGTTCAGGAGCCTGAGACTTATTTCGCTCAAAACCTAGGTGGCTTGGCCAACCTGCTTTTGGCGATGAGAAACAGCAACCTAACTTCGCTGGTCTTCTCCTCATCAGCTGCAACCTATGGAATGCCCGATGTCGACACAGTCTCCGAGGACTACCCAGGCGTTCCGATCAACCCATACGGCCAAACCAAGCTGATTGGCGAGTGGATGGTCAGAAATGCCAAGGTGTGGGGATTGCGCGGAGTTAACCTGCGCTACTTCAACGTGGCGGGCTGTGGCTTCCCAGACCTTGCTGACACCGCAGCACTCAACTTGATTCCAATTGCCATCGAGGCACTCAAGGCAGGCAAGTCACCGAAGGTATTTGGAAGTGACTACCCAACCCCAGATGGCAGTTGCATCCGAGACTACGTTCACGTTCAAGACCTTGCCGAGGCCCACGTCGCAGCGGTGAGCTACCTAGAGCGCGAAGATCACTCCATTGACACATTCAACGTTGGCACCGGAAGCGGTGCATCCGTGTTTGAGGTACTAACCGAGCTCAAGCATGCGAGCGGAATCGACTTTGACTTGGATGTGCAGGGACGAAGGGCGGGCGATCCCCCGCGCTTGGTTGCCAACGTTGAACGCATCGAAAAAGTACTTGGCTTCAAAGCCAAGAATGGCCTTCGCGAAATCGTCCAGTCGGCTTGGGACGCTAGTTAGGGACCTTTAGGACCTGACCGACCTTGATCAGGTTTGGGTTCGTGATGCCGTTTAACTCCGCGAGCGCCGTCGAAGTCACTCCTAGTTTGCGGGCAATGCTAAACAAAGTTTCTCCGGCCAAAACCGTATAGGTCCTTGGTGCAACTACCGGGGCTGATGCCGTGCTGGTGACAACTGGAATGCGAAGCAGCTGACCCACCTTGATCAGATTCGCATTGGTGATGTTGTTCAGAGTCTGCAAAGCGCTCAAAGTCACGCCAAACTTACGAGCTATTGAGGCCAATGTGTCACCGGTCTGCACTCGATAGGTAACCGGTGCGGGTGAGGCAGTCGGTGTTGGGGTTGGTCTAGGAGTTGCCGTAGGAGACGCGGTAGGGGTGACTGTCGGTCTTGGCGAAGCAGTGGTCGTGGGTCTAGGCGTAGCCGTAGTAGTTGGCCTAGGGGTTGCGGTTGGTGAGACGGTTGGACGCGGGCTAACAGTCGGAGTTGGGGTTGGCTTTGGTGTGGGTGAAACAACCGGAACTGTTCCAATGAAGTCAAAACCGGTAAACACTCCATCCGGTGTGCCCTCGAGTGATGCAAGTTGCACGGTTGCTGGAGCTTTGCCTGACACAGGGATCTTCGAAAGGAAGTAGCTCGAAGCCTTGATTAGACCAGGGCCATCCCCACGAAGGGTTGCAAACTGAGTCCAGTTCGCGATCCTGCTGCGCTTGCCATCCTTCACCAAGAACAGGGCACCTGAGCCGTCCTGCACGAACTGGCCAACTGGTTTTGCTGCCATCTCTAGACCTGCACAGGTTGAGGTGGCGAGCGGGAAGACTGAGCCTGGGAACTGAGCCGCTCCGGCAGGGGAAATCGGATAGAGCGTGCGGTTATCCACTAGGTATGTGTCGCCATCGCACTGAACCTTGATTCCAGTAAACCCGGTTCGAGTTTCGAGCGAATCAAGATCAGCCTTGCTTAGGTTGAAAACTTGCGTGCCGCCAACGCTCGTTGCATGAGCGGTGCTCTGCAATCGCACCTTGCGGTTGAGGTCATCGACCAAGAAAAGCTGTGTCGTACCCGATTGCCTCACCAAAGTGCCCGGGGCAAATCCTGCGCCGGCCGACTTTACCGAGTTGATGGCAGCCTGTGGCAACTGGATGGCCCTTGGCTGTTCAATCAAGCTCAAGAATGCATTGACCATGCTTGTGCCAGTAACTAGTCGGCGCTCGCCGCCCTGCACAAAGTGTGCAACAGCGCTGCCAGTGGCAGTCACAACAGCCGGGGCAGCCAGCTCTCCAGGTGCGTTTGGAATCGAGTTCAAGAATGTCTGGGGAACCGCAGTCACCTGTGTGGTCCAGTTCGCAGGGTCCTTCACAGGGAGTTTGCCTGCTGTGGTCAGGACAAAAGTTTGACCAGTCGGGCTGGCAACAAATCCACGAATCACTGCCGGGTTTGCATTTGGCAGTGATGCTAGCTCAACCGAGGCGCGGGAGGACTGGAACCACCTTGTTGCTGGGATTGCCTGAGCCAAACTGACGGGGATTCTAAATGTTGTCCCACCGGCGACCATGGCCGAGTCTGAGCTCCCGGCAATAGAGAACAGCACTAGCTCAGAGGCAACCGGGGTTCCAGGTGTAACTGAGGTGACCTGCTCCAAAACCAGCTTGGTCTCGGGCACTCCCCGAGCTCCAACCATGTCCAGCGCTAGGTCTCCAACCAAGACCCGAGCCTTTGCTGAATCGATCCAGTAGCGCGATCCGCCCGAAGACACCAGCCTGGTTAGCGCTCCACCATCGACAAAGACATTTACCTGAGCTGAGGTAATTGGAATTGCGGTGTCACAACTTTGTCCATACTGCAGCGCTACAGCACAGTCTGAAACTAGGTATCTCACGCCATCAACCAAGAGGAAAACTTGATTGTTATCGCGGTTTCGAACCAACTGCCCCATGGTTCCGGCAGTCTCAAAACTGTCGAGGTACTCCTTGGAGATTTCGCCCAGCGGGCCAAGTGGTCTCAGGGCCGCAAAGAGTCTTGAGTCTTGAACTAAATACTTCTTGTTGTCCGAAATCAGGAAGGTTTCGGTGCCGGCCGCCTTGAGCAAGTAGCCACCGCCGATGGGAGAGCCAAACCAGTCGTGGAAAAAGCGCCAGAAGTTTCGGTTTCCATACGCGCTGCAGCTGTCGCCAGTGCCGTAGAGGTTTCTAAGGGCTGCAGCGTTAGGGGTGTAGGGGGTGTAGTAGTAGAGGTTGGCAGTTGCCTGACTCTTAAGTGGAAACTGAGTTGATCCGCAGGATGCCTTGGGGTTGTAACGCATCGAAACGGTGCGCCCAGGCTTCCAATAGGTGAAGGAGCCCTGCGGGTTTCCGTACCAACGGAACTGCTTTGCAGCTCTGTACACCTGATTGAACAAGCCGGTGAAAACCTTGCCGCAAATGCCAGGGTCTGAGTCTGGGCAACCAAATCCCATGGCAGCCCGGTACATGTATTCGGTCGGTCTTGTCGAAGAAACTAGTCCTTGCTCTTTTTGGAGCGTGACAATCAAAACCTTTGGATTGATGCCACAGGCGTTTGCAATCTCATAGATAACCTCAGCCGCTGTGGCATCTTTTTTGGCCGCGATCGCCTTGCATGGACCAACTTCTCTGGGGCCGGTTGCCGGAGTTTCTGGAATGTCGCTCTTGTAGGTCTTTAGGCAATCGATAGCGGGATTAGTAGCTCGGCAATTTGAAACTCGAGAGTTTAGGAAGTCTTGAATCTGCTTGAGAGTCATCGAGCCAAAGTCAAAGAACACACTGTCGGAGATGATTAGCCCAGGGTCAAATGCCGAACCAGGAGGTGCTGCTTCGACTTTGGTGGCAGGTGTTACAGGAAGCGCGACAAGGCCAACTGCAACCATGAATGAAGCAGTGATCAGGCCAAGCAGTCTGCGCATTACGGAATGTCCACGCTGGTGGCTGCAGAGGTGCCCACGTATAGGTCTGACTTATAACTCACTGTCACTAAGCCGGCACCTGAACGCAATTGAGACAGTGGCACCTCAATTGGGTAGCACTGTGTGTAGGTGGCAGATGGCTCGGCCTTTACCGTTAGCTTCTTTTCGAAATCACCAGCCTGGAAGCGGAAAGTGCAGCTGCCACCCTCGTCACTAACACTGGGAAGCTGTGCCACAACGGTCAAAATCTTGAGCTCGGGCTCAACCACAGCCATGATCACTTCAACGGTGGTTTTCTTTGGCTCGGGCTTTTGTGTTTCGGATTCCTCCGGAGCTGGAGTTTGCGAGGCCGACTCAGTTGGCTCCGGTTCAGCGGCCGAATCAGTCTCAGCAGGAGCGGTTTCAGTGCTTACGATTTCAGGCTCTTCAGGAAGAGATGTCGCTCCCCAATTTGGATAAAACACACTGCAACCAGAGAGCAGGGCAACGCTCGATGCCAATGCAATAAATTTGAATGAACGGGCCATGTCTCACCTCCGGGTAGGTTCAACCCTAGGTTGAGATTCTTGGAAAACCCTCCAAAACCCGCGGTGTCTGGATTATTGAGAACCCGCTGAAAGGCTTTTGGTTACAGGCTGGACTTGAGCTTTGCGTCTTTCTCCAAAACGGTTTCAACCAACTGCGCACGATACTCATCGAGCTGCGTAAGCAACTTCGGATCCGAAGTAGCGAGAATTCGAAGCGCTAGCAGCGCAGCGTTTTTTGCACCATCGATTGAAACCGTTGCAACTGGCACTCCAGCTGGCATCTGCACAATCGATAGCAGTGAGTCCATGCCGTCTAGATGAGTCAATGAGATTGGCACTCCGACAACTGGCAACGATGTAACTGAGGCCAGCATGCCCGGTAGGTGGGCAGCGCCACCAGCACCCGCAATCACGACCTTGATTCCTCTTGAAGCCGCCGACTTGCCCCACTCGATCATGCGCTCCGGGGTGCGGTGTGCACTCAGCACCTCAACCTCTGCCGCGACGCCAAATGCCTTCAGCTGGTCATTGGCATCCTGAAGGATTCGCCAGTCCGAGTCCGAACCCATAACAATTGCAACCTTGGTCACTTGGCCTCCTTTGACCCACGGTACAGCACCTCACGCGCAGCCTGACCTTGCTTTAGTAGCTCTGCAGAGTCAGGGCCAACCAGCGTGATGTGGCCCATCTTGCGCCCCTTGCGCGGAGTTTTTTCGTAGAGGTGAAACTTCGCTTCCGGAGCAAGCGCCATCGCCTCTGGATAGTGCTCGACAAATGAATTGCTGTCATCAACCCCCAAGAGATTGATCATTACCGCGGCCTGATCCACCAACTCGGTTGCGCCCAACGGAAGGTCGAGCACAGCTCTGAGGTGCTGCTCAAACTGGGAGGTTTTTGATCCCTCAATGCTGAAGTGTCCTGAGTTGTGTGGACGCATTGCCAGTTCGTTGATTAATAGCTCGCCGCTAGCGGTTTCAAAAAGCTCAACCGCCAACACCCCAACAACCCCAAGGCCCTCAGAGATTGTTTTCGCCAACTTTTCGGCGGCAACCCGCTGAGCAGGTGAACCAAATGGTGCAATGACTTCGGAGCAAACCCCGTGACGTTGAATGGTTCTTACCAAGGGCCAGGTCTTGAATTCACCGCTTGGTGTTCGAGCCGAAAGCTGAGCGCACTCACCGACGAAATCTACCTTTTGCTCAAGCAACAATTCAGAGCCGTAGTCGTGAATGTCAGCCAGCCAATCTGCGACCTCAGTAACCGAACTAATGACTCGAACACCCTTGCCGTCATAACCGCCGATAGGGGTCTTGACCACGATCTCAGGGCCGTGATTTGCGATGAATTGTTCTACATCGGCTGCGCTAGTTGCTGCCATCCAGGCGGGCATCGGCAAGCCCAGCTCGGCAAGCTTACGTCGCATGGTGAGCTTGTTTTGAGCATGAATCAGAGCCTTAGAGCCAGGTCGAACCGCAATGCCCGCGGATTCGAGCGCTTCAAGAAGTGATGCAGGAACGTGTTCGTGATCAAACGTCAGCGCATCTAGGCCAACACAAAACTCTTTGAGTGCCGCAAGATTTAGGTAGTCACCAACTCGATAGGCGCCTAGGTGTGCCGAGGATTTTTCATCTTCGGCAAATACTCGAAGTGTGATGCCGAGATTGATAGCGGCTGGCTGCATCATGCGGGCGAGTTGGCCACCGCCAATCACTCCAACAATAGGCATGAGCCCTCCTCGCAACCCTGCTAGTTTCGCAGATGAATGATGTCTGCCGCACTAACGGTGTGCAGTTCGCCATCATCAATCAGTAGATTGCCAAGCCGATCGATGTCGGTAGCGACTCCGACAAGTTCTCTGCCGTCAGGGTAGATCGCTCTAACTTTTTGACCCAAGGTGGTGGAGAACCTTCGAAACTCTGAGGCCGAAAGTTCAATTGCCCACTTCGGGTCTGTGGCAAATCTCAGGTAGCGACCACGGAACTGTGTCAACAGCTCAACCAGAACAGAATCCAAATCAACAGCGACACCCAAATCTCCAAGGCTTGTGGCGTGCTCCGGAGCACCTGCCTGCGGCTTGAGATTGATGCCGATGCCAAGAATCAAGTCCTTGCCCTCAAGCTGGGCCAGGATGCCAGAGACCTTCTTGCCCTGGACCAAGACGTCGTTTGGCCACTTGATGCCAGCACCTTCGACTCCAAGTGTTTGAAGCGTGGCTCGAACTGACAGCGCTGCCATGAGTGTCAGCCAGGCCAACTGCTCGGATGTGCCCTGGGGTCGCAGCAAGAGTGAGAGCGCTAGTGAGGAGCCTGGCTCTGAGACCCAGTCGCGGTCTAATCGCCCCCGACCGGCAGTCTGACTTGAGGAGACCACGGCCGTTAGCTCGGGCAGCAAAGAGCGATCGGTGCGCAATAACTCCGAGTTTGTCGAGTCAATCGCGTCGAAGTAAATCAACTTCGGAACAGCTGCTGAGGATTTTTCTAACACAGCAACACGCTAGCGCAGTCGTTGAATTTGTAGCTTTTCACTATGAATCTGGGTTTTACTTGTCGATAGAGCTATAAAGCAGCCCCTTAAACCCCCGATAGAGTGGGCGGGCAACGAGGAGAAAACGTGCCTGAAACCCCAGATCTATCCACGACCGCTGGAAAGCTTGAAGACTTTCGTCACCGCTACAACGAAGCGGTGACAGCAGCAGGCGCTGCAGCGATTGAGAAGCAGCACGCCAAAGGCAAGAACACCGCCCGTGAGCGCGTTGCCATGCTGCTAGACGAGGGTTCTTTTGTCGAAGTTGACGAGTTTGTTCGTCACCGCTCAACCGCCTTCGGCATGGACGCTAAGCGCCCCTACGGTGACTCCGTGATTACCGGAGTTGGCACCATTCACGGTCGTCAGGTTGCAGTGTTTTCTCAGGACTTCACGATTTTCGGTGGCTCACTCGGTGAGGCCGCCGGCAACAAGATCATCAAGATCATGGAGCTGGCCCTCAAGACGGGTGTCCCACTGATTGGAATTTTGGATTCTGGCGGTGCCCGAATTCAGGAGGGCGTGATCGCCCTTGGTAAATATGGCGAGATCTTCAAGCTCAACACCATGGCTTCGGGAGTGATCCCGCAGATCTCGATCATTATGGGTCCAGCTGCCGGTGGTGCGGTTTACTCCCCTGCACTTACAGACTTTGTCATCATGGTGGACAAGACCTCGAACATGTTTGTTACCGGTCCAGATGTCATCAAGACTGTGACCGGCGAAGACGTTGGCATGGAAGAGCTTGGTGGTGCTCGCGCCCACAACGAGACCTCCGGCGTCGCTCACTACCTGGCCGATGATGAAGCTGATGCCATTGATTATGTGAAGTCGCTGGTTGGTTTCTTGCCTGAAAACAACCTCAGCGAAACGGTGACCTACCAGTCAGAATCTGAGCTCGAGATAACCGAGGCGGATTACAAACTAAACACAGTCATCCCTGACTCTCCGAACCAGCCCTACGACATGAAGGCCATCATTGAGGCCTTGGTGGATGAGGGCGAGTTCTTGGAGATCCAGCCACTTTTTGCACCCAACATCTTGATTGGTTTTGCCCGAGTTGATGGCGCAAGCGTGGGCATCGTTGCCAACCAGCCTCAGCAAATGGCAGGAACGCTCAATATCGATGCTGGCGAAAAGGCAGCCAGATTCGTTCGGTTCTGCGATGCGTTCTCAATCTGTCTCTTATACACATCTGACGCTGCCGACGATCTACTCTGTGTA
>ERZ1022724.140-NODE-140-length-18176-cov-13.079852_pt1 | contig 18176 bp, 14 predicted proteins | sample MGYA00521091_ERZ1022724 | MGnify/ENA primary metagenome ERZ1022724 (study PRJEB33162, sample SAMN09537610) | freshwater metagenome | isolation source: freshwater | place: Canada:Alberta | collected 2017-07 | study: EMG produced TPA metagenomics assembly of the... | reverse complement strand
GCTAATCACCCGCCATGCCCAAGCTCTCCCTCAACGCCTCGAAGAAAACCAAACATACCCCCACCGGGGAGATTCCGGTGGATTGGGGGTGGCTCGCCTTTCCGATGTCGTGGCCAACCACAAATCCAGCCTGCGGAAAGTCCGGCGAGCTTCATTCACCATGAGCCAAAGGGAGTTCAATCGTCGAGAAGCCGTTCCTGTTTCAACTTCCCAAAAGCTTGGCACGATCAAGGCGAATGGTTGGCTTGTAGCGTTCACGTCACGAAGCCGAAGGTTCTAAGCTCCCCATTCAGCACTTGAAAAACTATTTCCATCCCCGAAACTCCGCCCATGGCCGAACTCGAACTTTTTCCGATCCCGCAAGCAGCGACCATCGCAGCGGAAAAACGCATCACGGAACTCCAGGCCCTGCTCGCCCATCACGACGCGCTTTATAACCAAGGCACCCCCGAGATCCACGATTCGGAATTCGATTCTCTTTACCGCGAGCTCGAATCCCTCGAGCAAAAACACCCACATCTCAGGGACCCCAACTCCATCACCCAACGCGTCGGCGGTGCCCCCATCGATGGCTTCCAGCAAATCCAGCACCCCGTCCCCATGCTCAGCATCGACGATGTCTTCGAACTCAGCGCCGAGGCCGTGGAAAAATCCGGTGCCAGCAGACCGGAGCAAGAACTCATCGAATTCTATCAGCGCCTCCAAAAAAATCTCAAACGCGCGAACATCGCCGTCACCATCGAACCCAAGATCGACGGGGCCGCGGTCTCCCTGCTCTACCGCCACGGCAAGCTTGCCTACGCAGCCACCCGTGGCGATGGCCAAACCGGCGACGACGTCACCCACAATGTCCGCACCATCCGCACGGTTCCGCTTGAACTGAAATTTCATACCTCCCGCGAATCCACTTCAAGTCGTTTGTCCGCCTCATCCCGGATTCCAGAACTCCTTGAAATCCGTGGCGAGATCTTCATGCCCAACGAGGCCTTCGCCGCCCTGAATGCCGAGCGCGACGAAGCCGGACTCCCCTCATTTGCCAACCCTCGCAACGCCGCCGCCGGCACACTCAAGCTGCTCGATCCGAAAATCGTCGCCAAACGCCCGCTCGCCTTTCTCGCCCACGGCCTCGGCGCTTACGAAGGGCCTCCGTTAGAGACCGAGCACGACTTTCATGAGCTTCTCAAAAACCTGGGCATCCCGCAGAACCTCCCCATCCTCAACGCAAACAATGCGGACGAGTTGTTAGGGGCGGTCGCGGAAATCAACCATCAGCGCCACTCCCTCGGCTACGGCACCGACGGCGCGGTGATCAAGGTGTTAGACCGTGCCGAGCGCGAGCAGCTCGGCTTTACCTCCCGCGCCCCGCGCTGGGCTGCGGCCTACAAGTTCCTGCCGGAACAAAAGGAAACCACTCTCAACAACATCATCATCCAGGTCGGCCGCACCGGCGTGCTCACCCCCGTCGCCGAGCTCACTCCCGTACTCATCTCTGGCTCCACTGTCGCCCGCGCCACGCTCCATAATCAGGACGAGATCACCAAAAAAGACATCCGCCTCGGCGCGACGGTTCTGATCGAAAAAGCGGGCGAAATCATCCCGGCCGTGGTCAAGGTCATCCGCCACGTCGAGGGGGCCGCGCCCTTTTCCCTCTACGAGTGCGTCGGCGGAAAATGCCCCTCCTGCGGAGGCCCCATTTCACGGGAAGCCGGCTTCGTCGCATGGCGCTGTACCAACTTCGAGTGCCCGGCACAGGCGGTGACCGCCATCAAACACTTCTCCTCACGCAAGGCACTCGATCTCGATGGCCTTGGTGAAATCGTCGCCGAGGCGCTCGTCCGGCACGGTCATTGCCGCACTCCGCTCGATCTCTTCCGCCTCGATGAAGCCACCTTGGCCAATCTCAACCTCGGCAACGATGAAGCTCCCCGCCGCTTCGGCGAGAAGAACGCCGTCAAGATTCTCGATGCCCTGCAGGCTGCCAGATCCAAGCCACTCCACCGCTGGCTCTACGCCATGGGCATCCGGCAGCTGGGCGAATCCGCCGCCAAGGAACTGTCGCGGATTTTTTCAGACCTAACCGATCTCACGACCTCGGATATCCTCCCGGCCATTGCAGAACGGGGATCCAAGGAAAACTGGATCAAGAACTACCCGGTGAAACCCAAAAAAGAAGCCCTCACCAAAGAAGAAGCGGAGCGCCGCAAACAAGTCGCTAACGAATACAAGCAACGGATCGAGGAACTGAACGCCAAGCTCGCATCCTACGCCATCAGCTCCGAATTGGGAGGAGTGGCGGCACAGAGCACCATCGACTTTTTTACTTCACAAGCCGGCCAACACGTCATCGCACGCCTCACCGAGCTTGGCATCAACCCGACGTCGGAAAACTACCTGCCCATCACCAGCCAGGCGGACTTGGCCAGCTTGCCGCTCGCCGGAAAAACCTTTGTCATCACCGGCACCCTCAGCATCGATCGCGACGCCATGAAGGATCTCATCGAGTCCAAGGGCGGCAAGGTCACCGGCTCCGTATCTGCCAAGACCCATTACGTGCTCGCTGGCGACGGCGGCGGATCCAAACGTGACAAGGCGGAAAAAATCGGCGTCAGCATTCTTGATGAACAGGCACTCCTGGCCATGATCGCCACCGACTGATCACCCGCTCCATTCCATCTTTTTTTCATATCCTTCCCACCGCGATCTAATCATGCGCACCTCACTCTTGTCCGCACTCATTCTAGCAGTAATTCTCACACCATCCCGGGCACGGGATGTTAGGGCGGAACTGCAACGTGCTGGAAAAAACAAGAACAACTTCTCACTCGTCACCCGTCACCAACTCAAGTTCTTCTGGTCCGCCCGGGAAGATCGACTCACCTACCGGGTCAACACCGGCACCAAGGAGCACCGCTTCTTCCAAATCGATACCGAGACCGGAACCAAGTCCGAGGCTTTCGACCATGATTTGTTTGCCAGATCACTCGGCACGGCCAGCAACAAACCGGTCAACCCCAAGCACCTCCCCATCGAGGACCTCGAGGTCACCCAAGCCGCCACCCTGCGCTTCAATGCATTCGGAGGCTCATGGCTTTATTCAGCCACTGACCACTCCATCACCCCTACCGCACCCAGCCCCCCGAACCACCTGGAACTGCTCGATCCGCAGACCGCGATGCGGGGCACTCAAGAAAATGGTCAGGCCGCCGTCTTAACCATCGAAAACGCCACTCCTGCCGACATCGAGATCTTCTGGATCGATAGCGAAGGCAAGCGCACCTCTTACGGAAAAATCAGTCCGGGCCAAAGCTCCAACCAACAATCCTATGATGGCCACATCTGGCTCTTCACCGATGCCGCTGGCAATCCTCTCGCAGGAGTCAGAGCATCGAAAAATCCGGCAATCGCCAGAATCAAGGAGCGGATCCACCCCACACCCGAGCCGGTCCCCAGTCAGAATCAGAATCAATCCCCCGACGGAAACTGGCGGGCGCTGATCATCAACCATAACCTCGTCGTCGAGCCAACCGGCAGTGGAAACTCCATCACCCTCACGCGTGATGGCACCAAGGATTCCCCATACTCCCCCCCCTTTGAATGGTCTCCAGATTCCCAAAAACTGGTCGCATTCCGAACCAAATCCTTTCCGCTCCGGAAAATCACCATCGTCCAGTCCTCCCCGCCCGATCAAGTCCAGTCCGTGGTAAAAACCATCGACTACCCCAAGCCGGGTGATCCGGTCTCCCATTCCATGCCCCGCCTGTTCGCCGTCAACGAAGGGCGCGAAATCGCCATCGACCCAGCCCGCTTTGACAATCCATGGGACATCACCGATCCGGCCTGGAACCACGACTCGACCGAATTCTCTTTCGTTTACAACCAGCGCGGACATCAGGTGATGCGCATTGTTGGCGTCCAGGCGGACTCCGGCGTCACGCGAACGATCTTTGAAGACACCAGCAAGACCTTCATCGACTACTCCCAGAAATACTTCATCCACCACCTGCCCTCCACCCGTGAGTTCTTATGGGCCTCGGAACGAGACGGATTCAACCGCATCTATCTGATCGATCAACCCTCGGGAACGATCAAGCACACCATCACCTCGGGAAGCATCATCGTCAAAGAAGTCGTCCACGTGGATGAAGAACAGCGCCAAGTCCTGCTCAAGGTCGTCGGAATCCAAGATCAGTCACCCTATCATGAGCATTTCATCAGGGCGAACTTCGACGGCACGGGAATCCAGCGACTCACCACCGGCGACGGCACCCACACGATCGATTTTTCTCCCTCAGGAAAGTGGTTCATCGACCAGTGGTCACGCGTGGACCTCCCCCCGGTCACGGAGCTGCGCGATGCGCAAACCGGCCGCCTGGTCTGCGAAATCGAACATGCGGAGGACGCCGAACTCACCAAGACCGGCTGGAGCCGTCCCGAGCGCTTTGTCACCAAAGGACGCGACGGCACCACGGACATCCACGGCATCATCATCCGCCCGACCCGCTTCGACCCCAACAAAAAATACCCGGTGCTCGAGAACATCTATGCCGGCCCCCACGACCACTTCGTCCCTCAGAAATACATGGCTTGGTCCCGCATGCACACCATGGCGGAGCTCGGCTTCATCGTCGTAAGCATCGACGGCATGGGCACCAATTGGCGTGGCAAAAAATTTCATGACGTCTCGTGGAAAAATCTAGCAGACAGCGGATTTCCGGACCGCATCCCATGGATCAAGGCCGCAGCGAGGAACCGCCCGTGGATGGACCTCTCCCGGATCGGCCTATACGGCGGTAGCGCCGGCGGCCAGAGCACCCTCGCAGGACTCCTCCACCACGGGGACTTCTACAAAGCCGGCGTCGCGGACTGTGGCTGCCATGACAACCGGATGGATAAAATCTGGTGGAACGAGGCATGGATGGGCTGGCCCGTCGATGAAAGTTACGACCGGAACTCCAATGTCACCCACGCCGCCAAGCTCACGGGGAAGCTGCTGCTCATCGTCGGCGAGCTCGATACCAACGTGGATCCGGCATCGACCGCCCAGGTCGTCTCTGCCCTCCAAAAGGCGGATAAAGACTTCGAGTTCCTCCCGGTCATGAACGCCGGCCACGGCGCCGCAGAAACCCCTTTCGCCAATCGCCGCCGCGCCGAGTTTCTCATCGAGAACCTCGGAGCCCTCCCCTGAATCCGCCCGGATTCACCAACTTCATCATTCCTTTTCCTTGCCCGCATCCCTGCCACGGCACAGTCTCCGCGCGTGGTAGAGGAATTGGATGATAACCCGCTGGGCGAATTACTTCGGGCGCTTGATGCGTCCGACTGCTCTGCCTTGCTCGCGGCGGCCGAGGACGTTCATTACGCCGACCTTGCCCACCTTTATGAAAACCTCGACGACGAGAAGCGCGACCTGCTCCTCAAGACCATCGGCCCCGAGTTGGCGACGGATCTCGTTGCTGAACTTCCCTACCCGCTGATCGAGGAGGCACTGGATCATTTCAAACCCGCCCAGCTACGCGTCCTGCTCGGCAATCTTTCCGATGATGACCGGGTGGACGTCTTCCAAGTAGTCAGCGAAGAAGCTCAAGTCCGATTTTTCAGCCTGCTAGGCCCGCGTGACAAGGAACTCACCCGCAATCTCCTCAAATACGAAGAAGACACGGCTGGCGGGCGCATGACCACTCAGGTCGGCCGCATCACCGCAGACATGACCGTCAAGCAGGCGATCACCGTCCTCCGCCGCGACCGCGAGGACGCGGAGACGCTTGCAAGAATCTTCGTGGTGGACGAGCAGGGCCGCCTGGTCGGCAAAGTCCGCCTGCGCGACCTCGCCTTCAGCACCTGGGACACACCCATTTTCGATATCATGGAACCAGCGGACGAGACCATCCTCGCCTCCGCTGACCAGGAAGAAGCCGCCCGAACCCTCTCCAAATACGATCTCATCGTTCTCCCAGTCGTGGACGAATTCCATCATCTGTTAGGTGTTCTGACTTACGATGACGCCTTGGAAATTCTCCAGGAAGAATCCACCGAGGATATCGAAAAGCTGTCCGGTATCGGCGGTGAGCAGTCCGAGGTCTCCTACCTGAACACGAGCGTCCTCGCCCAATACCGACGCCGGGTTTCCTGGCTGGTGGGACTGGCGTTTTTGTCGATTGTATCGGGCTATGTCATGTTCCGGTTTAGCGAAGTCCTGGAAAAAGCCTTCGTGCTTGCCCTGTTCTTGCCGATGGTGGTGGCCGCCGGTGGCAACTCCGGCGGACAGGCAGCCACCATGGTCATCCGCGCGATGGCCCTGGGAGAAATCAAAACCGGCAATGCCTTGAAGATCGCGTGGAAAGAAGCGCGCACGGGGCTCTCACTCGGCCTCACCCTGGGCGCCACCATGGCCGCTTTTGTCAGCTTCCTGCTCCCCCACATCCAACAAAAAACCGGAGCTGATTTTAGCTTCCCCAGCCTCGCACTCGCGGTGTCGCTGGCATTGATCGTGCAAGTGCTCTCAGCGACGGTGATGGGCGCCCTCCTTCCCATCGCGGCGCGCGCCATCCGCCTCGATCCAGCTGTGGTCTCCGCACCCTCACTCGCATCCACCGTGGATATCTCGGGGATGCTCATTTACTTCGCCGTCGTCGGCGCGGTTCTGAACCTGCACTGACCCCGGGCTGAACGTCACGCCTGCTTCGAGGCACCGCCCGCAAGGCTGGAGAGCAGCGAGGGCAGAAGCGCGGCAAGCCCGCTTGATTGATCGACACCCGCTCCCACTTCTCCCGTAGGCGTGAGCTTGTCGATAATCTTCGGTAAATAATCCGCCAAGAAATCAGAGGCCTTCGCCGGATCGATTCCCAGGTTGGACGCGAGTGCCTGGACCTGCTCGGAGCCTAGCAACGCGCTGATCTGCTCACCGGAGACGGCCTTGTTCGCGCCCATCCCCACCCAGGAGGAGAACACTTCACCGAGGCCGCCTTCCGAAAATTTTGTCATCAACCCCTGCACGCCGCCGTTTTGCTCCAGCAAGGAGCTGAGAGCCGCACCGAGCGGATGCCCGGAATCACCGGCAGAGCCGGATTTTCCCGATACCATCCCCAGAATCATATCCAGTAGTCCCATCATCATTTTAGTTTTAGATTTGAATGTAAAAAAGCGCTCAAGCCCCCTTCTTCCGCACAAGGCGATAGATGATCAGTAACAAAATAGCCCCGACCATTGCGATGAAAATCCCGCCAAGGTCAAAGGACTGGATTTTCCCAAGCCCAATGAAGGTCCCAAGAAAGCCACCAAGCACCCCGCCTGCGATGCCGATCAGGATGGTCATGAAACAACCGCCCGGGTCCTTCCCGGGCATGACGAATTTCGCAAGCGCGCCGGCAATCAAGCCGAGAAAGATCCAGGAAAAAATACCCATGGTTGTTATTTGGTTGAACTCACTAACGTCGAAACTACCGCTAACACCAAAAAACACACATGAAAAGAAAGATTGTCCACCAATCTGAAATTGTGGCCACACACTCCCGGGACCACCCCCCATCCCACCTCCGTCAATCGGTGCGGATTCCCGCTTGACCTGCCCTCAGTCAAGGACAAACATCACTTTTGCGTCCGGGATTCACTTTTCGCCCGCAACCTTTCTGGCAGAATTCAATCCCAGAAAATTCATCAAATTTCCCCACCACTCTTTCATTTTCAACACTATCCATGTTCAAAAAGCTTTTTGGAAATCTGTTTTCAAACGATATAGGCATCGACCTTGGCACCGCGAATACCCTGATTAACGTCAAAGATCACGGCATCGTCTTGCGAGAACCTTCTGTCGTCGCGGTCAAAGCCGGCACGAATGAAGTACTCGCGGTGGGTGACGATGCAAAGCGAATGCTCGGCCGCACGCCGGGCAACATCGTTGCCATCCGTCCCCTCAAGGACGGCGTCATCGCCGACTTCGAGGTCACAGAGGCCATGCTCCGCCACTTCATCCGCAAGGTCAATAAGGGCCGCCGCTCGAACCCGCGGGTCCTCATCGCCATCCCATCCGGCATCACCGAAGTGGAGCGCCGCGCAGTCCGGGAATCCGCCGAACAAGCCGGGGCCAGGGAGGTTTACCTCATCGAAGAACCCATGGCCGCCGCCATCGGTGTAGGCCTCCCTGTTCAAGAAGCTGCCGGCAACATGATCGTCGATATCGGCGGTGGAACCACCGAGGTAGCCCTGATCTCCTTGTCCGGAATCGTCTATGCCCGCAGTGTCCGCACTGCTGGCGACGAGCTCGACGAAGCCATCATCCAATACATGAAGCGCGCTTACAATCTGATGATCGGCGAGCGCACTTCCGAGGATATCAAAATCCGCCTTGGGTCCGCCGCCCCGCTCCCCAAGGAAATGACCATGGAAGTCAAGGGCCGCGATCTCGTCGCGGGACTCCCCAAAACAATCACCATCACCTCGCAGGAAATCCGCGAGGCCATGTCGGACCCGCTCAGCACCATCGTTGATGCCGTCCGCACGACTCTTGAGCGTTGCCCACCGGAACTCGCCGCCGATCTTGTCGATCGCGGCATCGTCCTGGCGGGCGGAGGCGCATTGCTCAAAGGGCTTGATCGCCTCCTGCGCGAGGAAACCGGGCTGCCTGTTCACATCGCCGAGGACCCCCTTAGCGCCGTTGCAGAAGGCACTGGCAAGGCACTTCAGGAACTTTCGCTCCTCAAGCGGGTCACCAACTCCGAGCGCTAAGCGTTCTCCCGTTAGTCCGACTCCGGCCATGAAGCCGCTCAATCTCATCGCACTGCTGCTCTTCCTCGGAGGTGCTGTTTGGGCATTTACGCGCAGCGAACCTGCCGTGCGCGAAATCCAGAGTGCCTACTATTCCGCCATGGCGCCCTTCCTGAAATCGGGCTCCAAAATGGAAACCTCCGCACGCGCCTTCTTGAAGGAAACCAAGCACTCGAAAGAACTTGAAGTCGAGGTCGGCGCGCTGCGTGGTGAAGTTGGCCGCCTTCAAATCATCGAGTCTCGCTACCGCGACCTCGAGCGCGAGAATGTCCAACTCCGCCAAGCTCTCGCATTCAAAAAGGCAACCAACTTCGACGTCGTCGCCGCACAGGTCATCCGCCGCCACCCCACCACCTGGTGGCAGACGGTGGATATCGACGCGGGACAGGAACAGCGAGTCGGCACTCAACTCGCCGTTGTCTCTAACGAGGGTCTCGTCGGAAAGATCGACCGAATTTACGAAAAACAAAACCGCTCATCCGTGCTCCTCCTCACGGACGAAAAGTGCCAGGTCTCGGCACGTGTTGAAGGGTCGCCGGAGGTCGGCATCCTGAGCGGACAGCGCGGACGCTTCGAGGTCACCCCCCTTCTCCGCCTTCGATTTCTATCAACCAATGCCGCGCTCCGCACCGGACAACGCGTCTTCACCACCGGCCGTGGAGGAATCTTCCAGCCGAACATCCTCTTGGGAACCATCGACTCCGTCGAAAAAGGTCCGCTCGATTCCGAAGCTCTTGTCAAGCCTGCGGTCAACTTCGCGGATCTCGGAACGGTGTTTGTCGTAATCTCCGCTGCCCCCTGACGCCCCGCGTGATCCGTTATTCATCCATCACCATCTTCCTCCTACTCGCCGCGTTCGTGGTGCAGCAGTTTCTTCCTGCTTTCACCGGTGTTCATGACTCGCGCATTCTTCTGGTCCAGCTCGTCTTCCTCTGCTCCGCCGTCACGGTCGGGCAGCCGACCATGCTCACACTGGCATTCATCGGCGGGTTTCTGTGGGATGCACAATCCGCCCTCGGCCCCCATGGCGGCGACCCGGAAGTCTATACCCAACAGGTCGAGTCGGTCCGCTTCGGATACTCCATCCTTCTTTTCGGAGGCATGGGATTTCTCATGCAAGGCATCCAGCCGCTCTTCAAACAAGGGAAATGGCACTTCTCAGCCATGCTCTCGGGAATCGCCATCTTCCTCTACCTCGCAGCGGAGTATACCATCATCACCTTTGTCCGCGGTGACTTCTCGCTCTCGAAGGCAACTGTGATCCAAATGCTCTTCACATCCCTCCTGACCATGGTCTTTTCGCCCCTGGTTTTCTGGCTGTTGTTTCTCATCGCCAAGCTCTGTGACCACTCGATCAAACCCGAAGCCGGGCGCAAACGCAGCCGCGCCCAATCCCTCTGATGGAACCCAGCTACCGCATCCGACTCTATCTGCTAACAGCACTCGTGCTGGTGGGCTTCGGTGCGCTGCTCACCCGCCTCCACGAATTTCAGATTCTCAAACGCAACGATTTCCTGCAACTCGTCCCCGGGAACCGCTCCGTCACGGTGCGCGAACCCGGGATCCGCGGTGAAATCACCGACCGCAACGGCATCACCCTCGCGCGCAATCTGCGGAACTATGAAGCGTCCTTCAACCTGGATGAAATCCGCCAGGCCTACCTTGCCCAGCACCTCGAAGACCCCACCATCCAACGTCTCACCCAGGAAAACGGCCTGCCTCGTGCACGCGTCGAGAAGGACATCGTCGCAATCGTCAACGAGGGGCCCATCAAAGTGCTCTCGGACCCGAGCCTGAATCTCGCCAAACCCTATAAAGGTGACCTCAGAAGCCATTACCTCACCCACGGCGGACTTGTGCCTTTCAGTTATCGCGCCGATCTAACATATGAGGAGTTTTCAAAGTTCGCCGAGCACAACCTCGAACTCCCCGGTGTCTATCTCAGCCTCCGGCCACAGCGCCAATACCCCTACGGCGCACTCGCCAGCCATGTGCTCGGATATCTCAAGCAATGGGAGAAAGGCGATGTCCCGGAAAGCTCCATGCGCGTCTTCGACCACTACATCGGAGATGACCGCGGCATCGCTGGCATCGAGGCATCTATGGATAAAACCCTCTGCGGACTCGAAGGTCGCAAGACCATCGTCAAAGACGAAAAAGGCCGCACCATCCGGATGTCCGACTACACCAAACCCGGTATCGGCGCCAAGGTCCAACTTACCATCGACGCCCGTGCTCAGTACCTTCTCGAAACCACCCTCCGCCTCGCCGGCCGCGCGGCGGGGGTTATCATGGACGTGAACACGGGCGAAGTCCTCGCCATGGGCTCCGTACCCGACTACGATCCCAACGATTTCATCCCGAGCATCTCCCAAGCCAGTTGGGACGCCTACCGCGCCAACGAACAACTCGCCCCCTTCACCAACCGCGCCATCTCGGAATTCACCCCCGGCTCGACCATGAAAATTCCCACTGCGATCGCTGGCGCTCTTGCAGGCATGGCCACGCGCAGCTTCTCCTGTGACGGCTACGTCACCTACGGAAACAAGCAGATCGGTTGCTGGATCTGGAATCAAAGCAAAGGCCGCCACGGCGGACAGAACCTCGCTCAAGCCATCCAACACTCGTGTAATCCCTACTTCAACAAACTGGCGAACACCATCACCTCCAAGGGAATGGTCGAGGGCTGCCAAATGGTCTTTATCGGCAGAAAGACCGGCATCGACCTCCCCAAGGAAGATGCGGGAATCCTGCCCGGCAGCGCCGAATGGCGCAGAACCAACCCCGGCGGCATGACCCCGGCGCTCAATGCCTTCTTATCCATCGGCCAAGGGGATACTCTGGCAACGCCCCTCCAGATTTGCGCGGTGGCCGCCACTGTCGCCAATGGCGGAAAATACTACCGACCAAGGATCGTCAAACAAGCACGCGCCGAAAATGGAAAAATCGTCATCCCGGACACCCCCAAACTGGAAATCGATCTGATCGAGGCCGGGATCAAACCCAGCGACATGGAACTCATCCGCAAAGGAATGTGGATGTCGGTCAATCAGGCAGGCGGCACCTCGGGGAAAGTCAAGCTCCCGAAGATCGAGGCCGCCGCTAAAAGCGGAACCGCACAAACCAGCGACAATGGAAAAAAATCCAACAACTCCTGGATCATGAGCTTCGCTCCCTATCAAAATCCGAAATACGCCATCTGTATCCTCGTGCAAAACGGCGGCTCCGGCGGCGGGGTTTGCGGACCCTTGGTCAATCTCATCTATCGCGGACTCTTCGCCCAGGATCGGGGAGTTAGACTACCACTCAAGCCCCTTCAAAAGGTGATCGGAAACACCGACCGAATCGAAAAATCCATCGAAATCTCGCCTGAAATGATCGCCGCTGTCGAGGCTGGAGAACAATCCCCCGCTCCAGAAGCCATCGCCGCCGCCATCGAGTCCGCTCCTCCCGATGAACCCACCGGCGAAACCGGCGAGGAAGTCGGCGAAATGGACATCGGCACCTCTCCCTCCCCCTCGTCCAATACCACCGTCACCCCCACCCCCACCATCACACCCGAACTCGATGCCAACGGCTCGGAAATCCCAAGGGCCCGGCCCGTCGAAGAAAACTGATTTTTCCATAACAACTCCTCAACCCTAACTTACTGAATCCTATTAAAATGATCCAACATATCAAAAGACTTCTCGGAATCGGCAAACCCGACCCATCACGAGGGAACAGCATCGTCGTCAACGTCGAAAAACTAGAGCGCCGCGTCGCACTCCTCGAAGACGGAGTCCTCGAAGAATACACCGTCGAACGCGAGGGCGATCAGAATATCGTCGGTGGCATCTTCAAGGGCCGCGTCAAAAACATCGAAGGAGGGCTCAAGGCCATGTTCGTTGACATCGGCCTCGACAAAAATGCCTTCCTCCACTTCTGGGATGCCATCCCCGCCGCACTCGACGGCGGCCTCGAGGAAATCCAACGCGAAGGTAAGCGCAAGCAGCAGAAAAAAATCTCCTCCAAAGACATCCCCGATATCTATCCCATCGGTTCGGAAATCGTCATCCAGGTATCCAAGGGCCCCATCGGAACCAAGGGCCCCCGCGTCACGACGAACATCTCCATGGCCGGACGCTACCTCGTGCTCATGCCCTATACCGAGCAGTTCGGAATCTCCCGGAAGATCGAAGACCCCAAGGAACGAGCCCGCCTCCGTAAGATCGTCCAGAAACTCGCCGTCCCGGAAGGCATGGGCATCATCATGCGCACCGTCGCCCAGGGCACCCGCGCACGACATTTCGTTCGCGATCTCCACATGCTGTTAGAGCAATGGGATGAGATCGAAGCTCGTCGCGCCAACAACCCCGCACCCGCATGCATCTTCCAGGAACCCGGCCTGATCGAACGCACCGCCCGCGACTTCCTCACAGATGAAATCGACCAGGTCATGTGCGACGATGCCGAGACCACGGAGATGATCCGCAACATCGCCGGAAAAATCTCCCGCCGGGCCAAGCGCCGCATCCACTACATGCCCACCACCACGACTTCCATCTTTGATCGCGTGGGCATCCAAAAGCAAATCGACGAGGCCTTCTCCCGCCAAGTCTGGCTGCCCTGCGGCGGCTACATCGTCATCGACGAGACCGAAGCCCTCATCGCCATCGACGTAAACACCGGCCGTAACCGCGGCTCCAAGGATGTGGACAAAATGATCCTCGAAACCAACGTCGAGGCTGCCCGGGAAGTCGCACGCCAACTCCGCCTCCGCAACATCGGCGGACTTGTCGTGATCGACCTCATCGACATGCGCCACCGCAAGGACCAGCAGACGGTTTATAAGGCCATCAAGGAACGCCTCAAAAAGGACAAGGCCAAGACCCAGGTGCTTCAGATTTCCCCGGTCGGCCTCATGGAAATGACCCGTCAACGCCTTAATGAATCGCTGCGGGACTCCATGTATGAGCCCTGCCCCTACTGCCAAGGCCGCGCCCGCGTGAAGACCCCCATGACCATGTCCGTGGAAATCCAGCGCCGCTTGAACACGGTCATTCAAAGACATCGCGACAACGTCGGAGATATCATCGTCATCGTGAACAGCGACGTCCTCAACCGCTTCAAAAGCGAAGACGCCAAGCTGCTCGTGGAACTGGAACGCTCACACTCCGGCCGCTTGATCTTCCGCTCCGATCCGACCCTCAACCGCGAGCGATTCTCCATCATCGACGCCGCTACGGAAAAGACCATCGACCACGGGTAATTCATTTGCTCAGCTAAAGCCCTTCCAAGCGCGGCCTGTTTGGAAGGGTCCTTGATGGCATGGTTTCTCGCAGCAACGTTTTGAGTTCCTCCATCCGTCCAGCGACCATTGAGTGGCTGGTGCTCCCCGGGTAACTGTCGTCTTCCCAAGCCAGACTCGCTTCGCTCCTTGCCTTCAACAACAAGTCGCTTGTGCCATGTTCCTTCTTCAATCAGCGCAGTCCAACGAACCTCGCAGGTATCATTTGAAAGAGTTTGTGATTCCTTTCTTGCGGAGGCTGCCTAAATTTCGCCGGTGACCGAAGCATCCGCCAGCCCATCCGCCAGCAAGCACGAGCGATTCGCGCTGGGCTTGCTGATGTTCCTTCTCGGCGGCTGCGGTCTTGCCTACGAATACACGCTGAGCAAGATCGCCTCGGACTTGCTGGGAAACTCGGTCCAGCAGTGGGCGACCATGATCGCCACCATGCTCTTCGCCATGGGCCTCGGGGCTGAGGTTCAGAAACATACCCCCGCCAACTCTCTTGCAGACCGCCTGATCAGCACTCAAGTCCTGTTGGCAGTCCTCGGCGGCTTCGGCCCCTTGATCATGATCCATGGCTTCGCTCTGTTGCCTCAAATCTATATCATCATCCAATACTCGCTCGCTTTTGCCGTGGGGATGTTGATCGGTTATGAAATCCCATTGATGATGCGCATCAACGAGGAGGCGGAACCGGAGATGCGCATCAACCTCGCGCAAGTCCTCAAAATGGACTACGTCGGCGCGCTGGTCGGTGCCCTTCTCTGGACCTTTCTACTCATCCGCTACCTCAGCATCGACAGGATCAGCTTCATCGTAGGTTTGACCACCATCTCATCGGCCATCCTATGTTATATTCTCTATCGGAAAAAAATCGCGCGCCCGCAGCTCAGGATCGCCGAGCTTGTGGTCGGCGGAGCACTCGTGACCGCCGGTTTGCTGATGGGCCGTAGCCTCACTCTCAAGGCCGAGCAGTTTCTCTATCAGGATCCTGTCATCACCTCCCTCACCTCTCCGTTCCAGCATATTGTGCTGACCAAAAACCAGAGCGGCAATCTACGCTGCTATATCAACGGCCACCTTCAGTTCAACGAGGCGGACGAACACATCTATCATGAAAATCTCGTCCACCCGGCCATGCATCTGGCCACCCGGCGCGAAAAAATCCTGATCCTCGGCGGTGGCGACGGGTTGGCGCTCCGTGAGGTTCTCAAATACCCCGACGTCCAGTCGGTTTCCCTGGTGGACCTGGATCCCATGATGACCGAACTCGCTGCCACCGACCCAAATCTCATCCGCCTCAACGGCGGCAGCATGCAAGACCCACGCCTCATCCGCAAGGAAGCCGCAGGAATCACCGAGGGCCCGGAGTTCATCCAGACCCAGCCCAGCCAACACGAAAAATTCTCCGCCGCGAGCCATCCGACCGCGACCCTCCACGTCATCAATCTGGACGCCGCAGAATTTGTCAAAAGCGCTCCCGGCCGCTTCGATGTGGTGATCATGGATTTCCCCGACCCCAACTCCCCCGACCTGGCCAAGCTCTATGGTCGTCCGTTTTATGACCACTTGGAACGGCTGCTCCATCCCGGTGGCATTCTCGTCCAGCAGTCCGGCTCCACCTTCCAAGCCCGCGAGGCCTATCTCTGCATCGGCCGCACCCTCAAGGCGGCCGGCTTCGATGCCGTCCCCTATCACGACAACATCCCCTCCTTCGGCGAATGGGGCTGGTGGATCGCCACGGTCGGAATGCCAGCCTCCCACACTCGCGGGGGCTTGGAAAAAATCCCGGAACTGGTGGTTTCGACCCGTTACCTCACCCCGGAACTGATCCAGTCCTCGCTGGTGTTTGGAAAAGATCAACTCGTTTCCAAACACCAAGATTTTACTTCACTTACGCAACCCCGCGTCTATCACTACCACCTCCAAGGCTGGAATATTCAAGAAATCCCATGAACCTGCTCACCAAGATCGGAGTTATTCTTTTCGCGCTCATCGTCGGATTTTCCATGATGTCGCAGTGCGGACGCAAATCGGAGATACAGTCCCAGGCGCGCGCCACCGAAGTCGTTCTCAAGGAATACGCTAAAGGCCTCGATCTGGACGCCGTCACCAATCTCGCCAAAAAGTCGAAAGACGCCGCCGACTTCGAGCGACTCCTCAACAGCCAAGCCGAAGGACTGAACAACATCGATCTCAACGATGACAACAAGGTCGATTACATCAACGTCACCGAATACGGCAGCGGCGACCAACGCGGATTTTCCCTGACCACGGAAATCTCACCCGGCAAGGTGCAGGAAATCGCCACCATCGAATTCAAAAAAGAAGGCGACCGCGGAACCGTCCAGACCACCGGAAACCCCTCGCTCTACGGACCCGGGAGCTACCATCATTCCAGTTTTGGCCTCACCGACGCACTCCTCATGGGCTGGCTCTTCTCTAACCGGACAAGCTACAGCTCACCCTATGGTTACGGTAACTACCCACCTTCCTACGGCGGCGGTTGGAACCGCCAGTCGTCCGACGGCTATGCCAGCACGATGCGCTCACGCAATGCGGGATCGTCCGTCAGCAGGTCTTCCCAACCGGTCATTTCACAACCTCTCGCATCCCCCAATGCGGAAAAAACCGCCGCCAAGGCCCGCGCGCTTTCCAATCCCACCCTCTCACAACGTTCTTTCGGCAGCAGCTCGTCCACTGCAAGCAAGCCGACATCATCCGGTGGATTCGGGCGGACCAGCAGCTCGGGCTCTTCACGCAGCGGCGGATTCTCCGGCGGCGGCAAATAACCTTACCCATTCCAAACCGTGAACGAACACCTCCAAGTCTGGCTCGACACGACTTCCATCGTCGAGATTTTCAAATCACCATCCATCCTCTACTTCGGCCTCGGGCTGGTCCTGGTGCTGCTCGCAAAACCCATCAAGGGCCTGACCACCCACTATCACCTCAGCGACGAACTCACCAAAAAGGACAACAAGGCCGTCGCCATCGCCACCGCTGGCTATATCTTCGGCGTCCTCACCATCATCCGTGGAGTGATGATCTCCGGCGGAAATCCCTACGCGACGCTCTGGCGGGACTTGGTCTCCGTAGGGATCTGGACCATCCTTTCCCTCACCCTGCTGCTCGCCTCCGCGTGGATCAACCGCAAGTTTCTTCTCAATCGCTTCGATCTCCACAAGGAACTCATCGGCGACCGCAACGTCGGCTCCGGTGTCGTTCTCGCGGGCACCTACATCGGCACCGCCTTGATGATCTCCGCCTCGATCAGCGGCACCACCGGAGGGAGTCTCGGTTTTGAAATTCTCGATGCCCTGGTCTATTTCGTCATCGGCCAGCTCGGGTTCATCCTGCTGGGAGCCATCTATCAACACACCTGTGGTTACGATGTGCATGACGAAATCGAACGCGACAACGAGGCTGCCGGTGTCGCCTTCGGAGCCACGCTGATCGCCCTTGCCATCCTCATTTCCGGACAAATCCGGCGTGACGATTCACTGGTCGCCCTGGCCGTCTGGATTCCCATCTCCCTGCTCGTGCTGCTCGGCAGCCGCTGGCTGGTGGACCTGGTCATCCTCCCAGACGCCCGAATCCATGAAGAAATCGCCCGCGACCGCAACTGGGGCGTCGCCTTGATCGAAGGCTCCGCCGCCATCGGCATCGCCCTGCTCCTCGACGCAACTTTCTCCTAACCCCCAATGGCTGCCGACACCAACGACGATCCATGGACCGCTTCCGAAGAACAAAAACTTCGGTTCGCTGGAATCTTTCTGCTGGAATTCATGATCAACAAGCCACGGATTTTCCGCCTGTGGCTGGATGATGGGGATTCTGATCTCGAACCCATCCTCGAGTGGCTGCTCGTCCAGGAGTGGATTGAAATCCGGAATGCTGAGGAATACATCCCCACCGAAGAAGGACGGAGCGTGATCACCCGCTTCATGGCCCGCTATGCCAGGTTCGTTTACTTTTTCGACATCTTCTCCGGCGTGGACCTCGGCGCGGGCGAGTTCGCCTTCGCCCGCTATTTTGATATTCTCGAACCCGATGAATGGCAGGCTTACCTGCATGATGAACGCTTCGAGGATCTCAGAATCGCCATCGCAGAACATCTGGACATCGACGCCGTCGAAATTGT
>ERZ1022724.139-NODE-139-length-18209-cov-13.216702_pt1 | contig 18209 bp, 15 predicted proteins | sample MGYA00521091_ERZ1022724 | MGnify/ENA primary metagenome ERZ1022724 (study PRJEB33162, sample SAMN09537610) | freshwater metagenome | isolation source: freshwater | place: Canada:Alberta | collected 2017-07 | study: EMG produced TPA metagenomics assembly of the... | reverse complement strand
TCGGGCGGAGTTTTTTGGGGCAAAGGACGAGAACGCGCTCGTTGCGGAGTTCGAAGTATTTGATGACGGCGAGAGCCTCGAAGGTTTTTCCAAGCCCGACGCTGTCGGCGAGGATGCAGCCGTTGAATTCCAGGAGCTTGTTGATGACCCCTTTCGCGCCGTCCCGTTGGAAGGAATAGAGCATCTTCCAGACCTGCGATTCCAGCAGGGTGGTGCGTTTGAGGGCTTCATCGACATCCTTGGTGCCTTCCAATTCGTCGCGGAAGAGGTGGAACAGGGTGAGGAAGTAAATAAACTGAGGGGAATTCGGCGAGGCGAGGCGAGGCGCTTGAGGTAGGTCAGGACCTCGTCGCGCACGTCCTTGGTGAGGGCATCGTCACCCCAGACTTCCGTGAACCATGCCTTGAGGTCCTTGCGGTCGCGGTCGGAATCGACCACGAGGTTCAGTTCGACGTTGCTGTTCGTCCCGAGGCCAAGGCCGGGGACGGTGAAATTGGAGCTTCCGAGGATTGCGCTGGACGCGTTGCCGTTTTCGATGTGGTAGGCCTTGCCGTGGAGGAAGTTGGATTGGCGGATCGAGCGGATTTCGACCATGCGCTCGATCCACTCCGCGCAGGCCTTGGCTGCGGGGCGCTGGGTCAGGGTTTTGGCGATGGAGATACCGTGTTCCGTAAGCTTAAAATTCGCCTTTTCCTTGTCGCCCCGTTCAATACCAGTGACGAACGAGGGTTCGCCGAAGAGGAATTGGAGTTTTGCGGCTCCTTCGAGCGGTGAGGCTAGAGCCTCATAGGCGTGGACGGTGAAATAGGCGGAAACAAAGGAGAGATGACTGCCTGGCTGGATCTCGGATTTCAGAAAGTCCCCGACGGTGCCCCGGTGGGTGCGGTTGTCACGCAGTGATGAATTTGACTGGGGTCCGGTGGGTGGCATGAAATCAGGGGAAATGCGGAGTTCTGGCGGCCTCAACGGCACGAGGTAAGAAGAACGGAAATATTGCTAGATGGGAAGGTCAACGGATTGAGCCGTTTCTAGAACATATCAAGAAGCCGTAAAAGCATGGTCTGGCTTCCTGCGGATCCATCCTGCGGCGGCGAGGAGTAAGTGGAGGTCAGGTGCTTTGCTAACCGGTCTCTTAACGCATCGTCTCCAGTGCGGCGGCGGGGATGGCGTCCTCGAAGAGTGCGGGGAGAAGTTCCTTTTCCGCCGGGACTCTCGCGAGCGCGGCTTGGTGGCGGCGGGCGTGCTGCTTCCAGAGGGCGAAGTGGTGGGTGTAGGATTCCTGGTAGCGCCGCAGGGTGGCGGGCTCGATCCGGTGCGGGTGGCGGGAGCGGCGTTCGGGGTCGATGAATTCATAATTTCCCGACCAATCCGGGCGGGCTTCTGCTTCGAGAAACGGGCAGAAAATCACCATGCTGCCGTGGCCTTGGCCAAGAGGGCGCAGGATCAGCTCGGGATCGGTGGGGAAGAGTAAATCGGATAGAAAAACCCGGATCGAGTTCGCCCGCAGTTGCAGCCGGGCAACGTCGGGCGGCTTGGCGGCATCCGTAGCGGCTAAAGATCTAGCAGAATCTAGCCATTGATGGCTGCGGAGGGATCCGGGGTCGATGGGGAGCATGGCATCTCCCCGCACGGCATGGAGGGTGAGGGAGGCCCCGGCGGCTTGAGAGCTTTCCGCGATTAGGTAAAAAAGCTCGGCGGTGCGAGCGGCTTTTTGTGCATCGAAGAACATGGACTCGGAGGCGTCGAGTATCAGATCCACCATCGGGCGGACTTCCTCGCGGAAGAGCTTCATGGTGTAGCTTCCGGTGCGCGCGTATGCCTGCCAGTTGATATGCCGCGGGTCGTCGCCGGGGGAGTAGGCGCGGTGATCCTGGAAATCCATGGAAGAGCCGGTGCCGCCGCCCGCGAATTCTCCAGCTTGGCCGCGCCAGACCTTGGAGCGCAGGGGGAGCCGTAGTCTGCCGGACGCTGCGAGCGCGGTGCTGTGCGCTTTTTGCAGGGCGGCGAGGTCCATGGTAGCGGGGTTGATCCTTAAACTAACAGGGCTATCTGCTCGCCGGGGCCATGGACGCCCTCGATGAGGATGCCTTCGACATCGGCCGTTTTGGACGGGCCGGTGCACCAGATGATGTTCGGGCTCTTGCCAAATGCGGCGATGGCGTCGGGGATGGCGCGGTGGATCTCCGCCCGCTCTAACACGCCGACGTGGACCCAGGGGGAAAGCGCGGCGAGGCGGTGGGAGGTGCGGTCGTCGTCGATGATGAGTGTGCCGGATTCCGCGATGGCTCCGGTGGCGCGGGTGATGCCGAACTGGTAGTCGTCGTAGCGGTCGCGATGGTATTCGGTTTCCACGGTCAAGCCGGCGGCGGCGAGTTGGCTGCCGATGCTGTCGTAGAGGGCTGGATCACAGTAGCCGTGAAGTTGCGAGGTTCCCTGGAGAAAGCTGATCAGCTCGGCGGTGGAGGTCATGGCCTTGCCATTCACGTAGGCGAAGTTTCTCACAAAAATTTCCCAAAGATCGCTACCCTCCAGCTTCGGCTGGGAGTGCACGAGTGACATGTCGTATTGTGGGTAGGCCGCCTTGGATTTTAAAGCGGCGGTGGCGGACTCGATTTTGGCGAAGATGGCGGCGCGGGACATAAGAAATGTTAGATAGAGGTGGCGGTGGCGAGGGCTTGGTCGAGGTCGGCAAGGATGTCCGAGATGTGTTCGATGCCGATGGAAAGGCGGATGAGTTCCGGCGGGATGCCTGCCGCGCGTTGTTGATCCTCGGTGAGCTGGGAGTGGGTGGTCGTGGAAGGCTGGATCGCGAGCGACTTGGCATCGCCAACGTTGGCAAGATGCTTGAAGAGCTTGAGTGAGTCGATGAAGCGTGTTCCAGCGGTGGCACCGCCTTTGATGCCGAAGACCACCATGGAGCCGCCTTTGCCGCGGAGGTATTTCTGGTTGAGGGAGAATTGTGAATCGGTGGGGAGGCCGGGGAAGCGGACCCATTCGACGGCGGGGTGGCCTTGGAGGTGTTGTGCGGCGGCGAGTGCATTTTCGCAATGGCGTTCCATGCGGAGCGGGAGGGTCTCGATGCCTTGGAGCGACTGCCACGCGTTGTCGGGCGAGAGGCATGCTCCGAGGTTGCGGAGCGGGCCGGTGCGCATTTTCAGAATGTAGGCGAGCGGTGCGAGGGGCGCGGGCAGATCATGTCCCCATCGCAGGCCGTGGTAGGAGCCGTCCGCCTCATCGAAGAGCGGGTGCTTGCCACCGGCCCAGTTGAATGTTCCGGAGTCGATGACGATGCCGCCGATGCTGGTGCCGTGGCCGCCGAGCCACTTGGTGAGGGAGTGGACGACGATGTCCGCGCCGTGTTCGATGGGCTTGGTGAGGTAGGGGGTGGAGAAGGTGGAGTCCACGATGAGAGGGAGGCCGTGGGCGTGGGCGATCTTCGAGATGGCCTCGATGTCGGAGATTTCCAGGGATGGATTGGAGACGGTTTCGCAGAACAGCGCGCGGGTCTTGCCATCGATGGCGGCGGCGAAGTTTTCGGGATGGTTGGAATCCACGAAACGAACCTCGATGCCGAGAGCGGGGAGGATGTTTTTGAACTGGGTGTAGGTGCCGCCGTAGAGGTTCTGGGCGGAGACGATGTTGTCGCCGGCTTGGGCGAGGTTGATGATGGAATAGAAAATGGCGGAGGTGCCCGAGGCGATGGCAAGGCCGGCGGCACCGCCTTCTAGGGCCGCCACGCGTTGCTCCAACACGTCGTGGGTGGGATTCATCAAACGCGTATAGATATTTCCCAGCTCGCGGAGGGCGAAAAGATTTGCCGCGTGTTCGGTGCTCTTAAATACATACGAAGCCGTGCGGTAAATGGGCACGGCGCAGGCAAGCGTCGTGGGGTCCGATGTGTAACCGGCGTGGAGGCAGAGGGTTTCGAGATGCATCGGGGCTTGAGATTTGAGATTCGAGATTTCTGCTAGGCTTGGGGGGTGCTTTTGCGCGAGTGCATCCATTTTCTGAAATCGCCGCCGTGGGAGTCCGGGAGGGTGCGTTGGCCGAGCCAGTCCTGGAGTGGCTTGATGGGTGCGACTTGGATGGGGAGGTGGTTCATGGCCTTGGACATGGTCATGGCGGTGCGCCAGAGCGCTGGCGAGGTGGCGAGCGTGGCAAACGGAGACATGGGAATGGCTCCGGCGGACGGGATGGATTCGCGCTTCGCCTTGTCGCGCAGGCGGAGGAGAAGGTCCGGGATGGGGATGTCCACGGGACAGACTTCGTTACAAGCGCCGCAGAGTGAGGACGCTTTCGGAAGATCCGCCAACTCGGGGAAGCGGCTGCCGAAGAGGATGGGCGAGAGCACGGCACCGACCGGGCCGCCGTAGGTCGAGCGGTAGGCATGGCCGGATGCCTGGCGATAGACCGGGCAGACGTTCTGGCAGGCGCCGCAGCGGATGCAGCGGAGGATCTCCTTGCAGTTCGAGGCAAGCACGTCGGTGCGGCCGTTGTCCATGAAGACCACGTGGACATGTTCGGGACCGTCCGGCTGGTTTTCCGAGCGGGGGCCGGTGATGAACTCGGTGTAAACCGTGAGCTGTTGGCCGGTGGCCGAGCGGCCTAACAGGTTGAGGAAAACCGCGAGATCCTTTTCCTCGGGGATGATTTTTTCGATGCCGACCAGCGCGATGTGCACGGGAACCGGGGCCATGCCGAAGCGGGAGTTGCCCTCGTTGGTGACCAGGGCGAAGCGCCCGGTGTCCGCGCACACGAAGTTGGCACCGGTGATGCAGGCCTGGGCTTGCATGTATTTCCGCCGCAGGTGGACGCGGGCTTGGCGGGTGATGGTCTCGGGATCGTCGTTATATTGATCCGTCACGCCCTCGCGGAGGAAGGTCTTGGCGATGTCGCGGCGGTTGAGGTGGATGATGGGCTTGACGATGTGGGAGGGCTCGTCGCCGTCCAACTGAATGATGAATTCGCCAAGGTCGGACTCCAGGCACTCGACACCATTTTCGATCAGGAACGGGTTGAGGTGGATTTCCTCCGCCGCCATGGACTTGGACTTGGTGAGCTGGGTGACCTCGTGGGAGCGGAGGATGGAGAGGATGGTCTGGCGGGCATCTTCGTCGGTAGCGGCGAAGTGGACGTTGACGCCGTTGGCGGTGAGGGATTGCTCGGCTTTGGCGAGGTAGTCCTCAAGGTGGTGGAGGGTGTGATCCTTGATCGAAGCGGCGAGTTTGCGGAGCGCGTCCGGATCGGAGTAATCCTTGTGAAGGACGGTGTAACGCTTATCCGTGCCCTTGGAGGAGCCGTCGATGACGGAGGCCTGCTTTTCGTCCGAGATGTCGCGGGCGTATTGGTCGATGGGTTGGATGCCGATCATGAGAGTGAATTTCTGAGGATTTGGATAGCGTGGAGGTGCTTGACGGGGCGGCCTTGGGTGATGGCGAGGCCGGAGAGATGCATGAGGCAGGACATGTCGCCGCTGACGAGGATGTCGGGTTCGGTTTCGAGGATATTGTCGAGCTTCAGGGAACCCATGCGGCCCGAAATGTGGGGGAAGGTGACGGAGAAGGTGCCGCCGAAGCCGCAGCATTGCTCGCCCTGGCCGAACGGCGTGACGGTGACGTTCCCGATGGATTCGAGGAGCTTCAAAGTCGCCTCGCCGCTGCCGGTTCCGCGGCTGTGGCAGGAGCGGTGGAAGGCGATGCGGGTTGGAGTTTCGAATTTTCCCTTCCAGGATTTGATACCCAGGCCGTTGTAAATGTAATCCATCACCTCCCAGGTGCGATTGGCAAGGGAGTTGATGGCGGGGTCGGGATTCTCCTCGAACTGGAGGATGTTGCCGTGGAAATTCATGGCCGCGCAGGAACCGGATGGGACGATGACTGGCAGGTCACCGGCGAAAACGCTGGCGCAGTGGCGCGCGACCTTGCGGGAGGCAACCCAGTCACCGGAATTGAAGGCTGGCTGGCCGCAGCAGGTTTGGTTGTCGGGAAATTCCACCGAGACGCCAAGATGCTCAAGGACCTCCACCGTGGCCTTGGCGGTGTCGTCATAGAAGGCGTCGCAAAGGCAGGTGCCCATGAGAAGGACGCGTTTATCAGTGGGGCGTTGGAGTTGGGTGGCCATGATGGAGTGGAGTCAGGTAAAACGTGGTCGGATGGTGCCCGAGAATAAGTTCCCGTTCCCAAAAGAACAACAGAGAATCCTGTTCGGTTGCAAATTTCTTAGGTTCAGGAACGTGCTTGGCTTGAAATCTGCAGAGTGGGGGGATGGCGAAAACTCTTCGAAATTCCAGCTGAAATCGATTCGTGTTCCACCCCCTTCATTTGTTTCTCTTGCTTGCTGTGTTGGTGCCCGGTGTGGCGCAGGCGCAGCCGGCGGCTCCCGCGCCGGTCCCAGCCGCACCGGGCGGTGGCAGCGCCACGGAATTGCTGAATGGTGGCGAAGCCGCCTTCAACGGGGGTGAATGGCAGAAGGCGGTGGATCTGTTTCAGGAATTCATCACCAATTACGGAGGATTGGAGGGGACGGCCGGGGCGGTGGTCAAGGTGAAGCCCTTGTTGGCGATCTGTCAGGTCCGGCTCGGGCGCTTTGCCGAGGCCTTGCCCTTGTTGGACGAGGCGCTGAAGCAGCCAGCCCTTGATCCGAAACAGCGGGTGGATTTGGTTTTTTTCGCCGGTCTCTGCAATCTCCGGCTTGGCAACGCCGACGCCGCCCGCAAGCAACTGGGGGAAATTTTCACCGACACGAAGGTCGAGCGCGGACGCCGGATGGAAACCCTGATCCTCGGTGGCATGAGCTACGTGATGGAGAAGAACTGGAAGGAGGGCATCAACTTCTTCAAGAAATACGGCGAGGAAATCGCAGCCTACAGCCCTGAAGCGGGTGCTCGCTCCAAGATTCTCCTGCTGCACGCGCTGATGGAGGAAAAACAATGGGACGAGGCGATGAGTCTGGCCCGGACGATCCATTCCCGCTTGCCCGAGGTGAGGCAGATTGTGACATTTTCCTCGCAGTTGATCGCCTTGGGCGGGCACTTCCTTGAAACCGGAGCCCATCACCAGGCGATTTCGATGCTGCAACTGGTGCCCGCCGCCGCGGAGGTCGCGCAATTGCAAAACGCCCGGCTCGCCGAAGCGGAGCAAGACCTGAAATCCGCCCAAGTCGCCAAAAATGCAGTGCGCCTGGCCCAGACGCAAACCGCCCTTGATGAGATGCGTCGGGAACTCGATGCATTCTCCAAAATCCCGCAGTTCGACAGCGCCTCGCGGCTCAGGCTCGCCGGGGCCTATTTCCAGTTGGAGCGCGTCCGCGAGGGCTGCTTGATCCTGGATCAAATGGTCCGGCAGATGGAACCGGACCCGGTGGTCGAAGCGGCCACGGCATCGTTGATGCGTGGATGGATGTCCCTCGGCCGCTATGCCCGCGCGGTGCGCACGGCCGAGTTATATGTCGAGCGACTTTCGGGTCTACCTGAAAAGCCCAACCTCGCAGACGTCCTCTTCCTCAAGGCCCAAGCCTTGGAAGGGCAATTCCAATACCAAGCCGCCGCAGATGGATTCCGCGCTGTCGCCACCCAGTTTCCCGACAAGCCGGTCGCGGCGCAGGCGAATTTCATGGCGAGTTATAATATTCTCCAACTGGAAAACTATAAGCAAGCCGGCACCCAGCTTGACCAACAACTCAAACGTTTGAAAAAAACCGACGAGATGTGGCAGCATGTCGCATTCTGGCGGGCGATGGCTTTTTACTTCGATCAACAATGGACGGAAGCGCGAAAGTCGTTAGAAAATTATCTCGATGCCACCCGCTCCGAGGGGGTGGGCTTGGAGTATGTCGATGATGCGGCCTTCAGGATCGGTTATAGTTATTTTTCCGAGGCGAACTATCCAGAGGCGATCAAGCGGCTCAAGGCCTTCACCGCCGCCCACCCCGAGAGTGAATGGCTGGGCGAGGCGCTGCTTACGCTCGGGGATTCACTTGCTGCTGAGGGTGACCTTGAAGAAGCCGATGAAGCATACTCCAAAATCGGCGTCGAGGCTCCGGGGTTTCACGACGAGGGATGGATGAAGCGGGGGAATCTCTACAAACTCAGAAAAGATCTCAAGGCGATGAAGTCGCTTTTCCATCAATTCGTCGAGAAGCGTCCCGATAGCCCGCGGATTGCCGAAGGCTTGCAGTGGTTAGGCTGGATCGAGAAACAGCAAGGTGACATCGCAGCTGCCCGGAAAATCTACTGGGATGCCATCGAGCGCTTTGGAAACGATCTCGCTCGTCCCGGGCTGGAAGATATCTTTTTGGGCCTGCTCGGATTTTATCCGGGAAAGGACAAGCCTGAGGTGGAGAATCTGTTAGCCGATGCGCTTGCCAAGGCGAAAACCGAGAACAAACGACGCTATGCAACCCGGCTTGGATGGGCGCTTGCCCAGCTGCATCTTTCGAACAAAAACATCTCGCCCGAGCGCCGCATCCGCGACGCGCGGGAGGCCCTTGCGGCCCTGGTCCCGGAGATCGATCCCAAGGACATCGCTCCCCGCATCCTTGCCGATGTTGGGGACGCGCTTGTCGAGAAAGGTGAACTCACCAAAGCGCTGGAAATCTATCAGGGTCTCCGCAAGTGGTGGCCGCGTGCGCCGGAGCGGGACCGCGCTTACGCAGGGCTTGGATTCATCGCCGCGCGGGTAGGAAAAGAGCCGGATGCGCTGGTGAGTTTTGAAAAATACGAGAAATCCGCCGTCATGCCCAAGACCGCGCCGGATGCGCGGGGCATTTCTTTGATCGAGGGTGAGTTGGGAGGCAAGGTCGCGCTGGCCAAGGCGGGGATCCTCGCCAAAAGGAATTCGGAGCAGGCGTTTGATCTTTTGTTAGCCATCCAAAAGACCAAGTCCATGCCAGCCGTGATTCGCGCTGCGGCATTGATGGAAACCGCCCGCCTCCACTACAAGAAAGGGAACTACCGGGAAGCTCTGCCATATTTCGAGCAGGTCTATCTTCTTTTCAATCGATTCCCCGCCGTGGTCGCGGACGCCTACTTCGAGCGGGGTGAAGCCCTTGAGAAGCTGGGGATGCCGGAAAAGGCGAGGGAGGTCTATTCCGAACTGGTTTCCCGTGAGGACCTGGCTCCTTTCGAGCGTTCCAAAGCAGGTCTCAAGCGTGCCACCGCCCTGGGTGGAGTCATCAAGCCCAAGGAGTCCGCAGAAAGTGTCATTCCACCCGCCGCCATCGATCAGCCATGAACTTCCTCCGTGCCATCATCTTGGTCTCTGGGTTGGGTGTTTGCTTCGCGCCGCCGCTCCCGGCCGCGCCGACGGCGGAGCAGATCCAGGCGTTTCTGAAGAGTCGCCCGGAGCTTGATGAAATCACCTGGAAAGACCCGGCTCGTGGCGCGCCCTTGAAAGTCAGAATTGTCCACGCCTCCGGACAAAATCTGATCGTTGATAAATCTCTGCCTGCTGGGCTCGCCACCCGGACGATTCCGTTTTCTGAGCTGGCGGATGTTTCGTTCCAGCTGAGTCCGCGAGAACTGACACTCCATCAGGAACCGGCGGCGGCATCAATCCCACCGCTCCGGATTTATTGGGAAACCCGCTCGGCCACGCTCCGTTTCGCGGGCTCAAGTGCCGGCGACACCGGGCTTGTTCTGGCCAAGTCGCTGCGGCTCGCGGGTGATCCTGCATCCCTCGCCGAGGCTGGAAAAATCCTCGATCAAATCCGTGGCCAGGATCCGGCGAAACACCGGGTGGAACTCGCCCATGCCGAACAAATAACGCTCGATTTCCTGAAGATCCGGCAAGGTGGAAACATTGAGGAGATCGACAAGTTTGCTTGGGAAATCACCGAGCAGGCAAATGACAATGATGCCACGCTGTTGGCCACGGCTTTTCTAGCAGATCGCCACTTCGACCAGCTCAAGGTCATCGAGGAGGCGAACCCGCGATGGATCGAGGATGATGAAGTCCGCCCGGTCCGCGAGCGTTTGTATCATCTCGCTCTGGACTTCGCGCTCTATCCCAGCTTGTTCATGGGGACCCGCCACGCGGAAGCATCCGCAGGCCTCAAGAGGGTGGCTGAGGTCCATGAATACACCGGGGCGAAACGGCTCGCGAAGCATGCTCTTGAGGATCTGGTCGCGCTCTATCCGGAGAGCCCCGCCGCCAAGGAGTCCGCGCCGCTGTTGGCACGTCTCAAGCAGCTCGAAGCCTCTGGAAAACTTGCCGAAGCCACCACCGCAGAGACCGCCGGGGATGAGAATGGAAATCCCTCGGAAGACCCTGCAAACCCCGCTCCGCCACCACCTCCCAAAAGATATAACATTTTCGGCGACTGATCGCCATCCATCCGCCAACCAATACCATCGTGAGAACACTACTCCAGATCATCCGCCCCGTTTGTCTCGTCCTCGTCCTGTTCGTTGTAAGCTCGGCCATCACCTCGCGCTCCGCTTCCGCCCAAGGGACGGCAGCGCCCGCGCCCAAGGTGAAAACGGAAAGCCTGCTGGATATCTATCTCAAGGGCGGTCCGACCATGCACGCCATCGCCCTGGCGTCGATCGGCACCATCGCCATCATTTCCTTTTGTGTCATCCGCATCAAACGCAAGACGATGCTTCCGCCGACACTCGCCTCGGCGCTCGGAACGGCCTTGGCGAAACAGGACGTGGTCTCCGCTTTGAAACTCTGTGAGGGGGATAGCAGCTCGCTTGCTCACATCGTCAAAGAGACCTTCACCAAGGCGGGTGCGGGCGTCGAGGTGTATTCCAAGTCGGATCTGGAATCCGTCGCGGCGGAGACGATTTTCCATGAGGAGACGAAGTATATGTTATGGGTCAACATGCTCAACGGCCTCGCGGCCATCGCTCCGATGATGGGACTGCTGGGCACCGTCGCCGGGATGATCGGGAGCTTCGACCAACTTGCCGCCGGGGCGTCCAAGCCATCCGATTTCGCAGGCGGGATCGGGGAGGCCATGATCACCACCGCTTCGGCGCTCATCGTCGCGATCCCGGCGATGATGGCCTACTTTGTTTTCAAGAACTTGCTTCAGTCGCTCATCTCGCAGCTGGCGCATACCACCTCCAATCTCATCAACGGCTTTGTCAGCGGTTCGCCAGTCGGTGATCCGGCCTCCGAGATCTAATATTAAACTCCGTTAGGTAAAATCATGATCATTCGTCGCAGGGCTGTTGAGGATGTCGGGATGCAAATCGCGCCGATGGTTGACATCACCTGGATCATGATCATTTTCTTCATGGTCACCAACGAGATCGCCGAGAGCGAGTTCAACGTGCCGATCCAGTTGCCGATCGCCAGCGCGGCGGTGATCCCTGATGACATGGCGGGCCGGGTCATCGTCAATATTGACGGGAAAGGATCCTACTATCTGGGAAATGATCCGATCGATCTGGCGGAGCTTACCAGCCAGCTCAAGCGGCGGATGATCGAGTTTCCTCCGCTCAAAGTTTATCTGAGGGCGGATGCGCAGACGGCCGCCCTGAAGACCAAGGAGTTCTACCGCGCCTGTGCCGAGGCGGGGGCGGTGGAGATTGTGTTAGGAACCTTCAACCGCACCCGCTGACCCATGATCATTCGCCGCAGGGAAGAACAATCCGTCGAGGTCCAACTGGCCCCAATGGCCGACATCGGATTTTTATTGCTGTGTTTTTTCCTGATATCATCCCGCCCGCCGCGCTATGAGGCGGATCTGGGCATGACGCTGCCGGGCTCGGTTTCCGATGAGGTTTCCGTAGAGATTCCAGAAGAAATCCGGATCGCGATTCTCGCGGATGGGGCGGTGGAGGTGAACGAGGAAATCATCGGCTCGCCTGCGGACCAGGAACTCAAGCCGCTGGTGGGGCTTCTTTCAAAATTCAAGGAAGCCGCCGAGCTCAATCAAAGCAAGGCGCTCGTCACCGTGGATGCGGTGAATCAATCCACCCACCAGAGGATCGTGGATGTCTTGAATGCCTGCGGCCTCGCCGGCATCCGCGGGGTCACCCTGGCGGACGACACCACGGAGGAACTCTAACATCATCGGATATGGCAAGCTCCCTCATCGATCTCGTAGCCGTCCACCGCAAGCGCGGTGGCACGGGCATTAAGGCGGCTGTGCTGGGAAGCTTGCTTGTCCACGCGGTGTTGCTGGTGGTGGCGGGTGCGTGGATTGTTTCCCGCATCATTTTGACGGAAACTCCGAAGTTCGAGGCCGCGCCGACACCCAAGATCAAAGTGCCGCCGCAGACGAGGCAGCACCGGATGAATCTTGCCGCCCACGCCGCGCTTGCCTCGAAGCCGACCTTCAAGGCCCGTTTGGTGAGCCTGCGGCCGACCGCCTTCGCCTTGCCGGAGGCGCCCAAGGTGGCGATGGATCACATGCTGACGCCGGACCCGTCCGCCATCGCCAATACCATGGTCACCGGTCTTTCCGGCGCTGCGGGGGCCGGCGCGGGCGCGGGATTCGGGCTGGGTGGTGCCGGCGGCAAGGGCTTGGGCACGGCGATCAATTTCATGGGAATCAAGACCACAGGACAGCGGGTCTTGTTGTTGTTCGACGTCTCGGGATCGGTGGTGAACAAGGCGAATCAATCGAGCATGCCATTGGCGAAAATTAAGGAAGAAACGCTGGAAATGATCTACAAACTCCCGGTGGACTCAAGGTTCGGCATCATTCAGTTTGTGAGAAATTATAAGATGTTCCAGCCGGAGTTGATCGCCGCGACCCAGCCGAACCGCGAACTTGCCAAGGCATGGATCGAGACGGAGTGGAGTGAGTCCGGATCGATGCCCCGCAATGGCAAGGGGGTCGTCGCTCCCGACCCGAATGGCCTGCCACCGATCTTGCGGGCGGCCTACGCGCTCAAGCCGGACGTGATTTTTCTCATCTCGGACGGCTCCTTCGAGCGTGGCGCGGGTGGCGTCACGGAGTCCATTTCGGATGATGAGTTTGAGGATCTTTTCAAAGAGCTGACCAGCACTCTTCCCGCCAAGGTTCCGGTTCATTTCATCGGTTTTCAAATGAAGCCGGACGCCAAGGATTTTTGGAACAAGATGTCCCGACGGCAAGGTGGGCAGTTGAAAGAGCTGGATTGATCCGATCCTGCCGCCAAGACCCCTCGGAATTTTCCAGAAAATCGACGATTGGCGACAGATTTGACTGGCAATCCGAGTTAAGAGAGCGAACCAGTTTCCCCCAATCATGAGTGTCCAACTTCCCGGAACAAATCGCCGCGGCTTCTTGCGAGGTCTCGGTGCCTTTGTCGCCTTGCCTGCCATGGAGTCGTTCCGCCCATTGATGGCCGCGGGAGTCGAGCGAGCGCTCGGCACGACCGCCAGCGGAGCACCGCTGCGGATGGCTTATCTCTACATTCCCAACGGGGTCAATCTTGAACATTGGCGGCCCAAGGGGAGCTCGGCGGCATACAAGCTTGGCAAAACCTTCGAGCCCATGGAACCCCTGCGCGAGCACTTCCAGATATTCACCGGCTTCGAGCAGAATAACGCCAAGTCGAATGGCGACGGACCGGGCGATCACGCGCGCGGTGTGGCCACTTTCCTGACGTCCGCACAGGCCCGGAAAACTTCCGGCTCGGACATCAAGCTCGGCATCTCCGCAGACCAGGTCGCCGCGCTCGCGGCGCAGTCACTGACCCGCCTGCCTTCTTTGGAATTGGGCACTGACAGCGTGCGCGTTTCTGGAAATTGTGACTCGGGATACTCATGTGCCTATCAGTTCAATCTCTCATGGCGCTCCGAAACCCAGCCGATGCCTCCCGAGGCCAACCCGCGCTCGGTGTTCGAACGCCTGTTCGGGGCAGGGGATTCCAAAGAACGCGCCAAAAGCCTCGGCCAGAGATACGCTTCTAAAAAGTCGGTGCTCGACTTCGTCTCGGCCGATGCAAAGGCCTTGCAAAAAAGCCTCGGTCGCAGCGACCGCCACAAGCTCGATGAATACCTGACAGGGGTTCGTGAGATCGAGCGCCAGATTGAAAAGGCGGAGTCCATGGGCATCCCGAAAGACCCGGGGGTGCCTGCCCCCGACGGCAAGCCGGATTCGTTCAAGGAGCATCTCCGGCTGATGATGGACATGATGGTCCTGGCATTCAAAACCGACTCCACACGAATCTCAAGCTTCCTGATGGCCCACGATGGCAGCACCCGCAGCTTCCAGGAAATCGGCGTGGCCGACGGACATCACAACATCTCCCACCACAAGGGAAATCCCGAAAATCTGGAGAAACTGGCAAAAATCGACCAGTTCTACATGGAGCAGCTGGCGTATTTCCTGGATCGCCTCAAGAACACTCCTGATGTCGATGGGAAGTCACTTCTTCACAACTCGATGATTGTCTATGGCGGCTGTATTTCCGATGGGGACCGGCACAATCATGACGACCTCCCGATCGTTGTGGCCGGGAACGCGGGCGGTGCCTTCAAGCCCGGACGTCACGTCGATCTGGGCGAGAACGTCCCCTTGTCCAATCTCTACCTGCGGATGCTCGAAGAGTTCGGCGTGAAGGAGAAACGCTTCGGCGACTCCACCGGCGCACTGCGGAAAATCTGAGCGGGATTGAAAAATTCACGCTTTCTTCATTGGCATTTCATCAAGACGGGATGGAATGGGGAATGCCCAGCGTCCTTTTGGTTGAAGATGAGCCCGCCATCGCCGACACCCTCGTTTACGCCCTTGAGACCGAGTGTTTCGAGGTGATCCACGTGCTTACGGGGGCTGCCGCGCTGGCGACAGTCGCGGCGAGGAACTTTGATTTCGCCATTCTCGACATCGGCCTGCCCGATATGACCGGCCTCGACGTCTGCCGACGCTTGCGTGAATCATCACCTATTCCTGTGCTGTTCCTCACGGCGCGTGATGGAGAGCTGGACCGCATTCTCGGGCTGGAACTGGGCGGCGACGACTATGTCACCAAGCCCTTCTCACCTCGTGAAATCGTCGCAAGAGTCCGCGCCATTTTACGCCGTGCGACTCCACAAGCCCATCCACAAGCGGTGGATCAATCTCCAGCGGCCGGGGTGATTCTCCACCATGATCCCTCAGCCATGCGGATTCACTGCCATGGGGAATCCCTCGATCTAACGGCCCATGAATACAAGCTGCTGCTGGTGTTGTTGGAAAAACCCGGTCGGGTTTTCACCCGCGACCAACTCCTGGAATACGCATGGCAGGACCCGGGTGCGGTCACGGATCGAACGGTGGATGCGCATGTGAAGTCGATCCGTGCCAAGCTGCGGGGCGTCCGCGTCGGCGCGGAGGATCTCATCCAGACCCGCCGGGGGCTCGGCTACCTGCTCTCGCTCTAACTCACACCACCCATGCGCTTCACCCGGGTTACTCTGTTTTTCATCGCGTTCATCATCACGCTTGGATTCTACCAGCTCGCCCGCCATTTCCTGGCCGAGGTCGAGCCGCAGGTGTTCCAGGCGACCGAGGAGGTGATGGTGGATACGGCGAACTTGCTGGCGGAAGTCGTGGGTGACGATCTGCGCGAGCAGCGGTTCCAGCCACGGGCGTTGCGGGAGGCTTTCGAGGGTGCCCACCGGCGTGAGTTCTCCGCCAGGATTTTCGATCACTTGAAGCAGAAGGTCGGAATCCACGCGTATCTGACCGATTCCAAAGGGCTTGTTCTGTTCGACTCGGACGGCGGCCGTCGCGAGGGGCAGGATCTATCGATGATGCGCGATGTGTCGCTGACCTTGGCGGGGAATTACGGTGCACGCAGTACTCGCGATCATTCCCAGGATGCCACTTCCTCCGTGCTCTACGTGGCGGCCCCTGTCGGGGATCCTCTCAAGCCGGATGGGGTTGTCACCGTTTACAAATCCCAGGCGGACGTGCTGCCGCTCGTCTGGGAGCGACGCCGGATCATCTATACCGCCTGCGCCTTGATCGGTGGCGGGATCCTGTTTCTCATCGGCGCGGTTTTCCTCTGGTTGTTCCATCCGATCGGCAAAATCACCGAGTATGCCCGTGCCATCGAACGTGGCGAACGACCGCCCAAGCCGGTCATCGGCATCGGGCGGGAAGTCAACACGCTGGCGCACGCGCTCGACTCGATGCGGGATGTGCTGGAGGGACGCCGCTACGCCGAGCGTTACATCCAGACCCTCACCCATGAGATGAAAAGCCCGCTCGCGGCGATCCGCGGAGCGGCGGAGCTGTTGGATGAGGAAATGCCGGTGGAGGTTCGCAAGCGCTTCCTCGACAATATCCGCGCGGAGACGGCACGGAGCGAGCGTCTGATCAACCGCTTGTTAGAGCTTTCCGCCATCGAGGGGAAAACCCGTCTGGAGAGTGCCGGGGATGTGGATTTTCGGGCCATCATCGCCCGGGCGATCGACCAGGCGCGCCCGCTGGCCGAGGTGGGGGATGTGACGCTGCATCCGCCGGCTGAGGGGGCGGAGCTGATGTTGCGCGGGGATGCATTCGTGTTGCGTGCCGCAGTGAGCAACTTGCTGGAGAATGCGATTGATTTCTCCCCGCGCGGTGGCGTGGTCGAGATCCTGTTGGAAGTGGTCGGAGAAAAGGTGGAACTCACCATCCGCGACCATGGGCCGGGAGTTCCGGAATATGCCCGGGAAAAAATCTTCGAGCGGTTTTACTCGCTGCGGCATCACACCTTGAAGCGAAAAGGCACCGGCCTGGGCTTGACCTTGGTGAAGGAGGCCGCCGAGTTGCATGGTGGGACCATCACGCTCGCGGCGGCTGATGGCGGTGGCACCTTGGCCACCTTGTGCCTGCCTCTCGCGGTGTGAACAAGGTCCCCCGGCCTGTGAGTGAGAATGCGCGTTCGGCTCCGCTTTACAAGCTACCCGACTTCTTGCGGGCTCGCATGCCCTCAAGGAGCGGCGGTCTCCGAAGCGCCGAAGCGCATGGGGACTCGATGTTGGGACCCCGCTTACGAAGCTCAACATGGCCGTGATTTTTCAAGTTTGCTGATTAAAGTGGCGGCTAGATCAAGCTGATCTGGAGAGGTGATCATGATTTTAGTGCCACTGGAAAGCAGCACCTCCATGGCACGACCCGTGCCGGTGGTGGAAGCCTCATCGACTTCGGCAGGCACCAACGAAAAGAATGCGGGATTGGGTGATGGTGAGTGCTTGGCGGTCGCCGATTCTTTGCCCTTTTTGATCCAGGAGAGCAGAGTCTGATCGTTCACGCCGTGAAGCGTGGCGAAACGCGGAACACTCAGTCCGCTAGCCTGATAGGCCTCGACCATGGTTTTCTTCTGTTCTTGAGTGTAGTGGAGACGACCTTGTTTGTCGGTCTTCATGATGGATTCATTCAAAGATGTCATCGATCTGCAAACGATGACATCGATGAGCCCGCCGGAGCAAATACCTACGCAAGGTGCTTGGGACCCCGCTTACGCTGCTCGCGGCTGTAACGGAGTCGGCCGTCGCTGGCGGTGCGGATGATGGTGGAGGCCGGAGAAGGCTCGGATGATGTCGATTGCATACCCGGGTATGTATGCTTCCTATGCGGCCGGCCGGCTAGTGCCCGTCGGTGGAGCGCTTACGTTTGTTCTACCCAAGACTATTCTTTAGATCGGGATAACGTGCCACCACATATTTACGAAAAATATCCCAATGCATATACCCCATAAATTCACCTACTCTTTTGCGAGCATCATTAAAATCCTCTTCACTTAAAACATCTTGGGTTGCAAGTAAAAGTTGATCCATTGAACCTGAACATTTCTTGATATGATCTATAATTTCTTCGGCTTTAGAGAGGTCATTCATATTTTTATCTACATATTACACCCAGCATCATCCATGCATTCCCTGAAGCATCTGTGGAACGGGTTGCCGTCATCTGTGCGAGTTGGTAAAGTTTGAATTGTGCATGATGCTATGCATCCCGCTCTTTCTGCAGCACATCTCGCGGCTTCAGCCGCCGCAGCGATAGCCTCTTCAGTCAATGTCGCTACTAGGTCAAGACAAGGTGGTGACACTAGACATGCACATGCCGAAATGCCCAGGAGGTCAGCCGCAGTTATAACGAAACCGCCAATTACTAATGGTGGAATCAATGGGCCAGCCATCCCAAGATAATCAGTCCCATTCACCGCATCATTCCCAACAAATCCATAAAGGTTAAGCCCTCCCTTTTCCCCGATCGGATCCCTAGATGGCCAGCGACCAGTCAGCGGGTCATAGTAACGATACCCGTAATACGTCACACAGTCGTTAAAACCCTCAGTT
>ERZ1022724.138-NODE-138-length-18219-cov-14.873706_pt1 | contig 18219 bp, 17 predicted proteins | sample MGYA00521091_ERZ1022724 | MGnify/ENA primary metagenome ERZ1022724 (study PRJEB33162, sample SAMN09537610) | freshwater metagenome | isolation source: freshwater | place: Canada:Alberta | collected 2017-07 | study: EMG produced TPA metagenomics assembly of the... | reverse complement strand
CGCTTGGGCGCTCACAGAGACGCCCCTACAAGCAACTCAAGCGCGGTTTTGCGGAGGGGAGTGCCAGCTTGGTATTCCCAACATCACGGATTGGCTGATCTAACTGCCGGATGCGTAAAACTGCATGCCCGCCGGTAGGGAAGGTTCATGGGGCGCAATCCCTCGTGACTCCATCTGATCAATCCTCAGTCAGCTCGCTTTGCAGAGTTCATGGCCTTTTTTCCAGTAATCGCCCGGAAGGTGATGCCCAAGCCGCCGATGACGAAGAGTCCGGGAAACCAGATCGAGTAGCCGGGCCCGAGCGAGTCAGGTTTGAGCACGGCAAAGCCCGGGTTCTGCGGGTCGATGCGGCAGGTGATGATCTGCCCGACGGGGTACTTCGCCACGCGGGCCTCGGCGAGCTCGCGTTTCGACGACCATGGATTTCCCCGCAGGGTAAGATGATCACCGGTGTAGGACTCGCCTTGCCACTCGTAGCCGAAGCTGAGGTTCTGACGGTATTCGAGGGGCGAGTTGCTATCATGCCGCCGCTCCTCGACCTCCGAGGAAAGGATGATGCAGCGGACTTCCGGCCAAGTTCTCATTTCCCTGGCCCTGAGAAAGCTTCTTGCCAGTAACCATACGAACAAGCCGCCAATGAGGGCCACGACCAAGCCGAGTATGGCAAGATACCAGCGCCCGGCATTCAGGTTGGATGAGGTGGATGGCGGCATGGCGGAACTTATGAAGCGGATCTCCCTCGAATCCAGCACTTGTGCGGTGAAAATCACTTTTTTCCGTGTCGATCCCGAATTTTGGGGTAGTTTCAGGGCAATGAAAGTTCGCTTGCCACTCTTGATCCTGGGTTTCGCTCTGGTGGCAGGGCTCGGCTATTGGTTGGCTGGCACGGCGGCACCGAGGCCCGTGGTCAAAGGGGCTTCTTCGGAATCCGCCCGGAAACCTGTGCGCCATGGCCTCGATGACGATGAGCCACCCAAGCTCCGTCGCGAGTTGCGGGATCCTGCGTTCCAGTCGGATACGGAAGCAACGGCGGCGGGTGCTTTGCGTAACCAGCGGGTTCTCGTTTTCAAGGACCAAGCCGCGCTTGAGGCGTTTTTGAAACGGGCCGGATCAGTCGTCTCGGTGCTGGGGCGGCTCGATGCTCTCAACGCTTTGAGAATTGGATTCAGTAGCATGGATGATCTGACGCCGCTTCTACTCGGTGAGGAGCAGGCGGCTTTGGTTTTTCCCGTGGATGTCCCGAGCCTGCCAAATGGAGCGGTGCAGGCGGATGCGGTGGCGCTGGGTGCTGGACTGCTTGAGTGGTTAGGAATCACCGGCGATCATTCGACCTGGGGGGCTGGCGTGCGGGTTGCGATTTTGGACACGGGCGTGCTGTCGAGCCCGGCATTTTCCAGCAAAATCGTCTCTCTCAATCTCGTCGGTCTCCCTTCGGACCCCAGCAAGCAAAACGGACATGGCACGGCGGTGGCTTCCATGGTCATCGGCCAGAATTCACTCACGCCGGGCGTGGCTCCGGGGGCGGAGATTTATTCGATCCGGATCGCCAATGATCTCGGACAATCGGATAGTTTCCTCATCGCCCAAGGCATCGTCGCGGCGGTGGATGCCGGCGCAAGCTTGATCAATATCTCGCTCGGTGGATTCGGAGACAGCTTGCTTGTGAGAAATGCGATCGAGTATGCGAATGCCCGAGGGGCGCTCATCGTCGCGGCGGTGGGGAATAACGGAGTGGACCGCGTTTCCTTTCCGGCGGCAAACGACGGAGTCATCGCGGTGGGCGCGGTGGACAAGCTGGGCAATCATCTACAGTTTTCTAACACCGGCGAGCAAGTGGATGTCTCCGCCCCCGGCTATGGGGTGAATGCGGCGTGGACCAATGATCAGGCGGCGAGTGTGAGCGGGACTTCGTTCAGCGCACCCATCGTGACGGGGGTCTTGGCGGCGGTGAAGAGCTTCCCCGGCAATCAGAATCTCACGATGCGGCAGGTGGCGGACGTGGCTTTTTCTTACCTCAATGACGGCGGCACTGCGGGTAGGGATTCTGCCTTGGGTGCTGGCATGGTGGACTTGGGACGGGTGGTGAACGGAAAGACTCCGGGAATCTACGATGCCGCAGTGGCGTCCCAGCGACAAATCGCGGCCAGCTCTCAATATCCTAACGGTCAGTTAGAGGTCTTGGTGCAGAACCGTGGGACGGAGCGCCTGGTCAATACGGGTGTGGAAATTTTCAGTTCAGCCGGCGTGGTGCGCTCCAATGTCACCAGTCTGGATGTGGGGCAGGTCAGGGTGATCACGGTGCCCATCCCCACGTCTGCGGTGCCATTGCAATTCGAATCCACGGTGAGGCTTTCCGGTGGGCTCCGTGATGTGAAGCCGTCCAACGACCGTAATCGTATCACTTATGCTCCCGCAGGTAATCAGTAGTTTGTTCCTGGCGTTTTGTCTGACCACTGCGGCCGAGCCGCTGCTTCGGGAGGCACAGAACCTGGGGAGCCAGCCGGCGAACCAGTTGCTCGTCTCCGGCAATGCCTGTGGGCCGGCCGCGCTCCTCAATTCGTTTCGGTTCGCGAATCAAGATTGGCAGCGGGCCACTCGCACGATCTCGGGCGAGACTGACCGACAGCGGATCTATACCATCATCCGCGAATACGGAATGCGACCGTCCAAGACCATCACCGGACGGCCGCGGTGGTCCAAGAATGGCGTCAATCTGGCGGACTTGTGCGACATCGGAAACGAAATCAAGCAGCCGCATTTCCTACCCACCCTCGAGCACGAGGTTTTGTTCAGCGGCCAGCGGGAGACTCAGGAAAAACTCTTGCTCAGAACTCAAAAGCGCCTCGATGAGTCGCTCGCCCGAGGTTTTCCACCGATCATCAGCCTGCGCCGCTACGCCCTCCGCCGTCATGAGGGCAAGGCGGCGGAGTGGGTGGTGTTGGATGCGCACTTTGTCACGGTCATCGCGGTTCCTCGAAAACCAAGCGCAGGCTCGCGGTCCTTGTCGATCCGTTACATCGACCCGTGGGGTGGCAAGGTGGCGCAGGGGATGATCGTGATTCCCAATCGCGGAGTTCTCGCCGCGACGCCTCAGGATTCTCCCTGCCTTGAGGCGGATTTTCCCCAGGCATCGGTAGGGAAAAAAATGGTGCGTGCGGGTGAGATCAGCGTGTTGACGGTCTCTGCGGTGCTGGGGAAATGGTGATCCACTCACTCGGTCTTCGATGGCTTGGCCTCGGCAAGAAGCGCCTCGGCGGTCAGGCTGGCGAAGGATCCCGGAGGGCCGGAGTAGTGGATCTTGCGCTCGCCGTCCAACACGTAAACCACAGGCCAGGAGCCGACTCGGTATTCTCTCGCCAGGCGGTTTTCCGGATCTGAGAAATTCGTCCAAGGCACCGTGCCATCCGCCTGCAGCGCCCGGAGCTTTTCGAGTGTGTCGTTGTTCACGCCCATGATCGCGAACGGTCGATTTGCGTGGCGTTTTTCAAGGGCGCTGGTGATCTCCACCACGCGCTGGGCATCCGCCACATTGCTGTTCCAAAAGATCAGCATGATCACCTTCCCTTGTTGGCTTGAGAGGGAGAGCGGGCGGTTCGCCGAGTCCACCCCCACCAGATCGGGAGCGATTCTGCCCTTGGTGAGGAATCGGATGATATAGAGCTCATCTTCTGCGAGCTTGGCCACCGAGGTTCCATCAAGCTCCACGTCCGAGCTGTCGATGATCGCCTTGCGGAGGTAGTTCAAGCGTCGGCGCATGATCTCGCTGTCGTCCCCGAGGTTTCTCAGCTGCATGGCGGCACCCAGCGCGGCGACGCCCTGGGTTTTCCGGTCCGGGTGACTGGCTTGGATTTTGTCTAACAAGGATAGTGCGCGCTGGTCCGGGCTGAATCCAAGCGCGGCGCACACCGGGATGAGTTTGGGGCTCTTCAGGTGATGGGTTTCCAGCGCCTTGCGGAGCATGTCGTTTTCCTGGGCGAAGACCGGGCTGGGATTGCCATTGGCATCCGTCGCCAACAGTCCCGGCGTGGTGCGGATCCACCAAGCGGCAGGTCCGAGCGTCCATTCCTGATCGAGGGACTGGGAGATCGCCTGCCACATCTGCCGGGCAAAGGGGGTGGCGTCCGGCCGGCTTTTCCAGACTTTTCCCTGCGCTTCCAAACTCGTGGCGATGCGCATTTCCAAGGACCACTTGTCCATGGCGGCCTGGTAGGTTTTTTCGATCCGCTGCGCCTCGGCCGGACTTGCGCCGCCATCGGTGCACAAGAGGAGCGATGAGAGGAGGACGAGGCAGCGCAGGCGGTTCATGGGCAGGACTGTAGTGGGCAAAACGGGCGGGAGGAAACCTGAAAAAACCGCTCAGGAAAATCGGCTGATAAATTGGGATGCGGTCTCACGGGCCCATTGGTCTGCAGTGACCACCGCGTCCAGCGTGTCTGAGGGCATGACGTGGTGCGCATCCATTGCGGCACTCACGCAGTGCCAAATGCCTGGGAATGAGATCTCCCCCGCCCGGAAAGCCTCCACCGCCACTTCGTTTGCGGCATTGTAAATGGCAGGCAGAGTGCCGCCCACGGACCCCGCGCGCCGGGCCAGGTCCAGAGCCGGGAAGTCCGAGCTGCGCGGCGCCTCGAACTCCAGTTTGCCCATGTTTGCAAGATCGAGCGGCCGCAGCCCACCTCGCAGCCGCCGTGGCCAGGTGAGCGCGTATTGAATCGGGAAACACATATCAGGACGGCTGAGCTGCGCGAGCACTGAGCCATCCACAAACTCAACCAACGAGTGCACGATGCTCTGCGGGTGGACCACCACTTCGATGCGCTCCATCTCGATGCCGAACAACCACCGCGCTTCGATCATTTCCAAGCCTTTGTTAAAAAGCGTGGCGGAATCGATCGTGATCTTCGCTCCCATCACCCAGGTGGGGTGCTTGAGCGCCTGGGCAAGCGTCACCTGGGGGATTTCCGCCGCCGGTAACTCCCGGAATGGGCCGCCGGATGCGGTCAGTATGAGCCGGGATACGTCGCTCCGGCTGCCTGAGTAGCCATCCAGGCACTGGAAAATCGCATTGTGCTCGCTATCGACCGGAAGCAAATTCACGCCGCGTTTGGCGGCGGCGGTGGTGATGACCTCGCCGGCCATCACCAGGATTTCCTTGGAGGCCACCGCCAGATCTTTTCCTGCCTCGATGGCGGCGAGTGCCGGGTGCAGTCCAGCCGTGCCAACGATGGCGATGAGCACGATGTCCGCCTCTGCCAGCGTGGCCAACTCGCTCAGTCCCTCAGGACCGACATGGATTTTCACTCCGTGAGGAAGCAGCGCACGCAGCGAGTTCTCCAACGATGCGTCATAGATCGCCACATGCTTGACGCCCGTCTCGCGTGCTTGGGCGGCCAAGGTCTCGATGTTGCGTGACGCTGCCAGAGCGATGATTTCGATCTCGCCGGGCATCTCCCGTGCCACCTTGAGAGTCGAGGTGCCGATCGAGCCGGTGGAGCCGAGAAGCACGACCCTGCGTTTTGCAAAAGGGGGATTCATAGCGAGGGCAGCAGGATCACGCGGAGGTAAAAATACAGGGCCGGAGCCGTGAAGCAGAGGCTGTCGATCAGATCCAGCGAGCCGCCGATGCCGGGAAGGATGCGTCCGGAGTCCTTGGCATTGATCGAGCGCTTGAGCACGCTTTCTGCTAGATCGCCGACCACAGCGAGGATGGCGAGGATGAAGCCCAGCGCGATGACGTGTTTCCAGCCCGCCAGGCAAGCCAGTTGCTCGGGAAACAGCAGATAGAGTCCGCAGGCGGCCAACTGCGCGAAGATCAGGGCGCCGCCGAAGCCTTCCCACGTTTTCCCCGGGCTCACGTGGGGAATCATCTTGTGCCGTCCCATCATCGACCCGACGATGTAGGCTCCCATATCGGTGAACTTGGTCACCGCTAACAACCAGAGCAGCAGCACCGCCCCACTGCCGCCAACCATGCCCGGGACGGCATTCGCTCCCGGGGCCATGAAGGTGACCCTAGCGGCGAAGTTGAATAAAAAAGCAATATATACAAATCCAAGAAGATTTGCCGCGACCGCCAGCAGTCCTTCCATGCCACGGATGGGGTGGCGTAGCTGAAGCATGAATGGACCGGCAACCGCGAGGAAAAATGCAAAATCATCATAGTCCTGCGGAATCGTTGATTTTCCGCTCAGAAAAAATGCATACACCCCGGCGCTGTAAAGAACTGCTAGAATGATTCCGAAGCGCGGGAAGCATTGGATCGATGCTGCCTTGAGCATTCTGAAATACTCGATCGTGGCGATGATCGTCAGCGCGGCGATCAACCCGAGAAATCCCCATGAGTTTCTGCTCAGGAAAATCCCGGTGACAAGGGCCCAGAGGAATACCGTGCTGGCACTGCGCCGGACGAGAATGAGGGCTTTGGATGGAGGTGGAGGCGTCGGAACGTCGGCCATTGTGCGGGAATCCAAGACGGCCAGGACGCCCGTGGCAACTTAATCCGCTATTTGCCCCGCAACCTTTTTTGAGGCCCGTGGTTGAATGGTCAGGTATCAATGCCAATTGAACCCGAAACACCAACTGAATGCCGACCATGAAAACCACCTCATTTGTAACTCTAAGCGCCTTGCTCGCGTCCTGTGCCTTCGCTGTGGCCCAGGAAAAGCCAGCGCGCCCGGATCGTCCACAGCGCGAGATTCCACCCGCCATGCTCGAAAAGTTCGATGCCGACAAGGACGGCAAGCTCTCTCCGGACGAGCGGAAGGCCATGCGCGCTGCAATGGAGGAAAAACGCGAAGCTTTCCGGGCGAAAATGCTCGAGAAGTTCGACACGGACAAGGACGGCAAGCTCTCCGATGAAGAAAAGGCCACCATGCGTGAGGCCATGAAAGCCCGCCACGAGGAGATGCTCGCCAAATACGACGCCAACAAAGATGGTAAGCTTGACAAGGGGGAAATCCAAGCCGCGCGCGACGCCGGTGAGGAACTCCCGCCTCCCGGTATGGGAAATGGTCCGAACGGGCCTGATGGTCCGCCCAATCACGGCAGAAAAGGCGGCGCCAGACGCTCCGGCCCGCCGGTTGAATAAGCCCCGGAAGCGATTCTGAAAATCATGCCGCAGGTTGGGTTTGTCCAACCTGTGGCTTTTTTAAGAGGTGCCGCGGAAGTGGATTCCGCTCAACCCTTGATCTCCAAAAGCATTTGTGGGTTGTTAGGGAATTTCTTGAGGAAGAACAGCAAGCGCTCCATGGCCTCGGCCGGGCGGTGCCCGGAGAGTCCGCGGCGGATGAGATGGATCTTGTGAAGCATGTGATCCGCAAGCAACAACTCCTCGCGCCGCGTTCCCGATTTGAAAATATCAACTGCCGGATAGATATAGTTTTCCGCGATTTTCCGGTCGAGCACGAGTTCCATGTTTCCCGTACCCTTGAATTCCATATAGATCGCTTCATCGGCACGGGAGTTCGTCTGGATCAAGGCGGTGGCCATGATCGTGAGCGATCCGCCGCCCCGGGTGTTTCGCGCTGCGGCGAAGAGCCGGCGTGGCACTTCAAGCGCACCGATGGTGAGGCCGCCCGATGCGGTGCCCCGGCCACGGTTGTTCATGTTGCCATTATAGGCACGGGCCAGCCGGGTGATGGAATCCATGATTAGGAAGACGTCCCGGCCCGCTTCGACCAAGCGCTTGGCGCGCTCGATCGCGATCTCCGCGATGCGGGTGTGGCTGCGTGCCTGTTCGTCGTTCGAGCTGGCATAGATCTCCACACCGGGAAGGGCGCGGCGGAACTCGGTAACCTCTTCCGGGCGTTCATCGACGAGCACCACCATCAGGTGGATGGCTTCATCATATTTTTCACGGATTGCCTCCGCCATGTGCAGCAGAAGGGTCGTCTTGCCCGAACGCGGAGGAGAGACAATCAGCCCGCGCTGGCCACGGCCCACCGGTGCCATGATGTCCACGACTCGGGTGGTGAAGCGCTCGGGCTTGGTCTCGAAACTGATGCGGCGCGTCGGGTTGATCGCCTTGAGTTCGTCGAAATGCGGCAGCTTGGCGGCTTCTTCCGGTGGCAAGTCGTTGACTTGTGTGACCTCGACAAGTTGTGGGCCACGTGGTCCTGTCTGATAGAGACCGTGGATCCACTGGCCAAGCCGGAGGTTGAACTTCCGGATGGTCTCCGGAGTGACGAAGATGTCGTCACGGGCTTGTTCGAAGTTTTTTCCGGGAATGCGCAGGAAGCCGAAGCCCTTGGGCGCGAGTTCCAGCAGGCCATTCGCTTCGATGCTCGGGCCGGACAGCAGGGCCGGGCGGCGATCATCCGCGTCATTGCCTTGCGGGAATGGGGCCTGACCATGGCCGCCGCCTTCGTGGCGCCGACGGTTTTGGTGATTCTGCTGGCCTTGGGGAGGTGGTCCGCCTTGGCCTTGGCGCTCGTTTTTACGGCGTTTGCGTTTTTCACGGCGGCGCTTGCTGCGGCTCTCACGCGGCTCCTGGCCTTCCCGTTGCGGAGCGTTCTCGTCGCGTCCCTGGGCAGGGGCGTGGTTTTCGCGGATAGGCGCTGCGGTTGATTCCGGAGCCGGATTCTGCGTTTGTGGAAATGGAGTGGATGCCGGCGGCGGGGCAGGAGCCTCGCGTGCGACTGTCGGGCCGCCACCCGGCACCCGGCCGATGCGGCGTGGGGCCTGTGCTTCGGGCGGCTGACTTTCTGGAGCCCTGGATGCGAGCGTTTCCGCAGGTGCAGCGGCTGGAGCTTCGGTGGCGACCTTTTTCGCGCGCGTGGCTCGCGCTGCCGCTGGCTTGGACGCCGTGGCAAGAACTTCAGGTGGCGCGCTGACAATGACGGAATCCGTTGGCGCTACGCCGGCCTTCGCGACCTTCTTGGCGGCCACCTTCTTCACGGCGGACTTTTTGGCGGGCGCCTTCTTGGCGACCTTTTCAGCGGTTTCCTCAGCGGCCTTCGCGGCCACCTTCGTAGCGGTTTTTTTGGCGGCTGCCTTCTTCGCCACTCGCTTGGTCGCGGGAACTTTTGGCAGGGCGTCCTCTTGGGTATGGTTGCTCATCCGGGAATCGATTCGATTAAATAAACGCCTCAAGTGAGCGACAGGAACAAGGGGTGGTGTCGGTCATGAGTGGTTCAGGGGTAAAGGGTGCTTTTAGAGAAATTCGTGGTCTCATCATGCGTCATTGGATGACTGGAAAGTTGCTGGAATGAGAGGTGTTCGGCATCCATGCGGTTGGGATGCTTTACAAGCAGTTTGCGGATTGGATTGGAAATGGGGCGATTTTTTGCAAAGCTGCGAGTGATTCACTTGCATCTCTGTGAGATGTCATGGGAGGCGACCAGATTGCAATACCGCCGGGTTGATTTGCTCTGGAGAAGCGCCCAAGATCCGGCTTGGTAATTCGCAGGTGGTGTTTGGCTTTTGGGCGCCTGCCCAAGAAAATTGTAGGAGTTTGCTGGGAGAAACACCGTCTCCCACTTCCGACGCGCGGAGGATGCTTGAATCGTCCCCACTTGGCAATGGAAATTTTCGCGTGGCGCACACACCCGCAAAGCAGCGCTCGGGCTTGGATGGAAATGGATTGATCCGCTCGATTCCAGCACTCGGTTTTGTGCGGGGGGCAGATCACTCTACCGGGAAATTTTGTCTGTTGCGGAATGCTGCGGCTGGTGGCAGACTTTTGCCGTGAACATGAGTCGTGCCTTGTTGTTAGCGGTCTTGGCCGCATGGGTTCTTCCGTCATCCGCCCAGGAGGAAAACCTGCAGAATCGCGGGGAGATCCCAGCGGATCTGATGGATGACGCCCATGTCCGCGAGGAATTAGGGGTCAATGAGTTCACGGCACCTTCGATTTCCAAGTTGTTTGACACCCTGCAGTTTTTGATGCCGCTGCCAATTGCGGAGGTTGAACGGAAAATGCCGGCCCGGATGTCTCAGGACCGGGCAGACCTCGCGATCGAGCTGGGTTTTCTGATCGCGGACGGATTCCTTGTCGTGCAGGCCGAGCAATTGGAAAAGGTGGAAGAGCTAGCCAAGGACCTTACCCGGTATGGAAAGGCGCTTGGCGCGGGTGACCGCGTGAATCGCCACGCTGCCGGATTGTTGGAAAGCGCGAAGAATAAGGATGTGGCGCAGTTGAAGAAAGAGCTCACTTCGACCCAGCGGGATGTCGAGGCCGAGTTGGTCTCTTTGAGGGATGCGGACTTGGCGCATTTGATTTCATTGGGCGGCTGGATCCGCGCGCTGGAAGTATCCACCGTGGCTGTGGAGAAGCAGTTTTCTGTCGAGCGCGCACGCAAGTTGATGCGCGAGGACATCGCCGATTACTACACGGAATCGGTCGCTGGATTGGAGCCACGGATTTCCGAACGACCGAATTATCTGGCGATGCGTGATCTGCTTGCCGGTCTGCGGACGGAGATGGTGCTGGAAGAGGGTAGGGAACCTACGGTGGAAATGATTGCGGAAATTCGCAAGCAGGCACACAAGCTGGTGGAACTCGCATTGCAACGGCAACAATGATCTTACCTGAAGGAAATCCGGTTGCCATTCTCGGATTAGGCATCATCGGATCGCGTGCAAGCTCCCGCCTTTCTGAGGCGGGGTGGAAGGTGACCTCTTGGAACCGGACTCCCAAAGGGCTGCCGGGTGAGGTCGCCACGGCCGGGGCCGCGGTCAAGGTGGCTTCGATCATCTCACTCTACTTGAAGGATATTGAGTCGGTCCGATCGGTGGTCACCGGGATCGCGGATGCGCTCACGCCGGGGAAAATTGTCTTGAATCACGCAACTTTGGATCTGGAAACCACCCTGTGGCTGGAGCAGTTTTGCGCGGCCCGTGCTTGCCGGTTTCTCGACGCGCCGTTCACCGGTAGCAAAGTCGCTGCGTCAAATGGCCAACTGCTCTATTACATCGGGGGCGATGAGGACCTGGCACGCGAGCTGGAATTCTATCTCAGTGCTTCAGGAAAAGGCAGCCATCACTGCGGTGCTGTCGGCAGTGCGACGGTGGTCAAGTTGGCAACCAACCTGGTCTCGGCCTGCACCGTGCAGGCCTTGGCGGAATCGCTGGCCATCGCCTCTCGTTTTGGTGTCTCGGCGGATTGTTTGATCCAGGCCGTCGCCCTGAACGCATCCTCTTCCACTCTGAGCGGAATGAAGCTTCCGACCATGGCGGTGGGTGACTTCGAGACGCATTTTTCGTTGTCAAACATGAGCAAGGATAGTCGTTATATGTTAGATCTTGCGGAGTCCGCCAAACTCGACACGCCGGCGATCATGGCGGTGTCAAAACGGATGGAAGAACTCACTGCGGCTGGGCTGGGTGATCTGGATTATTCCGCCGTGGCAAAGCCTTATCAAATTCAGTCGTGAGTGAGTTCCAAAAAATCGAAATCGGTCCACAAACCTTGTTGGAGTTCCGCGGGCCGGATGCGGTGCGTTTTCTCAACGGACAGGTCACCCAGGATGTGCGCCGGGTGCTCGGCGGGAAGATTTCCCTCCCTACCTGCGTGACCGATGCCAAGGGCCGCCTGCAGTTTCGCGTCACCCTCACCGAGGGGCCGGATGCCGTGCTCTGGATCGCTGGCCTGCCGGAGTGGGCGGACGCTCTCGAAGCGAGGCTGACCCGCTATCTCATCGCCGATGACGTGGAGGTCACGGATCTGTCCGGCGGGTATTCGTTGCTGCACTTCATTGGCACCGGGGTCCAGGCTCCGCCCGGGGTGATCGCACGCGAGTCCGACCGCTTTGGAGGCGCGGGCACGGATTGGTGGGTTCCCGCCGGACTTGTCATCGACTTTCCCGCGATGGATGCCGCGGCGGTGGAGGATCTGCGTATCTCCCATCGAATCCCCGCGTGGGGCACGGAGTTGCGGGAGGGGATGTTGCCGCCGGAAGCGTTGTTAGACTCAACTGACGTATCCTATCACAAAGGCTGCTACGTCGGCCAGGAGGTCATTTCCCGGATCAAATCCGCAGGTAAGGTAAACAAGCTGCTCACGCGCTTTGTCCTGGATGGCTATGCGCCGATTTTGCCGGCCATGATGGAGAATGGCGCAGGTGAGATCACCAGCATTTCTCCTGTCACCGTCACGGGTGGCCGCTATGCCCTCGGCTATGTGAAGCGTGGTGCGACGGATCTTTTCATCAAGGGAGAAGATGGCTCGGTTTATCCGATTCTGCGCGCTTGAGAGATTTTATGCTTTCCGCTCGCTTGATAAATCAGGACTCTGGACCTGATGTTATCAATCGGTTCATTTCTAGCGAGCAGTGTGGCGAATATTTCTCCCCTGTTCGCATTGTTGACGCTGGTACTGGTGGTCGCGGTGTTGGTGTCTTTGGTGCTGGTGAAGTTCAAGCAAAGCCTGCTTCTGGGTTATCTGCTGAGTGGAATCCTGATCGGTAACTTCGGCCTGCTTTGGTTTACGGGCTTGGACAAGGGCGATCCGGTGATTCTGAATTTCGCGGAGATCGGGGTGGTCTTGCTGATGTTCACGCTGGGGATCGAATTCTCCCTGAGCGAGTTCAAGCACCTCTGGCGCGTGGCCCTGATCGGTGGAGGGCTCCAAATGACTTTAACGGGCGGTATGGTCGGGCTGATTGCCACGGCGATGGGCTTCCCGGTGGCGGATAGCATCGTGCTCGGAGTGGCGGTGGCTCTAAGCTCGACCGCAGTGGCCATGAAGTCGTTCCAAGACCTAGGGCAGCAAAACAATCCGGGCGGTCGCGCGAGCTTGGGGATCGCCTTGTTCCAGGACATTCTCGTGATCGTTTTTTTCCTGGTGATGCCGGCACTCTATGGCCAGGGGGAGGGCTCGGTGGCATCTCAAGTCGGCATCGCGATGGTCAAAGGCGGCCTGTTTCTCGCAGGGGCCTGGTTGTTAGGTCGATACGGCCTGACGCCTCTGCTTCATGCGGTGGCACGGACCCGCAGCCGGGAATTGTTCACCCTAACGGTTATCGGACTCTGTGCCGGGGTCGCCTTTGCTGGGGGAGCCTTGGATTTGTCGCTTGCCTTGGGCGCCTTCGCTGCGGGTCTCGTGGTGAGCGAGTCGATCTACAGCCACCGGATTCTATCTGACATCCTGCCTTTCAAGGATTTGTTTCTTGCCATTTTCTTCATATCGGTGGGTTTGTTGATTGATCTTTCAATGGTCGCTTCAGATGGGGTGAGAATCCTGATCGGGAGTGCGTTGATCCTGTTGATCAAGGGTGGCATTGCCTTTGCGGTGTTCAAGTGGGTGAAGGTGCCCGGTCGGCCGTCGATACTTGCTGCGGCGAGTCTGGCGAGCACGGGGGAGTTTTCGATCGTTCTCATCGGCAAGGCCGGGGGATATCGGCCGTTTGATCAAAGCGTCGAGCAGATGTTGTTGATCTGCACGGCGGTGACCATGGCCATTGTGCCCACCTTGATGCGGAATGCGGGGTGGTTTTCCAAGTGGCTTGAGCGCAAAGGGGTTCTGAAGATGCATAAGTTGATTCCCGAGTCCATGACGCCAACCAAGGTCATCAAGGAGATCACCGACCATGCGATTATCTGCGGCTATGGCCCAGTGGGACGCTCGTTGAACGAGGCGCTCAAGCGCTGCGGTGTGGACACGCTGGTGATGGAGCAGAACTCGGAAACCGTGCGGTCGCTGAAACGGGAAGGCCAGCCGGTTTTGTTTGCGGATGCGACTCATGCTGAGGCGCTGGACCTGGCAGGGATCGAACGTGCGCGACTGGTGGCGTTCACATTCCCGGCGGTGAACTCCACCTGCGTTGCGGTCCCGCTGGTGCGCGAGAGAAACAGCGGAATCTATATCTTTGGCCGGGCGAAGTATCCGGGGGAGGTGACCCGATTGCGCGAGTTGGGAGTACAGGTGATCCACGACGAGCGCGAGAGCGCGGTGGCGATGGTAAAAGCCGCGGTTTCCTCCTATCAGCGGGCAGATATCGATCCCGAGGAGGTGGTCAGTGATACCATGGAAGAGCGATGAGGGCTACTCGGGAATCGAATCGTAGATCTGTTCGAGGGCGAGCACGGTATAGGCGGTGACAAGCACAGGGTTCGACTCCATCCAGCGGCCGTTGGTGTTGACCCACGAACCATCCTCCCGCTGTTTGCTCAGCAGTTTTCCTCCGAGGTCACTGCGCCAGTCGGCCTCTTTTCCACCGTCGAGTGGCAGGGTGTCGATATTGGCGGCGCTGAGTGCCTTGGACATGGTTTGATAGTAGTAGTAAATCCCCTCGTCGCCCATGCCCGGGTTTTCTTCGAGGGTATAGTTCTTGCCAAGCCATTCCTTCACCGCGATGACTCGCGGATCCGCCGGACTGAGTTTCGCATAGATGAATGAAAGAAGTCCGGCGTAGGTCATGGAACCGTAGGAGCGGAGTGCGGTGCGGCCATTCGGAAGCTTTTCCTCTCCGGCCTTGGACTCACCGGGAGTATAGACAAATCCTCCTTTGTTCCCGGGGTCGCTGGACGCGAATTCCTGGTCGTTCGTATCTTCGAGATTCTGGCAGCGGGAAAGGAATTGTGCGGCGGCGTCCCAGTCGAGATCGGGTTGCTCCCCGTGTTTTCCGTCCTCGATGATTTTTTTGGAAAGCGCAAGCGCCTCGATGGCGAGATAGGTGTTAGACATGTCGGTATGGTCGTTTTTGGACCCGTAGCCGACGCCACCGTCGTTCTTGTTGTCGGTTTCCTTTTTCTGGCCGATGTCCCATTGGTTGTCGATGAGGTGTTTGCGGGCTTTGACGATTGCGGGTTCGTAAGCCTCGCGTCCGGCCGCGACCAAGGCGGTGGTGGAGGTGGCGGTGTTATAGACGGACAGCCCGCGGTTATAGATGCCGCCGTCTTCCTTTTGTTGGGCAAGCAGCCAGGTGAAGCCGCTCTCGATGGTAGCTGGCAGGGGGGCTTTACGATTCAGGTTCGGGTCGCGAACGAGAGCGGTGAGCGCGAGCGCGGAAAACGCAGGGAGACCATCGTCACTCCAGTAGCCTTCGGGCTTTTGCTGGGCGCTGAGCCATGCGTTTCCCCGGGCGATGGATTGACGCATTTCCTGTTTCAGGGACTCGTAGCGGGTCGGATTCTTCTCCGCAGCAGCGCAGATGGCACTGCCAAGAATGATCAAGGATGTGAGGAGTTTCATGGATTTGGAATTGGGTTCGCGTCGCGATAGGGAGCGACGATCATGGTTAGTTTTGTTTCAAATGCGGGAACTCTTTTCGGGTAGGGAGCCCAGATGGTGTCATCACTCCGATCATCGCCCGGGTAGTGAATGATGGCTGAGGGTGAGAGGAAAATCGAGGCGATGTCACCGGTGAGTTCCGGGACGTACTGGCCGTCGTGAAATTCGGAGGCTCCATAGACCCATGGCCCTGCGGGCATCGGTGTGAGCTTTACGCTGTGTTGGACCCACTCGTTGACAGGGACACGGCGGATTTTCCCTTCTTCGGTCCACTCGACTTCGAGCGTGATTCTCGCGGCGGCTTTGATTTCCGGCGCGACCTCCGGGAAGTTGGCGGATGTCCCGCCCGTGGCATTGGGCAAGGGGTAAAGCTCCCGGGACGGCGTGTAGTTAAGCAACGTGAATGCTAGATTGAGCTGGGTGGGTGATACATCGGTAAGGAGCAGGGACTCGTGGAGTTTGCCGTTGCGATGGACGATCAGAAATTCTAACAGTCCTTCTGTCATGTTCACCTTGCAAGGAAAACGGATCTCTCGGGTCTTTTGGTCGAAGGTGATTTCACCGATTTGGTAGCGGGTGGCATCGAGTTTCTTGACGCTGGGTTTGACAGGCTCGGTCGTGGCGGTGTCCTTCGCGTCCGGCACTTGGGCCATAGCGAGACCTGCAAGGAATGGAATCAGGATGAGAGGGCGGAAGATCACGGTGGGCGGGGTGGCTTTGGATTTGAAACGTTTGGAGCACCTAAAGTTTAGAAAAATCTCAGATGATTGGGCTCAGGGGGGCGGCGAGTTGAGGCTCGTGGCAAAGGAGCTCCAACTGAGCCGGGTCACTCGCGAGTGTAATGCCTGCTGTGGGTCTTCACCCGCTTTTAGCGCGCCGGGCGGGCGTATGGTGGCGGTGCGACTCAGGTGTCCGCGGATGATCAGGAACAAGGTCTCGTAGATTTCAACTCTGAGGGTGTCTGGAGAATCCATGGTGAACGACAGAACATCGGTGGATGGCGACTTTTTATCCGGTCCCGCAAACCAAAGCGCGACCGGCTTGGGCTCGTTGGCTGCGGTGTTGGTTTTCCCGGCGGTGACCTTGACCTTCACTTGAATGATCCCAGCCGATGAAGTCTCAAGCGTGCGGGCGACTTCCTCGAGGATGGGTGTGAGAGTTTTAGCCAGCCTTTTACCAGTGCCCGCATGGAGGGTGACCTGGATGGCGAGTTGTCGGTTGGTGTTCCAATCGGGCAAGGTCGGGCGCAGCCGTTGGATGGCGGAAATCGCCAGTGCGGATTGAGCCTCGTCGGGCTTGGCGGAATCCATGACCCGTTCCCAAGCTAGCAGCCCGCGCTGGAACTCGCCTTTTTTTTCCAACTCAGTAGCCAACTCGATCAAGCCATCCGCTCCCAGATCAGCCCGACTTTTGTAATCATGAAGCAAGGGAGGGCTGGTCAAGTCACCAAGATCCACAGGAGGCTTTGGCGGTGGCTCGGGCGGCGGAGGTGGCGCTTGAGGTTCTTCGATGGGCGATGGAACCGCATCATCGGTTTCGACTGGCCGGGGCAGGGAGGACTCGATTCTGGTCCGAATTTGCTCCAAGGCCGTGCTGGATGGCGGTGTCATGAAATCCATCCGCCGGGTGTTGCCCCACCAAATGCCGCTGACGACGGCAAAGATAAGCAGGATCACAACTGGAATGGGAACACGCACGGCGGCAAGGTGGAGCGGTATGCGGCTCGGGGAAAGCGGAAATCTCTCAGGACGCTAAAAACAAAACGCCCCGCCCGTATTCCGGGCGAGGCGAGTTGATGGGAAATTCGAATTTCGGAGGATCAATTGGCGCTCTTGACAAGTAGCGCACGCTTGCCGACCCGCTCACGAAGGTAGTGCAACTTGGCTCGGCGGACCTTGCCCTTGTTGGTGACCTCAATCTTGGCGATCCGCGGTGTGTGAAGGGGGAATACCCGCTCGACACCTTCACCGTAGGAAATTTTACGAACCGTGAAGGCGGCGTTCACGCCGGAGCCTCCACGAGCCATCACGATGCCCGCGAAAATCTGGACGCGTTCCTTGCCGCCTTCAACCACGCGGCAGTGCACCTTCACGGTGTCTCCGACATTAAACTCGGCAACGTCTTGTTTTAATTGCTCTGACTCGATTTTTTTGATGATATGCATGGGGTCCTCCTTCGCGGAAATGAATGTGCTGCCAGCGTCGTCTTTGCCGATTGCCCTGACGCGCCGGGCGGGAGTGCTAGTGGCTCCGTTTGGAAATTGCAACCGCGAAATTGATCGAATTTTACGCCTTCCCGTAAACGGCTGCCGGATCGAAGGCTTTTTCTCCTCCGATTTGCTCCAATTTGACCGTTTCCCCTGCCTTGGAAGTGCTCACCTTTCGGTAAAAACACGAGTTCCTGCCGGTGTGGCAAGCACCCGCTCCGATCTGTTCCACCATTAAAATCAAAGCGTCCTGATCGCAATCCGTCCGGATTTCCACGATCCGTTGAATATGTCCTGAGGTTGCTCCCTTATGCCAAAACTCCTGCCGCGAGCGCGACCAGTAGACAGCCTCGCCGATCTCCAAGGTCCGCCGCAGCGACTCCTCGTTCATGTAGGCAAGCATCAGTGGCTCACGGGTCGTTGCATCCATGGCCAGCGCCGGAATCAAGCCGTCAGCATCGTATTTCGGCACGAAATCCACACCTTCCTCGACCTCTGATTTCCCGCCGCGCGGGGCAAATACGTTTTTGCAATCCATCCTCTGACCGTGAAATGGCACTCGCCGGGTGTCCAGCGCACATTCCAGTCCCTGCAAAATTCATCATTTGGACGAGAATGTCGCTGCCCAGGGCTTTCTTGAGGCAACTCAATTTCATGCGCTCGGTTGAATCTCCCGAATTGGAGTCGATGGAGGAGGTATGGAATTTGATGCGGTCGTGGTGGTGGTCTGGTTCGTCATGGCCGATATCAAACGCATTCATCCAATTGGGTGTCTGACACCCAATTGCGTTTTTGCTTGCGTTTTGGGTGGGGGTGGGGCTGTCTCTTATACACATCTCCGAGC
>ERZ1022724.137-NODE-137-length-18249-cov-14.038035_pt1 | contig 18249 bp, 12 predicted proteins | sample MGYA00521091_ERZ1022724 | MGnify/ENA primary metagenome ERZ1022724 (study PRJEB33162, sample SAMN09537610) | freshwater metagenome | isolation source: freshwater | place: Canada:Alberta | collected 2017-07 | study: EMG produced TPA metagenomics assembly of the... | reverse complement strand
CAACATTCAAAATCCAACATTCAAAATTCATCCTCACCTCCTGCGGCGAAGCAGCGCGAGCATGCCGAGGCCGCCGAGGAGGGCAGCGCTGGGCTCTGGGACGACGGTGATGGTGCCGTTGGTATAGAGTTGGCTTTGGTCCCAGGTGAGGCCGTCGGTGAGGCCCGGCAGACTGACTGTGGAGAAGGTGCCGCTCGCGGTGGTGCCCCAGTCGAAGAGGTTGAATGTGTCGCCGTTTGCGAGTGCTGCGCCGATGTTAGTCACACTGAGCGTGCCTCCAAACGCCATGGCAGCGGTGGCGGTGGCCAAGTCGGCAAGGTCACCGGCGGTGTTGATTTCGAAGAGGCTGAAACTCCCGCTGTTCAGAGTGAGGTTGCCGACGATGGCGAGACTCTCGATTCCGCCATCCCCAGGGGCGAAGGTGCCGTTGACGGTGGTCGCTCCCACCGTGCCGGTGCCGGCGAGGGTAGCGTTGCTTGCCACCGTGGTGAGGCTGCTGGTGGAGATATTGCCATTGATGACGAGCTTGCCGCCGCTGACCGTCGTCGCGCCGGTATAGCTGTTGGTGCCGGAGAGTGTCTGGGTGCCGCTACCGGTCTTGGTGATCGAGATGAGGTTGATTCCTTGGTTTTGACCACCACTCTTCCCGCCGCCAATCACGCCATCAAAATTACCCGACCCATTGTCCGCTCCGATGGTGAGCGAGCGGAGGCCAGTGCTGTTGCTGCCGTTGATCACGGAACCGGAGCCGGTCAGCGCGTCGATGGTCACGGCGTTGCCGTCCCAGATGTCAAAGGCCGCGCCGCTGGCGATGTTCATGTCGGCTTTGTTGGTGGTCCATGTGGCCTTTCCATGGCCGCCGTTGACCAATGCGCCGGACTGGATGTCAATCAGGCCGCCAGAGCCCATCGCGATGTCGATGGTGGCCGCGCCGCTGGCGTTGCCGAGCCCGACGTAGTTTGCGATGACGAGCGTGCCCGCGCCATCGATTTTCAAGGTACCGGTAGAGCTACTGCCCAAGGCGAGCTGGTTGTAGTTTCCGCCGATATAGTTTGTCGTATTACCGGTCACCTTCATGGTTGCTCCGGAGGCGATCGTGGTGGCCGAACGGAAGGTGGAGATCGCTGCTCCTTGGCGTTCGAGTGTGCCCCCATTCACGAGGGTCGCGCCGCTGTAGCTGCTCGTATTGGAGAGGATCTGGGTGCCACTACCTACCTTGGTGAGGGCGATGGAACCTGTCCCATTGGCAAGCGTGCCGCTAAAGGTCCCACCGCCGTCCAAGATTCCGAGTGTGAGCAAGGTGGGCGAATTGCCGCCGTTGCCTTTCAGGATCGAGCCCGCGCCAGTCAGTGCATCGATTGTTACCGGGTTGCCGTCCCAGATGTCAAACGTGCCGCTTACCTGCATGTCGGACTTGTTGTTGGTCCAAACTCCCTTCTGCCAGCCACCGTTACGCAGAGTGGTTCCGCTGACGATTCTGATGAGACCGTCGGTCATGGCAAACTCGGAGGATGGACTACCACCTCCTGTAGCCAACTCAACTGTGCTGCCGCCGCTTACCTCGAGGGTGCCGTTGCCGATGTATTTGTTCCCGGGATTATTGAAATTGAGTGTGATGGTCGTGCCGGTGGTGTCCACATCAGCCGCGTGCAGTGGCATGAGCGCGAGAGCGGCGGCAGTGACAAGCGCGGATTGGATATGGCGGGATGGATTGAGTTTGGATTTCATCGTAATTTTGAATTTGAATGGAAGATGAAGAACGTGGGCGGGATGCGCGGGATGCCCACGATTCTTTAGTTAGGGTTGGGTGACTTGGAGGCGACCGAAGAGTTTGCCGGATGGTGCGGCGGCGGATTTCGGGACTTTCACGGTGACGAGTTGCAGGCCGAGAGCGGGGGTGCCGAGGGTGACTCCCGCGCCAGGGGTGCCGGTGATGTTGATGGGCGTCCAGCCGATGAGGTCGTTGCCGTATTGGAAGACCTGGGTGGTGTCTGCGGCGGATTCCTCGCGACGGGTGAAGGTGAAGATCAGGTCGGTGGGATCGCTGTTGTTGACGGAGGGCAGGATGTTGGTGGAGGAAGTGCCGGGGTTGCCGTTGAGCATGTATTCCATGAGGTTTTTGATGCCGTCGGAATCGGGATCGCCGCCAGCGGTTTTATCCGGAAGCGACGGGTAATTGGTATTGATCCAACCGGTGAATCCCGTGCTGGCACCGACCTCGATGCTTCCAGTTCCGGAGATAAAGGAACCGGGCGTAAATTGATTGAAAGTGCCGGAAGTATAGGTGGTGTTGCCGAGGACCAGGGTGGCAACGGTGTCGGTGGCCCCGTGAGGCAGGTGAAGCGTGGCTCCGCTGGCGATGGAAACGGTGGAGGAGTCCGCAAGGGACGCGCTGGCCAGCGAGAGCGTTCCTGCGCTCACCTTGGTTCCGCCGGTGTAGGTGTTCGTGTTGGAGAGAACGAGCGTGCCGGTGCCGAGTTTGGTCACCCCGACCGCTCCGCCGCCGGTGCCGGTGGAGTCTGCGATGGCGTCCGCCACGGTGAAGGTGCCGCCGGAAGCATTGGTCGTGTCGAAGGCGATGGTCGAGCCTGCGGCAAAACCCGTGGTGCTCGTGCCGTTGGCTCCGCCGAGGTTGGTCAGCAAGGTCGTCACCTTGTCTGTGGCGAATTCATCGGTCCCGCCCACATTGAGGGAGAGGGTGCCGGAGTTGGCCACGCTGATATTCGCTGCGGTCCAGCTTGCGGTGGTGCTGTTGTAAAGCGAGACGGTTTTGGCGAATTGCAGCGTGCCTGCGGTGACGGTGGTAAGGCCTTTATAAGTGTTTGTGCCCGTGAGCGTCTGGGTGCCGCTACCGGTCTTGGTGATCGAGACCAGGTTGATGCCTTGGTTTAACCCACCACTCTTGCCGCCGCCAATCACGCCAGTAAAAATGCCCGACCCATTGTCCGCGCCGATGGTGAGCGAACGGTTGCCAGTGCTGTTGCTGCCGTTGATCACGGAACCGGAGCCGGTCAGCGCGTCGATGGTCACGGCGTTGCCGTCCCAGATGTCAAAGGCCGCGCCGCTGGCGATGTTCATGTCGGCTTTGTTGGTGGTCCATGTGGCCTTTTGATGGCCGCCGTTGACCAATGCGCCGGACTGGATGTCAATCAGGCTGCCAGAGCCCATCGCGATGTCGATGGTGACCGCGCCGCTGGCGTTGCCGAGCCCGACGTAGTTCGCGATGACGAGCGTGCCCGCGCCATCGATTTTGAGGGTGCCGGTAGGGCCACTACTGCCCAAGGCGCGCTGATTGTAGTTTCCGCCGACATAGTTTGTCGTATTGCCGGTCACCTTCATGGTTGCTCCGGAGGCGATCGTGGTGGCCGAGCGGAAGCTGGAGATCGCGGCCCCTTGGCGTTCGAGCGTGCCCGCATCCACAAGGGTCGGGCCGCTGTAGCTGCTCGTGTTGGTGAGGATCTGGGTGCCGCTGCCTTCCTTGGTGAGGGCGATCGAACCGGTCCCATTGGCAATCGTGCCGCTAAAGGTCCCACCGCCGTCCATGATACCAATTGTGAGCAAGGTGGGCGAATTGCCGCCATTGCCTTTCAGGATCGAGCCCGAACCGGTCAGTGCGTCGATGGTTGCCGGGTTGCCGTCCCAGATGTCAAACGTGCCGTCCACCTGCATGTCGGCCTTGTTGTCGGTCCAAACTCCCTTCTGCCAAGCACCGTTGCGCAGAGTGGTTCCGCTGACGATTCTGATGAGGCCGTTGGTCATGGCAAACTCGGTGCTTGGGCTGCCGCTTGTTGTGGCCAGCTCAACCGTGCTGCCGCCGCTTACCTCGAGGGTGCCATCGCCGATGTATTGGTTCCCGGGATTATTGGAATTGAGCGTGATGGTGGTGCCGGTGGTGTCCACAACCGCCGCGTGCAGTGGCGTGAGCGCAAAGACGGCGGCAGTGATCAGTGCGGAGTGGATCTGGCGGAATGGATTGGATTTTGGTTTCATGGGGTGTGGAGATGATGAACGACAAGACGACCGGGGGTGGGAAACCGGTTCATGAGAGAAACGTGATCCGGCTCCCAAACCCGAAGCGGGAAGTGAAAATCGGTTCACTTTTTTCAGGGAGCCGATTTTGCCAGGCCTTGGACTGCGTGCTGCCTGCTGCCGCTTTGGCCAAGACAGCCTGCTGTGAGGCGGAAGGTGTCAGGGAGGTGATGAAGAAAATGCCGGGTGCTCTGTGGGCCAGGGTTGTCGGGGCGGCAGCAGGCTGCCGCAGTCCAAGGGACATCGTCCAACCCGCATCAAGGCTGGCAGCAATGATGCCGGTATCGCAACGGTCCTCCTTGGTTGAAACTGCGGTGTTAAAATTACACCGAAAAAGATCGCGGCTGTAGCTCTCCCTCGTAAGCTGCTGCAGGTTGAAGAGAGTCCAGCGACGCCGCAAGGCCAGCGCGGTCGGCCACGAACGAAGGGTGGCTTCGTCCGGCTCAGCCCGCGCTTCCCGGCATCCACTGCGGCACGATTGGAAAAGGCGTCGGCCCTGCGCGGTCTGACCGTAACTGGCTTTATTCTCGACGCAGCCAGGGCTGCTGCCGAGCAGGTCGTGGCTGACGAGACTCGATGGCAACTCGACGAGGGTGAAACCCAGGCGATTCTCAAGTTGCTGGCCAATCCGCCCAAACCGAACACCGCCGCCCGTAAAGCCGCCGTCCTCGCTGCCGAAGTCACGATTCGTTCTTGAGTTGCTGGACGCGACGCATGACCGGAAGTCATTCCGTTCCGGGCTTGATACCATCGACTTGTATCTGAAAGAGACGGCCCGAGGACACGCCGACAAGGGCGTCAGGATCTCCCCAGATTCGCGGCGGCTGTTCCTCCCGACCCGATCGTTGGTGCCGAATTTGAGGAATTGATCAATTTAGCGAATGAAACTGAAATAGGCGGACAAATGGATTGCAATAGCCCGCGAATCGGCTAGTATTTCTGGTATGAGTGCGAATGGTGTGAAATTGCAAGTGCGGATGGACCGAAGCCTGAAAGAGGAGGCCGAGCAGGTCTTTGCGGAAATGGGCCTGGATACCACGACGGCGGTGCGCATCTTCTTCACCAAGGTGGCAAAAACCCGCAGTATTCCGTTCCGTTTGAAGGCAGAACCGGAATTCACGCCCGAGCAGGAGGCACGCATCCTCGCAGCCTGGGAGGAATGCCAGGACCCAGCGAATCTGTCCGGTCCCTACGAGGACGTCGAGGAGATGTTCCGGGACATCCACCGACGAATCGCCGAAGAGGAAGATAACACGGTCCCGACCGCCTCATGAACTTCGTTCAAACCAAGCCATTTCGGAAGGCGTTTGCCCGCCTCGCTCGTCGGGAGCAAGCTGCCGTTGAATCTGCCATGCAACAATTCAAAGTTGACCGATTGAATGCCAATCTGTGCGATCACGCATTGAAGGGAAAAATGAAAACACTCCGTGCCTTCTCCGCTGGCTGGGACTTGCGCGTGATTTACCGCGAAGAAGGCGGCTTCATTACCATCATTCTTGTCGATGTGGGAACACACAACCAGGTCTATTGAATCGGCGATTCAGCGGTTTCCTCCGTGCATTCCGGTCGCCACTCTGCTGAGCCCGAATTCCGAAGTTAAGATTGCTTTCAAGTTAGAATCAACCACTGATTGCATTGATTTTACTGATTTTTTGGAAATTCCTTGTTTCACCTTTCGCTGTGGAAAACCAATTCCATAAAGTCCTCATAATCAGTTCAATCTGTAATCCGTGGTTCAAATATCGGTTTTCGGGCTGAACCGCCTATCGGCGGAAAAGTGGGCCCGCCACGGCGGTCGGGGGCCTACCGGTTTTTGGGTCGCTGCCGGCTGAGCAGCGGTTTTTTGGCTTTTTCACTCACAAAGGCAGGCGGAACCCCCGCCGAATGCACTTACCGGCCGATCATGGCCTCGGCCTCCTTGAGCAGGATATGGGCGTTCATCCAGTCTACCCAGACGATATAATCGGACCACTTTTCGGACGAGGCTTCCCTGACCGCGTCGATTGAATTGGCGGCATCGGCCAGGAGCTTGCGGGCTTCCTCCGTTTCGCCCAGCCGGTACCGGGCCATGGCGAGCAGCAGGTTGACACAGACCATCCTGGGCCGAACCTCCATGCTGCTCTGCAGGGAAAGCTCGCACCAGCGTATCGTTTGCATCGGCTCGTCGAGGCGGTGATTCCACAAGGCGAGGGAATAAGAGCACCAGGCGCACATTCCAGGACCAGTCGCGCGCTTGCCTTCCTGTCCGATGGAATCAATGAGAAATGCGCCGAGCGTTCCAATCTTCTCTGCCGTGGAAGAGTCGGCCGGGCGCAACGTGCAGGCCTTGAGGATTTGTTCCGCGACGACGGGATTTTGGGTCGCCCCGAAGCGTTCGAGGGCAACGCGGCGTACCTGTTCATAGCGTGGCCAGTCACCTGCCTCACAGGTGGTGACGGCGGCTGGCAGGACATCAGTGGAGATCTTGAAAAGATCCGCGCTGTCCACGGCGGTGATCGATGCCGCCAGCGCGGTGAAGCGCTCGGCCGCTTGCTGGATGCGTCCGGCCTTGCGATGCCACTCGCCCACCTTACGGAAGGCAGCGGCGGCCTCAAGGGACGATGGGGCCATATCGGTGGGAATGGCGGCCAGCAATTGGTCGGCTTCCTCGATCTGGCCGTAGGAAAGTTTCACGGCGGCTTGGGCGCAGGCTTCCCGTGCTTCCGCCTGTCCGCGCAATTGGGTTTCCACGGCGCGGGCCGCCTCGGCTTCGCTCCGCAACCGCGTTTGTTCCTGACGGGCCTGCTTTTCACGCAGGAACATCCAGGTGGATGTGCCGAGCCCCGCGATCAGCGTGGCCAGCACCATCGAGCCTGCGGTGAAAACCACCTTGTTCCGGCGCACCAAGCGCTGAAATCGATACCTGCGGCTCGACGGGCGGGCCATGACCGGTTCGTCGTGCAAGTATCGCGACAAGTCCGCCGCCAATGCATCGGCCGAGCCATAACGATGTTGGCGGTCCTTTTCCATGGCCATCATCACGATCCGGTCGAGATCGCCGCGCAGCAGGGAGGGGAGTTTGTGTGAATCACAAGATCGGCTGGCTGCGATTTCCCGCAAATCCGCGGCCTCCATGGCGGCCACTCTCGCCGAGGGCTCACGCGGGTCCACCTCACGGAGGATGCGGCGGATTTCGCTCACATCCAGCTCCTGGAGTTCCTTGGGATCGAAGGGCGGGCGGCCGGTCAGGAGTTCGTAGAGCAAGGCGCCGAGCGCGTAGATGTCGCAGCGGGTATCCACATCCATCCTGCCGTTGCCCGCCTGTTCCGGGCTCATGTAGGCGGGGGTGCCGATGAACTGTCCCACCGCCGTGAAAGTGGTATTCTCGCCGGGAGATTCGGTGGTGGCCTTGGCGACGCCGAAGTCGATGACCTTGGGCACCGCCGCGCCGTCGCAGTCCATGACGATGATGTTGGAGGGCTTGATGTCACGGTGGATGACGCCCTTCTGGTGGGCATGCTGGATCGCGAGGCAGACGCGGGTGAACAATTCGACCCGCTGTCTGACATCGAGACGTTTCTTGTCGCAGAAATCCGTGATTTTCTCCCCCTCCACCCATTGCATCACGAAAAACGGCCGACCGGAGGAAGTCGCGCCGGCATCGTAAACGCGGGCGATGTTCGGGTGATCCATCATTGCGAGCGCCTGGCGCTCCATCTCGAAGCGGGCGATCACGTTTTCGGTATCCATGCCCAGGCGGATGATTTTCAGGGCCACCCGCCTGCGCACCGGTTCCATCTGCTCCGCCAGATAGACGATGCCGCAGCCGCCCTCGCCGAGCCGATCTAACAAGCGATAGCGGCCGACCCGCGTGTCCATTTCCTCCGCGTCGGTCCCAGGCGCGGGTGAATCGGATGTTCCAGCCATGTCTTCGTCCTGGAGAGAAATTTGCAACTCTGCGGCTAGAGGTTTGAAGAAACGATCCGCCGATTCCTGCAAACGCAGCAGAGCTTCGAGGCGCTGCCGGAGTTCAGGCATGCCGTTGCACGTTTGATCCAAAAACGCCTCGCGTTCGTCCGGGGCATCGATGCTGGATGCCCCTTCAAACAGGGTTCTTTCGATGGTTTTGGACGTGCTCACGGTCTGTTGGATGGTTCTTCCATTGGATCAGCCATTTTCCTGGATCAACTGAAACAAGCAGGTCTTGGCGTAGGCCCACTTGCTTTCGATGGTGCGCTCGGTCACGCCATCTGCCCTTGCGATTTCCTTGTTGGTCAGACCGCCGAAGAATTTCAGCGTGACGATGCGCGCGCTTTCCGGATCCTCACGTTCCAGAAGATCGAGCATCTCGTTGACCAGTAAGACCCGCTCATCCGGCGAGGTTTCCGCGACCTCGATGTCTCCGAGATCGACCCGTTCGGACCCGTGGTTGCGCTTGAGGGCGCTTTTCTGCCTAGCGCGATCGACCAGGATGCAGCGCATCGCCTGCGCCGCCGTGCGGAAAAAATGGGCGCGGTCATTCCAGGTGCGGGCATCATTCCCGGAGAGGCGCAACCATGCCTCATGCACCAGGGCGGTCGGTTGCAAGGTCTGACCCGCCGCGCCGGCCATCCGCGCAGCCGCCAATCCTCTGAGCTCCTCGTAAACCAAGGGCAGAAAATCTTCTGCCGGAAGTTTCCCTTCGGCACCCGCCGCTCGCAGGATTCTCGTCACGTCACCTTCCATGGCTGACGCAAATCAGTAGTTAGCCACCGGAATAAGTAAACGAAAATTGGGCAATTGATAGGCTGTGGCGAGTTCCTTAGACCTTTTATCAAAAATCATTTCCGCGATTCATAATGCGTCGTCGTGAGACGGGGGGGGAGAGCAGCCCGAGGCGGACCTGCGGTCCCAAACGAGAGTGAACCCGATTCGGTTTACAACAACGCCGAGCCTTCGAGCGATTGGCGAAGCCTGCCGCATAAGCGGCAACCGTTTCCTCCCACATCCCTCGTTCACGGGGAGAAACGGGTTGTTAGGGATGGTTAGGGTGAGAACGCAGGGAGGGTATGATGTGGAAGTGTCGAGATCTGTCAGGGCAGGAATCCGCGTCAGTTTTTTCGGTCGTTAGAGCGGGGGGTAAACAAGCGGAAGAGGACCTATGGCAACGCTACAAGGCCGAACGCGGAGTATGTACCAAGCCGATGCTTGCGGCCCTCGCAAGAGGGGTGAAAGAGCCTTTTGAAACGCGGAAGTGTTACGACTGGCGTCGAGCCGGGTGCGATGGTTTTCGAATCCGCTGGAGTTGCCGACGACGCGACCAAGGGCGAGGAAGGATTGCATGAAGTCGATGATGTAGTTCGCGCAGTCGCTTTGCCGCTGGCTGTTGGAGAAAACCGAGTGGAGACGCCGCCATTTGGTGGGTTGCAATCGGTAGGCGGCAAGGCGCAACCCCGCTGCGATTCGATTGTTGCTCTTGCGTGCGGCAGCTCAACACGCGCCCGCCGCTGATGCGCTTGTTCGGACACACGGCCAGCCACGCGCAAAAGCCGTCGGCGCTCGAAAAGGATTCAAGCAGCTTTTCACGGCGTCACAGACTCGCCCTTCTCCGGCAAGCGAGTTCAGGGAAGTCCCAGAAAAGCGCGGGCTGCGGCGCGGATTTTTCCCATTTCCTCTTCGTCATACGCGCGGTTTCCCTCGTGAGCCCAGACCGTTCCCGGCCATGCGGGGTCGTTGGCGGAGCGGCCGACGATGTGGATGTGCATCTGTCGCACGAGGTTGCCGATGCAGGCGACGTTGAGTTTTTCGGGTTGGAAGTAGCTGGCCACGAATTCGCTGACCTTGCGGGTGGCGGCCATCACTTCGTCAAACTGCAATTGCGGCAGCTCGTGCAGGTCCTCGATGCCCTCGACCTCGGGGACGAGGATGAGCCAGGGAAACAACGCATTGTTTTTGAGGAGCAGCCGACAACCGCCGATGCGTCCGATTTCGAAGCCGCCTGCCGCCAGTTTGGGATGGATTTCAAATGACATACCTCGCGATCCAAGCAGCTCGGCTGGCGGCTGTCACTCATCGAATTTCCCGGATTGCTTGCCCGCCGCTCAACGGGCGAGGGCATCCGACTGCTTGACGAAGTCGTCGCCGTCCCATTCCGCATCATTTTTGACCATGCTGGCACGTTCCTTGGCGGCGGCTTCGTCGGCCTTGCGGGCGAGTTGCATGCGGACGAGCTCGGCGTGGGTGGTGAAATACGGGAGGCTCAGGCCTTTGAAGTCATTGATGGTGTCGAAGCCCTTGCTCTCCATGAATTCCAACAAGCCTTCGCAGAGATCCTTGGCCATGCCGTAGCCGAACTTCATCACCCCCGTGCAGACTTGGACGGTGTCGCTTCCGAGGAGGATGAACTGCGCCGCATCCGCCCCGGTTTCGACCCCGCCGAGGCCGGAAAGCGTCCGGCCGGGGAAATCTTTCCTGATCAGTTGGGCGATTTCCATGACCATTCGCAAGGCGATGGGCTTGACCGCCTTGGAGGAATATCCGCCGGGGGTGGTGTAGCCTTCCACACTGGGTTCGGGGCGGAGGGTTTCCAGGTTGACGCCCATGACGCTGCGGATCGTATTGATGGCGCTGACGCCATGGCAGCCGGCGCGGAGGGCGGCGGCGGTGGGTTCTTCGATGTGGGTGACATTGGGAGTCATTTTCGCCCATACGGGGATTTTCGAGACGCCCATGACCCAGCCGCAGACCTCTTCGAGCACATCGGGATCCTGGCCCATGGCTGCGCCCATTTTTCGTTCGGGCAGGCCGTGGGGGCAGGAAAAATTCAGTTCGAAGGCATCCACACCGGCATCTTGACAGCGCTCGATGATTTCGCACCAGGCGTCTTTGTTGTATTCCTCCATGACCGAGGCGATGAGCATTCCTTCCGGGTGTGCGTCCTTGGCCTCCTTGAACTCGTCGAGCCAGACCTCGAATTTCCGGTCGCTGATGAGCTCGATGTTTTCCCAGCCAATGACTTCCTTGCCATCGTTGGCCATGAGTTTGCCGTAGCGGGGGCTGACGTTGACGACTTTGGTGCAGTCGAGGCTGACGGTTTTGGCGATGACGCCGCCCCAGCCTTCTTTGAAGGCGCGCTTGATCACCTTGACGTTGGTGCCCGGAGGTCCCGAGCCGATCACGAAGGGGTTGGTGAACTTCAGACCGTCAACGATGGTGGCGAGAGTGCTCATGAGTTGAGAAAATGGCGATAAACCTCCGTAGCTCGATTTATGCCGATTGATTAAAAACCCACGCTGCTAAAAAGGGGGGAGCGCGACAGGTGAGCGGGTGTCGTTCCGCTCAAGGTGCTTCTTCCGGCAATTCCGCGACTTCGGGAATCTCGCGGCGGAGGATGCGTTCGATGCGGTGCAGGACCGACTCCGGTTCGTGCCACCAGTCCTTGGCGGTCACGACCACGACCTGCCACCCGAAGGCGCGGAGGATGCTTGGCCGGGTGTGGAATCTTTCCAACACATCGGCCGCATCGGAGATCTCTAACAAAACCGCAAGCTGATGTCGGTCCGCCCCGGGGAGGCGGACGGCGACGTCGCAGCGGAAACGGCTCTGGCCTGCGGAGGTTTGCGCGGACCATCCGCGTTGGTTGAGGGCTGCGGCGATTTGATCCGCGAGAAAGCCGCCCTCCGTTAGAGGGGTGGGCGACTTGCGTTGCAGCGGGTTGAGTCCATCGAGCACCTGCCGTGCCATGGCGGAATCGCCCTGGGAGAGGCTCTCTGCGTAGTGCAGGAAGTTTTTGAGAGCCCGTGCGCCATCGTTGTAATCGTTGGTGATGTGGGTGTGGCGGATGCTGCTGACCAGAACCATGTGTTGGCGGGCGCGGCTGAAAATCACATTCAGGCGTTTCTCTCCGCCGCGCTGATTGATCGGGCCGAAATTCATGCGCATTTTACCGGCGGCATTCGGTCCGTAGCAGACCGACATGAGGATGATGTCGCGTTCGTCGCCTTGTACGTTTTCGAGGTTTTTCACGAAGAGTCCGCAGAATTGGTCATCCTCCTCGCGGATGTATTCGGCTTCGAGGCGGGTGGCGAAGTCGGAGTCCTCGGCGGCGAGGGCATCCAGTGCGGATTCGATTTCGTTTTGTTGGGCCTCGCTGAAGGCCGCTACGCCGATGCTGAGTCGGGTTTCAGCGAGGAGAATTCCCCGGACGATGCGGGCCACGACGGCGGCTTCGGTGGCATTGCGCCGGTTTTCGTAGGGGGCGTTCTGGCAGTGGATGAAGCTGATGGGTTTCGACAAGACGGTGGAAATCATTTCTCCGGCATCGATCGGGGCATCCACGGTGAGATTTTCTGGCGTTGTCCAAGCGAGTTGGCGGTCCGGGATGGTGTAAAGTTTACCCCGGTAGAACGCGGCGTTACTGAAGCTGATGAGCGCCTCGTAACGGCTGCGGTAATGCCAGGCGAGAAGGGTGCTCGGCAGATTGCGTGCGCACTGGGTGAGGAAGCTATCCGCATCCATCAGCACGCTCACCGGCTCCCCGTCGTCTTCGAGCGTGATTTCATCCTCTGCATCTCCGGTGCTGCTGAAGAAGCGGGTGGGGGGGAGTTGCATTTCATCACCGACCACGATGACTTGCTGCGCACGGTAGGCAGCGGGAATGGCATCCTCGACGGGGATCTGGCTGGCCTCGTCGAAGATCACCACGTCGAAAAGCGCGGTATCTAACGGCAGGGTGTCAGAGACGGATAGAGGGCTCATGAGCCAGATGGGTTTCAAGTCCCGGACGACCTTGCCGCTGTCAGCGGCTGCGAGGTCGCGGATGGATTTGTAGCGCATCGATTTACCGAACTCGTGTTCGAGTTCCCGCCGGCCTGCGGTGTAGGATTTTTTGAACGCCTTTTGATCCGGGGTGAGCAGGGTGGCGGATTGGCTGGCGATGTGGATGTGCTCGAGAAACCGCTGCTGCACCTGACTGCGGATCCACGCCGCGTTGAGGTCGAGCCACTGGCCGTGGGCGTGGGCGAGGCGGTCGAGGCGCTGCTGAAGCAGATGGCTGTCAGAACGCTGCAAGGCGCGGTCCTCATGATAGATGAGGTTCAGGTATTTGCGGGCACAAGCCGCTTCCAGTTGCGCTGCGGTAAAGGGAAACTCGCGTAACGAACGCCGCAGGGACTTGGGGGCAGCGGTGAGTTCGCGCAGCGCGGGCAGCAGTTCGGGAAGGTTGTCACTTGCTTCGCGGATTCCCCGAAGCGCTCCGATCAGCTCGGCGATATCGGACTCTCCGTCATCGAAAACCAGCTGGCAAAGCTCGTCCCGTAAATGAAGGAAACGGGGGGCTAGCCTGGCAAGTTCGGCCACGGTCCTGGCCCCTTCATCCGACTGGAGAGCCCGCCCGCGCAAGGCGATGATGGCGGGTGACTTGGTCGGCTCTAACAAGCTTTTCAACTCAGATCCCAGTATCGAAGGTTCCGCACTGGCGAAGTCCTTGAAGCAGCGCCCGGTCACCTCCGCCAGGGCCGCTGCCGCCGCATGTTCCGCGGCGAGTTCCGAGAGGACCTGCTCCCATGGTGGCGGCACGGCGTGTTTGCTGAAGTCATAGCGAGCCTGGAGGACCTTGCGCAGCTGCCACCGGGCGGGATGGAGAAATCCTAACAAGCCACGGAACTTGGTAGCGATGGCAAGCGCGTTTTCCGTGTCGCCAGGGGAGAGCTTGTCAAGCCAGTGAGTCGTCCTGGCTGCGGCGCTGGCAAGTGCCTTGGACTTCGCATCATACTCGCGGTGCAGCTTCTTGAATGCAAGCGCGCGATTGCTTGTGGACTCCAAGAGTTCTAACAATCCACGCTCGGCAAGTGGTTGCAAACGCACGGCAAACTCCAATAACTCCGCAATTCCGGCGAGAGTGTTCCGGTGCTCGGCGGGGATTCCTGCTTGTTCGAGGGTGGCTTGGAGATCGGTAAGCTGTGCTGCGGCGGCGTCGAGACGGCTGGCGAGTTTTTCTAACGGATTCTCGCTGGTGATGATGGCTTCTCCCAGGTGGCGAAGCGGATGATGGGCGAAAATCGGCGGTTTTCCGAGGTCGCGCAGGACATCGCTCACGCGCAGCACCGCAGCGCCATGGCGCAACCACTCGGCGTAGTGCGGCAGTTTTTCCTCATCTTCCGTGCTGAGTTGAGCGTTGGTTGCTGCGTCATGGGTGTCGCGCAATTCGATGAGGCGGAGGATGAGCGCCCGCAGGGGAACGCCAGCGGAAGCGGGAGTGGCCAGCATCCGGGAGGCGAAGGTGTCCAAGGCCGCGAGCTCGGCGTCCATGGTCCGGAGGGCGGCCGCGCGTTTGGCTTCGCCGCAGTCATTTTGAGCGGGTGAGGCGAGCCATTGCTCGTAGGTTTGTTTGAGATTGAGGATGAATTCCTTTTTGTCGGTCTGTGAATCGTGGATCAGGCAGCAGAGGTCATCGAGCCCCTGTTGGCGGAGACGATGGAAAACCACATCGATCGCCGCACGCTTCTCGCAGACGAAAAGCACGCGTTTTCCCCGGGCCGCATAGTCGGCGATGAGGTTGGTGATGGTCTGGGATTTGCCGGTTCCGGGCGGGCCCTGGATGATCAGGCTCGCGCCGTGGCGGGCCGTGGCGATGGCCCCGATCTGGGTGGCGTCGGCAGTGATGATGAGATTCTGCTCGGCCGGCGGGAGCGCTGGGGGCGGCGCATCCTGCAGGGGCTTTGGCTCCAGCGAGAAAATTCTGTCAAAGGCGATGTTGGGAGAGTCTTGATCGATCAAGTTGGCGTAGTCCCGAACCAGCGTCATTTTGCGGTAGTTGAAATTGGCGAGAGTGAGCGCGCAGAGGTCGAATTCCCAGCTGTATGGATTTCCCTCGGCTTCTTCGACGAGGGAGAAGCGTCTGTGCTCGGTGCTTTCGGTCCCGGCAGGAGGAGCCACCATGAAGGGTGATCGTGGCGACGGTGGGGCACCGGCCATGTCGCGGAGCGGCAGCGGTGCGGGGTGGATGAGTTTTTGGAACATTTGCAGCCCCATGGGCCGGAAATCCGAGCGCTCGTAACTGGCGTCCAGGTTTTGCGGCCCACGCACGGATTTTCCATGGCGGGCGATTCGGCGGCGGTATTGGTCGAGGCGTTGCCGCGCCTTTTCATGGACGAGTTGAATCCTTGGTTTGTCGGTGAGGGTAAGAGTCACGCCGGGGGCGGTTGCATGAATGAGCGCTTGGAGTTGTTCATGAAATGAGGTGAGCAATGTGTCCCGTAAATCGATCCTCTCGGGGAGGTCGAGATTGTAGAGTTGCTTGAGATGGTGGCGGAGAGCGGGGTTGATTTCCGCCTCGGGGCCCTGGGCTTCGAGGATATATTGGTCCTTAACTCCCTTGCGCTTCACCAGTTCCACCGGCATCAACAAGAGTGGCGAATGGATGCGCTCCTGCGGAGCCTCCCTGAGGTTGTTCCAGCGGAGGAAGCAGATGACCAGGCGGAGCTGGGAGAAGCCGAACTCGGCGCGGCTGCGGCGTGCGTCGCTGATCAATATGTCCAGCTGGCCGGGGAGGTAGGGGGCGTCCTCGAGCCGCAGCCATTTCCGGAGTGGCAGCGGGCGTCCCGCGCGTACTTCGGCCGCCACGCCATCATGCCAATAAAGGAGCTGCTCCGGGCGGATGTTCCGATAGTCCAACACCAGGGGCACACTCGATGTTGTTAGGTTGAGGGTCGATTGCGAGTTCTGGAAATACAGCAGTCGATTGCGGCGGGAGATCTCGAACAAGCGGTCGCGGAGGTGCGTCTGGATGATCCGCCGCCGTTCTCCCTGGTTTGCGTTTTCCAGGCCCGGCAGCTGGTTCACATCCTCGTCCACGGGTTGATCGCGGTAGGTTTCCAAAGTCTGGATCAAGACGGATAGGTCCTGTGAGCGCCTGCTCCGGTGAAGCTCGGTCATTCCCACGATCACCGCGAGGACCACCGGGTGGAGGTGCGGCGCGATGGACAACAGATTGCCGCGCCCGTTGGCGAAGATTTCGAGCTGCTCGCGGTCGGTGAAATCAAGCCCACAAGCGAGGCTGGCCAGAAGCATGCCCAGTGAATGGATGTCGGTGAGTTCATCGTGATGACCGATGGCGTGTTCCCATGTGACATGCGCGGGCAGGAATACCGGGCGGGTGATTTCATCCGCGCTTGTTCCGACATCGAGATTCGTCACGCAGGTGCTGAAATTCTCTGCGTCCGACTCGCTACGGATCTCGCCGATCACCTCGACGCCGCGGCTTACCGGGGCGAGTAGTTCGCGGAGCCTTGTCTCGTGGTGGGTCGGTGCCACACCTTCTAAGACTGAAAGCCCCAGTGACCGACCCTCATGCACAACTAATGAAGAAAGCCCCCGCAAGGGCGCCACCTGACCTGCGTGATGAATCTCGGCCACCTCGTGCATCAAAGGGATGACTGCCGCGAGCACGTCGTCTGTTAGGAAGCCGCCGCGTTCCATGCCCTGATGCAGGAATTGGGTGAAGGGGCTTGCGTTCATGAAGCTTGCGTGGGGGCGCTGGCCAGCAGGGATGCGGCGTTTTCCTTGAGATGTTTCAAGGTCTTGGACTTGAGCTTCAGGGCAGGGGTTGCCATTTTTTCGAAGGGACCCAGGCACTCCATTTGTCTGGCCATTTCAAGCGCGGCGGCCATGGGAAGGTCGTTCAGATCCGGGTCCACGGCGCAGAAATCCAGCATCACCTGAGCCAAGTATTCCCGCTGCGGTTTCGAGAGGGTGAGCAACTCATCCGTGAGAGATGGGTCGGGACCGGACGACGGGACGAAGTCTGGAAAATAAAGTCGCGCGTGTGCCAGCACGGCCGCGCTATGGAACCAAGGCGGCGCGAGAAAATGGCTGAGAAAGCGCTGGGTGAAGCGGGTGAGCGCGACCTGCTGGATGAGATCAAGCGAGCCAAGATCCTCATCCTCCACCAGCATGCGGGTGATGGCGGCATCCAGGTCGGGATCCTTTTCCACCCAAAGTCGCAGGGCTTGTGCACGCATGAATGTTTCCGGGTGGGTCAGTCGCTCGGTCTTGGGCTTCGACTTCGAAAAAATCTCCCTCGCCTGGGCCAGATAACTTTTTCCGCTGACCTGGGAAAGGCCCGTGCAGGCCTTGACCAAGCTGGCCACCGCCGTCTCGAGGCAGCCCGTCACCAGATACGCCCCACGGTCGGCAAACAACTCGGTGGCCAGGCTCCACAAGCGGGCGCTTTGGCCATGGCTGGACCGGGCGTCGGGATGGGCTGCGGATTGGTGGATGATCCGGTCCGCGAGATAGAAAGCGCCGTCGTCCATTTGCCAGAGAAGGTCATGTGCCAGTTCATGGCCGATGACCGCACGCAGTTCCGCAGGGGAAAGCAGGGTGAGGATGGGGCCGGAAAAGATCAGATGGGCCTCGCCGGGGAGGTGGCAGATCGCCGCATTGGGTGTGCTTTGATCTTGCGCCTGATACGCTGTGACCACTCGCTCTCCAAGGCCGAGTTTCTCCTTGGCGGCGGTGATTTCCGCGTATAGCTCCGGGTGGCTTTCCGCCTCCATCCGGTAGGTGTCGCGCAGCAGGGACATGCGCACCGCTTCGGTGTCCAGCGAGCATCGCTCGGTGTCGGCATACCAGTTCCAAACATCGCGCTCGCTGGTTTGCAGCCAGTCCACCAGATCCTGATGTTGAGACAAGGGATGTAGTGTTAGACTCATTCCGGCTCGCCATTGAACTCAAACATGCGGCTGATCTCAATCACAAATCCGCGCGGGCCAAGCGACGGCGTGGTGGGCGGTTTGCTGGGGATTTACGCCTCGTCCTCGACCGGGGCCTTTGGCAGCTTGTCCACCTCTTCGAGGAGGTTTACGATCTCGACTCCGCGGACGGCGGAGGCGTCGTGGTGGAAACGAAGGACCGGGGTGGACTTGAGGACCACCCGTTTCATGACCTTGGACTGGATTGCTCCATGGTCCTTGTTGAGCTTGACGAGCACCGAGGCCGCCTCGCCGCCGAGCACGCCGATCCAGACTTTTCCTTCCTTGAGATCTTGGGTGACCTCGACCTCGCTGACCGTGACCAGCCGGTTGTTCCACTCATAGTCTTTCTGAATGACACTGCCGATTTCACGGCGGAGGAGTTCGTTGACTCGGTCGAGGCGGCGGGACATTGGGGTGGTAAATGCTGAGAAGCTGAAATGCTGAGAAGCTGAAATGCTGAAATGCTGAAATGCTGAAATGCTGAAATGCTGAAATGCTGAAATGCTGA
>ERZ1022724.136-NODE-136-length-18265-cov-17.959528_pt1 | contig 18265 bp, 12 predicted proteins | sample MGYA00521091_ERZ1022724 | MGnify/ENA primary metagenome ERZ1022724 (study PRJEB33162, sample SAMN09537610) | freshwater metagenome | isolation source: freshwater | place: Canada:Alberta | collected 2017-07 | study: EMG produced TPA metagenomics assembly of the... | reverse complement strand
CACCCACCCGGCGCACCAGCGGCTCGACCGCAATGGATGATTACCTTGAGCAGATCCTCCATCTGATCAAGGACAAGGGGTACGCAAGAGCGGTGGACATCTCGAAAAACCTGGGAATCTCTCAAGCCAGCGTCACGAACATGGTGCAGCGGCTGGATGCGGAAGGCTTGGTCAAACATGAGAAATATCGAGGCACGGTTCTCACCGACGAGGGTCACCGCATCGCCCTGGCGATCATCGAGCGCCATGAGACGCTGACGCGGTTCCTGCGCTTGTTCGACCTGGATGAGGATACGATTTACAAAGACGTGGAAGGCATGGAGCACCACGTCTCCCGCCCGACCTTGCAGGTGATCCGGGCGGTGGCGGATGCGCTTGAGGCGGATCCGGAGCTGTTAGGGAAAGTCCGTGAAGGAAGCCGTCGTGAGATCGGCGCGGGCGTCATTCCTTCCTGAAGACCACCTCGCCGTGCTCCATGTCGGCGAGGATCACGTCGCCATCGACGAATTTGCCATCAAGCACGTCGAGGCTGAGCGGGTCTAACAGCGCGTGTTGAATCACCCGCTTGAGCGGGCGGGCGCCGTAGATGGGGTCATAGCCAAGGCTGCCGATGTGCTCCTTGGCGGCCTCACTGAGTGCGAGAGCGAGCCCCTGCTTGGCAAGGCGCTGGCGGACGCGGGTCAGTTGGAGATCGACAATGGTGGTGATCTCATCGCGCTGGAGGCGGTCGAAGATGATGATTTCATCGATGCGGTTGAGGAACTCCGGGCGGAAGTGGCCGCGGAGGGCTTCAGTGACCTTGGCTTCTCGTTGTTCCGAGTTTTCCTCGTGGAGGATGAACTGGGAGCCGATGTTGGAGGTCATGATGAGCACGGTGTTACGGAAGTCCACCGTGCGGCCCTGGCCATCGGTGATGCGGCCGTCGTCGAGGACTTGCAGGAGGACATTGAAGACGTCCGGATGGGCTTTTTCGATCTCGTCGAAGAGCACGACCGAGTAGGGCTTGCGGCGGACGCGTTCGCTGAGTTGGCCGCCTTCCTCGTAGCCGACGTAGCCGGGAGGAGCGCCGATGAGGCGGGCGACGCTGTGTTTTTCCATGTATTCGGACATGTCGATGCGGACCATCGCCCCTTCGTCGTCGAAGAGAAATTCCGCGAGGGCCTTGGAGAGTTCGGTTTTACCGACGCCGGTGGGGCCGAGGAAGATGAAGGATCCGATCGGGCGGTTTTCATCTTGCAGGCCGGCGCGGGCGCGGCGGACGGCGTTGGCGACCGCCTTGATGGCTTTTTTCTGGCCGACGACCCGCTCGCCGAGGCGTTGTTCCATGGTGACGAGTTTTTGTTTTTCGCCTTCCTGGAGGCGATTGACAGGGATGCCGGTCCAGGAGGAGACGATGCGGGCGATGTCCTCCTCGGTGACCTCCTCCTTGAGCAGGCCGCCTTGGTTTTGGCGGGAGGTAAGTTGTTGTTTGGCGGACTCGAGCTCGCGGTGGGCCTCGGGGAGATCGCCGTAGGTGATCTGCGAGGCGCGGGTGAGGTCACCGATGCGCTGGGCACGCTCGGTCTCGCCTTTGAGCGTTTCGATTTTTTCCTGAGCGGCGCGGACCAGGTCGATGATGGATTTCTCATTGCGCCACTGTGCCATGAGGCCGGAGCTTTGCTCGCGGAGGTTCGCCTGCTCTTCCCTGACCTTCTCCAGGCGGACGGCGGAGGCCTTGTCGGACTCCTTTTCCAGGGCTTTTTTCTCCATTTCCAACTGGAGGATCTGGCGATCTAACACATCGATCTCGGTGGGCATGGAATCGAGTTCGATTTTCAAGCGCGCGGCGGCTTCGTCGATGAGGTCCACCGCCTTGTCAGGGAGGAATCTACCTGAAATATACCGGTCTGATAGAGTGGCGGCGGCGACCAGGGCTCCATCCTGGATGCGGACGCCGTGGTGGACTTCGTAGCGCTCCTTGAGGCCGCGGAGGATGGCGATGGAATCTTCCACGGAAGGCTCGCCGACCATGACCGGCTGGAAACGGCGCTCGAGGGCGGCGTCCTTTTCGATGTGCTTGCGGTATTCATCCAAGGTGGTGGCGCCGATGGTGCGGAGCTCGCCACGGGCGAGTTGGGGCTTGAGGAGATTGGCAGCATCCACGGCGCCCTCACTGGCTCCCGCGCCGACGATGGTGTGCAACTCGTCGATGAAGAGGATGATTTGCCCTTGGGAATCGGTGACTTCCTTGAGGAAGGCCTTGAGGCGCTCCTCGAACTCGCCGCGGTATTTGGCACCGGCCAACATGCCGCCGACGTCCATGGCGATGATGCGCTTGTCCTTCATGGAGTCCGGCACGTCACCGGAGACGATCCGGCGGGCGAGCCCCTCGACGATGGCCGTTTTGCCAACACCGGGCTCGCCGATGAGCACGGGGTTGTTTTTGGTGCGGCGGGAGAGGACTTGCAGGACGCGGCGGATTTCATGGTCGCGGCCGATCACAGGGTCGATTTTTCCCTCGCGGGCGCGGGCGGTGAGGTCGGTGCCGTATTTTTCAAGGGTCTGGTATTTTCCCTCGGGTGAATCATCGGTGACCTTTTGGGAGCCGCGGACACCGATGATGGCGTCACGGGCTTTTTTCTCATCGAGGCCGGCTTCCTTGAGGAGCTTGCCAGCGGGAGAGTCCCCTTTCAAGGCACCGAGAATGAAGTGCTCGACGCTGAGGTAGTCATCGCCGAGAGATTCGCGGGCGGAATCGGCCGCATCGAGGGTGGAGCGGAGGCCACCGCTGATTTGTGGCTGGGTGGAGGCTCCCTTGACGCTGGGTTCCCGCGCGAGGGTGGCGGCTACCGAGACTTTCAGGCGTGAAAGGTCCACTCCGGCCTTTTGAAGGATGGGTGCGGTGATGCCACCTTCCTGTTGGAGGAGGGCGATCAGAACGTGCAGGCTGTTGACCTCCGGGTGGGAGGACTTTGAAGCGAGGCTTTGCGCAGACTGGAGAGCTTCTTGGAGCTTCTGGGTGATTTTTTCGAGTCCCATGGCGGTAAGTGGATTTGAGAACAAAACCTAACTCCATCCTGCCATTTCCGCAACGCATGAGTTGCCGATCACCCAGCATGGGGTGCTGTGTGACTCACTCCGCAGGAGCGGCTTCGTCGCCGTAGAAGCTCTTGATGTAGCCGTATTCGACAAGGGTGTCCTGCCACGGCGCAAGCACGTTGGGATCTTGGAAAATCCGGCCGGCGATTGCGAGCCATTCCTCCGCCTTGATGAGGTCCTTGGCGTCGTAGGAGAGGGCGGCCTTGGCGTAGTAGTAGAAGGGAGAATCATCGAGGAAGTCGTATTTCTCCGCCAGGATGGTGACCTCGTTCTTCATGCCGAGTTTCTTCATGCAAAGCAGCATCTTGAACTCGATGAGACGGCCGAGGGCGATGTTCTCGGGAGGCAGGACCTTCAAGATCTTCTGGAAGAGATCGAGCGACTTCTGCCACTCCTTGGTGACGAAGTAGACTTCAGCGATGTTGAACTCGATGCTTGGGTTATTCTTGGTGAAGCTGGCGGCTTTTTGGAAGTCGTCGATGGCCTTGTCAAAAGAACGCATTTCAACAAAACAACTGCCGCGGAGGTTGTAGATTTCCGGGCTGTCGGCGAAGATCTGGGTGGCTTTTTCGAGCTCCTCCAGGGTTTCAAAAACCCGTTTTTGTTGGAAAAGGCGGGTGGCCTCGCCGAGGCGCTTGATGAATTCCTTGCGATTCTCCTCGGGAAGATTGAGGAAGGCCTGTTGGTTGGGCATCAAAGCGGTTTCCCCACCCGTCGTCTTGCCACCGCTGGTTTCTTCCTTGGCTGGTGGCGGGCTGACCTCGGTCTGCGCCATAAGCGGCGTCAGGAAAACGACGAACGAAATGAGGGAGATGGCTTTCATAAATAGGTTCTTGGACATAGATTAGACAGCAGATTTGGAAACGGCAAGCTGTCGTTTTCCCCGATTTGAGGAGGATTTTGATTTTTCGTTTTGCCTGAATCGGTCGGGGGTGTTTGCTGTGGGCGTCCATGAAAATCGGAATCGCCCAAATCAACTCGGTCATTGGAGACTTTCCAGGCAATGCCAAGCGTATCCTCGCCGCATATCGGGAATGCTTGGAGGGCGGGGCGGAACTGGTGGTGACACCCGAGTTGTCACTGGTGGGATACCCGCCGCGGGATCTGGTTTTCAAATCCCAGTTTGTGCCGAAGTGCCTTCAAGCGCTAGACTACCTCGCGGGGGAGATCCGGGAGGTCCCCCTGCTTGTCGGATACGTGGACCATCACCACCCGGCCCATCCGGGGAAGCCGTTCCGGAATGCCGCGGCCTGGCTGGAAAACGGCAAGGTCCAGCATCGCATTTGGAAAACCTTGCTGCCAACCTATGATGTTTTCGACGAGCGCCGCTACTTCGAACCCGGCGACTCCAGCGAGCCGATTTCATGGAGAGGGAAGCGCATCGGAGTGACGATTTGTGAAGACATCTGGACCGAAGACTATCTTCAGCGTCCACTCTACGACCGCGATCCGGTTGAGGAGCTCAGCGCCAAGGGGATCGACCTCTTGCTCAATCTGAGCGCTTCGCCCTTTCATCTGGGCAAGCCGCTTCTGCGTCGTGCGATGATCGGCGGGATTGCCCGCAAGGCGAAGGTTCCGGTGGTCTATTGCAATGCGGTGGGCGCGAATGACCAGTTGGTCTTCGACGGCCACTCGCTGGTCACCGACGGCAACGGCCGCATCGCCGAACAATTGGCGGGCTTCGCGGATGAGTGCGAGGTGATTGATCCATTTCTAGCGGTGGAGCGGGATGTGCCGCTGGATTCCTGTGACGCGGAAGATCTCTACAAGGCGCTGGTGTTAGGCGTTCGTGATTACGTCACTAAGTGCGGATTTTCCAGCGTCTGCCTCGGTCTGAGCGGCGGCATCGACTCCGCGCTGACGGCCGTGATCGCCGCCGATGCGCTGGGCCCCGAAAACGTGCGAGGCCTCACCATGCCCAGTCCTTATTCGTCACGCGGGAGCGTGGACGACTCCTTCGCCCTGGCAAAAAACCTGGGAATCCGCTGTGATGAAGTGCCCATCCGCCATGCGTTCGAGGCCGTGAAAGCGACGATGGAGCCGATCTTCGAAGGCAAACCGGAGGACGTGACGGAGGAAAACATGCAGGCCCGCCTGCGTGCGATCCTGCTGATGGCGCTTTCCAACAAGGAAAACCACCTGCTGCTGACGACTGGAAACAAAAGCGAGCTCGCGGTCGGCTACTGCACCATTTACGGCGACATGTGTGGCGGGCTGGCGGTGATTTCAGATCTCCCGAAGACCCGCGTTTACGAAGTTTCCCGCTGGATCAACCGCGAGCGGGAAATCATTCCATGGAACACCGTGGAAAAGCCACCCAGCGCCGAGCTCCGGCCGGACCAAAAGGATCAAGATACCCTTCCCCCCTACGAGATCCTGGACGGCATTCTCGAACTTTACGTCGAGCACCAACTCTCCGCGGATGAGATCGTCTCCCGGGGCTTCGACGAGACCACCGTCCGCTGGGTGCAACGCCGCGTGGACCTGAACGAATGGAAACGCCATCAAGCGGCACCAGGACTGCGGGTCACCTCCAAGGCCTTTGGAATCGGCCGCCGGATGCCCATCGTCCAAAGATTCGTCGGCTGAGGTGCATTCGCCGCTTTTCCTTTCACTCCATCCAGACCTAATTTCCCCCCCGCGCCATGAAGCTGCCTGAAGCCCGTAAAATCCTGGGATTGAAACCCGAGGAAGACCCGCGCCCCTACCTCGCGGAATTCAAAACTGCTCGCGAGCACATCGCCTCCATGGTCAAGACCGCATCGAGCGAGGCCTTGACGGATCGCTATCAAAAAGGCCTCACCGAGTTCGACGAGGCCCTCGCCGCCATTCACGAGCAACTGGAAACTCTCGATCAGACAAGGCCCCCACCACCGAAAAAAGTGGTAAAAGAAAACCTGCCTGCCCCTTCTCCCCTAGCGGCCACGGAAAAACTGGATGATGATCCTGATCAGGACGCGCCCGTGAAAAGCGGCGGATTTCTCCGTTTCACCGCCTGGGCGACCGTCGTTCTTGTCGCCTTGGGGGGAGCTGGCTGGATCTATCTGCAAGACCTCCGGGCCAAGGAAAATCAGCGCCTGATCCGCATCGCCTTGTTAGAGCGACAAGGCTCGATGATGATCGAAAACCGGCGTTGGAACGATGCGACACGCGTGTTTTTCGAGATTGAAAAGCTCGCACCCGGCTCCGCGATCGCGCTGCGCGGGCGCCGCAGCATCGAGGCGGGCATGGGCGAGGAACAAACGCAGTTCATCGGCTACTGGACCGGACAGGCTACCGCCGAGCTCGAGGCGGGCCGCCTCGAAGAAGCTCTCTCCGCCGCGCAAAAGGTGCTGGACCGTTACCCCGCCGATCCGGAAGCCACGGCGATTCTCGGAAAACTGGACCGGGCCCGCAAGGACCTGGTCCGCACCACCGCCCTGGCCAAAGCGCGTCAAGAGCTCGATTTGAAGGATTGGAAATCCGCCATCGCCACCGCCCAGAGCGTGCTTGCCACCACCCCGGACGATCCGGACGCCAAGTCGATTCTAGCGACTGGCACCGCAGCCATCGAGAAGGCCCTCGCCGATCAAGCGCAAGCGGTCAAGTTGCTTCAAATGGCCATCGCCCGCGATCAAGGCCGCTTCGACCCGGAGGTGCTTGAGTGGTTGCGCGAGGCCAGCTCGCTGGACCCAACCCATGTGGAAATCCGCGAGCGCCTTGAAAAGATTTCCAACTATTCACGCACGATTCGCGTACCCGGCGACTACGCGACCCCAGCGGAAGCGCTGGCCCACGCGCAGGATCGCGATCGCATCGTGATTGGCGAGGGGACTTGGAAAGGTCCGCTCGTCGTCAACAACCATGTGGAGATCCAAGGTGCCGGCTTCGCCAACACCCGCGTCGAGTGCACCCCGGAGGATGGCAGCGCGATTTCGATCGGCCCGGATGCCCGTGGCGTCCGGGTCAGCGGGATCAGTTTCCGCCATGAGGCCTTCGCCGTCGGCAGCGACCGGTTCTCCGTGGCCCTCGTCCGCGGTGGGAATGCTGCTTTTGTCGATTGCCGCTTCACTGAGGGTAGCGGCCATGGCCTGGCGGTGATCGAGGGCGGCGGAGCTACCATCAACCGTTGCCGCTTCGCCGACAACGGCTGGAACGGCATCGCTGCCATCGGCAAGGGCAGCACCCTCGAAGTCAAGGACTCGGAGTCCCTGAACAACTTCGAGCATGGCATCGAGTCCTGGGACGGCGCCGCGGTCATCCTCATCAACAACCGCTGTGAGGGAAACAGCCGCAACGGAATCCACGCGGATAACGGGCTCGCCTCTGTCACCCTGGAAGGAAATCAACTCATCGCCAACCGCGAGTTCGGCCTGGTGCTCAACAGCGCGGGTTCCGGCAAAGTCTCCGGGACCACGGCTCAGGAAAATCTTCTCGGTGGGATCGTCATCGGCGCCGCTGCCGAGAACGTCGCTGTCGCATCCAACCAGGTCACCCAGAACCAAGGAGCCGGCCTGATCCTCGAAAAAGGCCTCAACCCGGCGAATTATTCCAGCAACACCGCCTCGAAAAACAGTGGCCAACAAATTGTCTCCGGCATCAGCCTCAGCGCTGAAGAAGAGCCACCCGTAAAAAGCCAGCCCAAGCCCAAGAATCGCGAGTGAGTGTAATTCGCGCTTGGTTCTCGGCAGATCCAGCGTACCTCTCCCCCATGCCCGACGCCGTTTACGTCCATGACGCCTTCGCACGAATTGCAGACCGCTACGTCTTGACCAACCACGTTCTGAGCGGCGGTATGGACATCTGGTGGCGCAAGGTGGTCACCGCACGCGTTCGCGATTGGGAACCACGGCGAGTTCTGGACGTGGCCAGCGGCACAGGCGATCTCGCCTTGGAGATTCAAACCCAATGCCCGCAATGCGAGGTGGTGGCTTCGGACTTTTGTGCGGAAATGCTCGCCCACGCCTCCAACCGCGGCGTCAGAAAAACGCTCGTTGCAGACGCCTTGCAACTCCCCTTCCCCGACCGGGAATTCGACGTCGTAACCGTCGCCTTCGGCCTGCGGAACATGGCGGACTACCCCGCCGGCCTGCGTGAAATGAAGCGCGTCCTCAAGCCCGGCGGGCGCTTGGTCATCCTCGACTTCTCCCTCCCCAAGGGCATCCTGCGGGGCCCGTATCGTTGGTATCTCCACCATGTGCTCCCCCACATGGCGGGCTGGCTCACCGGCCAGAAGGACGCATACGAGTATCTCGGCGGCTCCATCGAGGCCTTTCCATCCGGCCAGGGCATGTTGGACTTGCTGGGATCCTGCGGCTTCAAGGACTCAAGCGCCACCCCGCTCACCTTTGGCGTGGTGACCGTCTATCAAGCAAGCTGCTAGGCCGTGGTGGGCAAGTCCTGGACCGCCTCGGATTCCTGGATGCATTTGCGGAGATCTTTGTAATCCCCCGCCAACAGCGGGTCCTCCGTGAGCACCTGCTCGGCAAGGGACCGCGCCTCTCTCAAAAGGGCCGTATCCGCCAGGAAATCGACAAACCGGAGATTGCTCAAGCCACTCTGCACCGTCCCAAGCACACTGCCGGGCCCGCGAAGCCGGAGATCCGCCTCGGCGATTTCAAAGCCGTCCGCAGTCCCCTCCAGCACTTTGAGTTTTTCCAGCGCTTCCGGGTTTTTGCCATCCGTTAGAAGAATACAATAACTCTTATGCCCGCCCCGGCCAATCCGGCCGCGGAGCTGGTGGAGCTGGGCAAGCCCGAAGCGCTCCGCATGGTGGATGATCATCACACTCGCGTTCGGCACATCCACTCCCACTTCGATCACCGTGGTGGCCACCAATACCGCGATCTCGCCCTCGCGGAAGCGCCGCATCACCTCTTCCTTCTCCTCCGGGCGCAGCTTTCCATGGATCAAGCCCACCTGATAGGAACCCAGCCGCTTGCTCCACTTTTGAAAGGCCTCCGTCGCGGACTCCGTCTTCACCTGCTCGCTTTCCTCGACCAGCGGATAGACCAGGTACGCCTGCCGCCCTTGCGAAAGCTGGTCTTTGACAAACTTCGTCACAGCCGTCTGTTTGGGCGCGATTCTGAGCCCGGTAATGATCTTCCCCCGTCCGGGCGGCTTTTCATCTAACAAGGAAACATCCAGGTCGCCGTAGAGCGTCATGGTGAGAGTGCGCGGAATCGGCGTCGCCGTCATCACCAACACATCCGGCATCACCCCTTGCCGGATCAAGGCCGCGCGCTGTGCCACGCCGAAGCGGTGTTGCTCATCGATCACCACCAGGCCCAGGTCGTTGAACGTCACCGAATCATAGAGCAAGGCGTGGGTTCCGATGATGATTTGAGGATCTTCCCCCGTTTCCAGGTGATCTCCCTCATCGCGATTTCCAGTCCTCAGGGAAACCCGGATTCCCAGCGGTTCCAGCCAACGCCGAAACGTCAGATAGTGCTGCTCCGCGAGAATCTGAGTGGGTGCCATCAATGCCGCCTGGCAGCCGGAGCCGACCGCAAGCAACATCGTCGCCATCGCCACAAATGTTTTCCCCGAGCCGACATCACCCTGGAGCAGCCGGTTCATCGGCCGGGCCGTGCGCATGTCCGCGAGGATCTCCTTGATCGAACGCTTCTGCGCGCCTGTTAGATCAAACGGGAGATTCTCGTAAAATTGTTTCAGGTAGGTCGTGCTCCGGCCTAACACCCGTCCGGCGTGCTCGCCATAGCGGAGGCGCCGCCAGACGACATTGAGCTGGAGCGCGAAAAACTCCTCGAGTGCGAATCGCCGGCGCGCCGCGTGTGCCTGTTCCAGGGATTCCGGGAAATGGCCGGCCTTCAGGGATTCAAAGCGCGATGAGGCCGGCTCGACGTTATAACCCAGCGCGAGAGTGTCAGGGTCCACTTGATGCAGCATCAGGTGCATGATGTCCCGGAGCCGTCGCTGGGCGATTCCCGGAATGTTCCGATAGATGGGAACCAGCCGGTCCATGTGGATCGAGGAGTCCTCCCCGTCATCCTCGCGCAGGATCTCAAACTCCGGGTGATCCATGATCAGCCTGCCATTGGAATCCTTCACCCTCCCGAAAACGCTCACCTCGAGACCCGCAGCGAGCAGCTTGTGAAGAAACGGCATGTTGAACCAACGACAGGTGATCTTCCCCGAACCAAAAACACCACCCGCTTCATTCATCACCACCGCTTCGAAAAACGAGCGCCCCGAACCGAAAAACTTCGGCGCAGCATCGATCACCCTGCCACGAAGGCACACCGGATCCCCTGTCGGCAGGTTCGGGAATGCGTCGAAGCGCCGGCGGTCTTCATACCGCTTCGGCAGATGATCTAACACCTCCGCGATCGTGTTGAATCCCGCAGCAGCAAGCGCGACGACATCCCGCCCGGGAAGCAGGGCAAGTGACGCGAGGTCGTGTCGGGCGGAGAACACAGCGCGGGGATTACGGATCCATCAGGATGGCAACGCCGCCAGCCTTTTCAAGTAGGAGTAGCTGTAAATGCCGGTGGAGTGACCATCCGCCCAGTAAAGTTGCAGGGCATAGCCACCGACCGTGTCGAACTTTTGGAGCTCGAATGCCCGGGGCCCGTATTCGACCACAGGTTTGAGAACCCGGCCCAGCGCGTCGGGCTCGCCCTGGCAGGAAGCGCACGGGCAAGCACGCCGCAGCAGCGCCAGCGGGAGATAGGCTTCCTCACCATCCGTAAACGACAGGGCAAGCTCCTCGCCGATCACCACCACATTCGCCAAAGCAAGATTCATGACCGATGGTGCACTTTATCCAAGCTCCCCGTCCACCCGATAGGCACGATTTCCAAAAATTGACGATCCCACCCGGACGCAGGTGGCACCTTCTTCGATCGCGATCTCAAAATCCCCGCTCATTCCCATGCTGAGGCCGTCCAACTTGACGCAGAACTCGTTCTCTAACGAATCGCGCAACTCACGGAGCTTCACAAACCAAGGCCGACTCTCCTCCGGGCTTTCCCCGGCGGGGGGGATGCACATCAGGCCGCTGACATCGAGCCGCTTCAACTGGAGCAGGCTTGCCATTTCCTGACGCAGGGCCTCGACGGCAAAGCCACCCTTGCTCGGTTCATCCCCGATGTTGACCTGAAGGAAAATCTTTGGAAAAACTCCGAGTTCCTTTGCCACCTCATCCGTGTAGCTGGCTAGCCGTAGCGAATCGATCGCATGGATGATCTCGAAGTTTTGGAGGATTTTCCGGACCTTGTTGCGCTGCACTCCGCCGATGAAGTGCCAATGCAAGCTGCCCGGGAGCGCTTCGATCTTGGGAACCGCTTCCTGGACCCGGCTCTCGCCGAAATGCGTCTGACCACAGGCCACCGCCTCGCGGATGGATTCGGTCGGGAAAGTCTTGGATACCGCGATCAGGGTCAGGCCTGCGGGAGAGCGCCCGGCCCGTGCACAGGCGTCCTCCACCTGCTGCCTGACGTGTTGTAGGTTCTCTGGGACGGAGGACATCAATTGGCTCCGGTGGCCCCCTTCAACATGCCCGCAAGGCGTGCGTTTTCCGTGAGATCCACGAGATCCTTCAGCACGGCGATGGTCTCGCGCTTCACCGGGTCCAAGTTCGTCGGCCATTTGGGCGTTTCGTCCAAGTCGGCGGTCTGATCTTTGGCGCGGCGCATGTAGTCTTCATTTTCGGCGCTCGGGTCCCTTGGTTCAAGCGGGCCGGGTTTGTCGAGGGATTCCAGCTTGAGGTTGAAAAACGTGAACTTGTTTTTGTCCTCCTCGGTGATTTTACCGAAGCGTGCGCGGCGCTCCGCATTCCGCTCTTTCTGGGATTGTTCGGATTCCAGCAGTTCCTTTTCCCGGGTCTCCTTGTTGACCGCGAGCTTGTTGGTCTTGATGCGGGCCTTGGTCTTCATCACATCCTCGATGATGTAGGAGAAATCCTTGCACGAGTTGATCCGCTCGGTGCTCAATTCCTTCAAGCGGGGGATGAACAAAGCCAGCGGATCAAGCGGCTTGAAATCCGCACCCGGACGAATCCGGTCATGCGGCAGGGAATGATCCAGAAATGCCTCGCCGATCTCCAAGGCATCCGCCAGGCTCGGCAGGACGATGTCCGAGGCCACTCCGTCCATCTGCGTCGATGAACCCGACGGGCGGTAGAATTTCTGAATCGTCATCTTCAAGAATCCCGCACGGCTCTTGGCGGCAAACAAGGGTAACATCCGCCCGATATCCATTGGCTGCTGGACGGTCCCCTTCCCGAAGGTGGAAGAATCTCCGATGATCACCGCCCGATTGAAATCCTGCAAGGCTCCCGCTAGGATCTCGCTTGCCGAGGCACTGCTCTTGTCGATCATCACCACCAGCGGACCGGTATAAATCGGCTTGCCCTCGTCGGAATCCTTCACTTGGACCCGCCCCAGGGTGTCTTTCACCTGCACCACCGGTCCGTTTCCGATGAAGAAACCCGTCATGCGCCGGACTTCTTCGAGAGAACCACCGCCGTTGTTGCGAAGGTCCAGGATGAGCCCGTCGATTTTCTCATCGATGAGGCGCTTGAGAATGCGCTCCACATCCACCGAGCAGCGCACTTTGCCTTCGTCGAAGTCCGCATAAAACGACGGCAGGGTGACGACGCCCAGGCGCTGGGTGTTTCCTTGCCCATTCTTCATCTGGATCAGCTCGCCGCTTGCCTGCTCATCCTTCATCTCGACCTTCCCGCGCTCGATGACCACCAGCTTGGTTTCCCCGGGCGAGCCACCTGCCGGCTCGACCTTGAGCATGACTTTCGAGCCTTCCTTGCCGCGGATGTAGTCGACCACCTTATCGATCTTCATGAACATGATATCCGTCATGTCCTCCGGCTTGCCGGTGTTCATGGTGTCCACCGCCACGACCCGGTCATTGAGCTTGAGCGTGCCCTCGCGATCCGCTGGTCCACCGACGACGATGCCCATGATCTTGGTGGCGCCGTCCTCCTCGCCTTGAAGGAGAGCACCGATTCCCACCAATTCGTTTTTCATGCCGGACTTGAACCGATCCATCTCACGGAAGCTCATGTAGTCGGTATGAGGATCGTATGCCCGGGCGATCGAGCTGAGGAAATAGTTGGCGATTTCCTCATCATCAACATCCTTGACGCTTGCGAGAAATCGCTTGTAGCGCAGCGAGACCTTTTCCTTGGGACTGCGCTCGCCAGCGCCTGGATCGGGTTTTCCCTGCTCTTTGGAAAGCTTGGTGATGACATCGCGGCGGAGGATCTCACCGAGAACCGCCTCTTTGATCTGCAGGCGCCAAAGGGCGGCGGCCTCCGCATCGTTCTTCGGCCAGGTGGCGTCCTTGCGGCTGAGCATGACCGATTCATTCGCGGAAAAATCGAAGTCCGGGCCGTTGAGAAGTTTGCCCGCCAGCGCGACTTTTTCCTCAACCCGCTTTTCAAACACCCGGTAAATCTCAGTGGCCGGGGTCATGCTGGTGCCATTGAGTAGCAGTGAATGAAGCTGGTCACCATACTTGGCGTTGAAGCCATTCACATCCTCCTGCGTGAAGTAAAGTTTTTGAAAATCCAGATCCTTCAGGTAGTCCGCTAGAAATCGTTGGCTCAATTCCGCATTGAAGGGAAGCCGCGCGAAGTGCGTGTTTTGCAGCATGATGGCCATCTGACGTCCGACCTCGTTGAAGTCGGCCTGTTGCGCGCAGGCACTGCACGTCAGGGCAACCGCCGCCACAGCCGAAAATGCCTTTTGGAGCCAATAATTTGTCATAAAAATCAAACGGAACGAGAGTGAAGAACTTTGAAGACCATGCCACGCATTTCAAAAATGTCGATTTCTAAAAAAATCAAAAACCACCACTTCCCCAGATTTTTTCTCCCCGATCTACCACATGACTCGCTGCAGAAGCGACAGCGATGGTGGGGAATCCGCCGCATCCCGGCGGAACCCTCAGGACGGCTTCCGCTTGGGTGAGCCAGCTGTCAATCCGCCTTGGCGGGGCCGATCATCGCCCCGGCCTCCTTCAGGAGAATTTGGGCGCTCATCCAGTCGTGCCACTGATCGGACTTACCGGACGCAATTTCGGATGAGAGCTCCAGCGTTCGGTCGATCAGCCGGGCGGCCTCGGCCAGCTGCTTGCGGGCCTCCTCCGCCTCGCCGCTGCGGTGCTGGGCCATGGCGAGCAGCAGCCGGACGCAAGCCACCCGGGAATCAGACGCCATACTGCGCCTCAGGGACGACTCGCCCCAGTGAATGACTTGCGCCGGGTCGCCGCGACGGTGATTCCACAAGGCAAGGGAGTAACATTGCCAGGCCGACCCGTCGTCCTGGCTCCCATTCCCGTATTCCGGTCTGACGGCGCTTTCGAGAAATCCGGCGAGCAATGCGATCTTTTCCATCGTGCCGGGATCGGCCGAGCGCAGCGTGCTGGCCTTGATGATTTGCTCCGCGACGATTGGGTTCTGGGTGGCCCCGAAGCGATCCAACGCCACCTGCCGCACGCGTTCATGGCTTGGCCAGTCTCCGAGTTGACAGGTCGTGACGGCGGCCGGCAGGAGATCGCCGGAAATCTGGTAAACGTCCGAGCGGTCCACGGATGAGATGGCTCCCGCAAGCGCAGTGTAGCGTTCGGCAGCTTGGCGGATGCGGCCGGCCTTGCGGTGCCAGTCGCCCAGCTCACGGTAGGCATTGGCGGCTTCCAGTGAGGAAGGGGCCATGTCGGTCGGGATGGCTGCGAGCAATAGATCCGCCTCTGCGATATGGCCGTAGGAAAGTTTCACGGCGGCTTGGGCGCTCGCCTCCCTCGCCTCCGCCTGCGAGCGCAACTGGGTTTCCACCGTCCGGGCCGCCTCGGCTTCACTGCGCAGCCGCACCTGTTCCCGGCGGGCTTCGGCTTCACGAAAGAACAACCAGGTCGATGTGCCGAAACCTGCCGCCAAGGTGAAAAATGCAACTCCTCCGACCGCGAAGGCCAAGCGGTTCCGCCGCAGGAGTTTCCCGAGCCGCTCGCGGCGCCGGGCTGGGCGGGCGCTCACGAGGTTATCATCAAGATGGCGCTGGATATCCAGAGCCAGTCCGTTCGCGGTATCGTAGCGATGCTGGCGGCTGGCTTGCAGGCATTTCATGACGACGGCGTCGAGATCCCCCTTCACCAGCCGGATGAGATCACGGGCCTTGCAAGCACGGGTGGCAGCAAGTTCCACGAGTTCCACAGGCGGGTATTCACCGAGAATGGCAAATGGCGTTTTGTGCTGCCGCTTGGCGATGGACTGGGGCAGCTCGCCCGTTTGCAAGGTCACGTTCGCCGCAGGACCAAAGGGGGTTTTACCGGTGAGGATTTCACACAACAAAACTCCGAGGCTGAAAACATCGGTGCGGGTGTCGACGTCAAGGCCGCCGAATAAACCTTGTTCCGGGCTCATGTAGTTAGGCGTGCCGAGAATGGGTTCCGGCTCACCGCCGGGATCGGCCAAGCCGCCGCCGGTGGCCTTGGCAATGCCGAAGTCGATGACCTTGGGCAGCGGCACGCCGTCATGGAACGAGGCCAGCACGTTGGACGGCTTGATGTCACGGTGGATCACGCCTTTCTGGTGGGCATGCTGGATGGCATGGCAGACGCGGATGAACAACTCCAAGCGCTGGCGGATGGTCAGCCGGTTTTTGTCGCAGAACTCGGTGATCGGTTCCCCTGTCACCCACTGCATGACAAAATACGGCCTACCGGTGGGCGTGGCTCCGGCATCGAGCACCCGGGCGATCCCCGGATGGTCCATCATGGCAAGGGCCTGGCGCTCCATCTCGAAGCGGGCGATCACTTGCTCGTGATCAAGCCCCATCCGGATCAGCTTGAGAGCGACCTGGCGCTTCACCGGAGTCTCCTGCTCCGCCTGATAGACCACGCCGTGCCCGCCCTCGCCCAACCTTCTGATCAGCCGGTAGCGCCCTATTTTTAGACCAATTTCACCATCATCGGTCTCATCGTTCACGGCACTTGCAGGATCATCGCCGTTTTCCACGGTGATATCAAAGGGCTTGAAATCGAAAAAACGGGCTGAGTTTTCCTGGATCGACAACAGCTTCACCATCCGCGCCCGCAACGAATCATCACCGCGGCAGGCCCAATCCAGGAAACACGCACGCTCGTCCGCATCGGGAAATTCAATCGTGGCCCGGAGCAGCATTTCCTCGATTTCATAAGGATCATTCATGCTCATCTTGGATCATCTCGAAAAGTTTCAGCCGGGCATACGCCCATTGGCGCTCCACGGTCCGTTCGGTCACGTCGTGGAGTTCGGCGATCTGCCGGTTCGTCAGCCCCCCGAAAAACTTGAGCGTGACGATGCGGGCGCTCACTTCATCTTGCTGCTCCAGGCGATCCAGAACATCGTCAATCATCAACAACCGATCCTCCGGCTCCGCCGCGCAGATTTCGAGGTCGTCGATGGAAATTTCCGCCAGTCGGTCGCCCCGTTTCAACGCGGTTTTCCGACGGGCACGGTCCACCAGAATACCACGCATGGCCTTGGCGGCAGTCCTGAAGAAGTGCGCCTTGTCATTCCAGCAACGGTCGTCCACCTGGGCCAAGCGCAGCCACGCCTCATGCACCAGCGCCGTGGGTTGGAGCGACGCCGCCGGGCCATAGGCCGTCATCCGCCGGGCCGCGAGATGCCGCAGCTCGTCATATACCAAAGGCAGCAATTCCTCCGATGGAATGCCGCCCCCGGTGGATGCCGTTCCGAGCAACCCCGAAATGCCTGTGAAATCAATGGAATTTTCCATTTTGCAAAGATGTCAGTTCAATCTCAATTCATTGTCAAGGGCTCGGGTTAGCGCGGAGCTGATACGCCCCATCAAGATACCCGTTTCGTAACCCTACATCGCCTGGGAATCCAATGCTTGCAAATTCCACCATTGGTAAATTTTCTCATTCAGTTTTCGTTCGGAATCGGCAAGCATCAAGGACCGCAGGATTCCCGATGGATAAACGCCGCAGCTTCCGCACTGAGAAGGAATTGTTTCACGCCGACACCTGTGAGCCGCTCAAGCAGGCCGCAGCTGCCGAGGGATTGCGTCTCGAAGCACTGGGCCGCGGCAGCTATCCGGGAACCCAGCTGCCCCCCAACGAAATGAAAGAACTCTGCATGGCAGGCTATTGGAACGCACGCAGCCAGCAGCCATGGGGGCTCGACTGGCATTGCAACGAGGGCATCGAGATCGGCTACGTGTCGGCCGGGCAGTTGCCGTTCGGAATCGGCTTGAAATCCCTGCGGGTCGGGCCGGGCGAGCTGACCATTACACGGCCCTGGCAGCGGCACCGCGTGGGGAATCCGAACGTCCCCGCCAGCCACTATTCGTGGATCATCCTCGACGTCGGCGTGCGGCGGCCCAACCAACCGTGGCAATGGCCGAAGTGGCTGCTGCTGCCAAAGTCCGCACTGGAGCGGCTCACGGAAATGCTCAGCCAAAATGAAGATCCCGTCTGGCATGGTGACCGCAGGATCGGCGATTGCTTCTCCAGACTGGATGAAACCGTGGCGCGCGGCGCTAACGAAACCAACCTCGCACGGCTCAAAATCGGCATCAATGAGTTGATCCTGCTCCTGGCCGAGATGTTAGAGAGCCGCAATCCGCAGCTTGACGCATCTCTCTCCGGCAGCGAGCGGACGGTGCGCTTGTTTCTTGAGGCACTGCACCGGCGGATCGACGAGCCGTGGACACTCGAGTCCATGGCGGAAGCCTGCGGCATCGGGCGCTCGCAGTTTTCCACGCTGTGCCACAAAACCATCAACCTCACCCCCATGACGTATCTCAACGACCTGCGCATGGAACACGCCGCATCTCTGTTAGGGAAAAATCCCCTCATGAGCGTCACGGAGATCGCCTTCCGCTGCGGCTTTCAATCCAGCCAATACTTCGCACGGGTCTTCCGGATGAAATACGGGGCGTCTCCAGGCGCATGGCGCCGTGCCGTGAGAAAACCTGGTGTCGGGTAAAACACCCAGCTCTCCCAAACAAGATGACCGGCATTCCTGATGCCAAGGACACCCTCGCGATGATAAGCGACCATCCTCAATATCACGCGATTGCGTAATATCGCTGAGGCCGGAATTCTGTCAGCCTCTGACCGTTAGCAAGCAATTTGCTTTCCCCTCCTCAGACCCGTGGAGGGTCCCCCACCCCCAAACATCCCCCCAAATGAAACTGACACCATCAGGCACCCAGAGTGCTTC
>ERZ1022724.134-NODE-134-length-18352-cov-7.437941_pt1 | contig 18352 bp, 23 predicted proteins | sample MGYA00521091_ERZ1022724 | MGnify/ENA primary metagenome ERZ1022724 (study PRJEB33162, sample SAMN09537610) | freshwater metagenome | isolation source: freshwater | place: Canada:Alberta | collected 2017-07 | study: EMG produced TPA metagenomics assembly of the... | reverse complement strand
GCCCACATCTCGGGCAAGATGCGTCAGCACTACATCCGTATTCTCCCCGGAGACCGCGTGATTGTAGAGCTGTCCACCTACGACCTGACCCGCGGCCGCATCATCTACCGCTACAAGTAGAAAGTAAGAGCATGAAGGTTAACCCGAGCGTTAAGAAGATCTGCGACAAGTGCAAGGTCATCCGTCGTCACGGCAACGTGATGGTGATTTGCGAGAACCCTCGCCACAAGCAGCGCCAGGGCTAATTGCCCTAACCCACAACTAAATACCAAAGCAACCACGAGTCCTCAGGGACTAACCCCCGGAAGAAGGCCGGGGCTCAACTGCCAGGTTGGGAAGTGATTGCTGCAGACCTTCTAATTACCCCAGGAGAAAATCCAAAATGGCACGTATTGCTGGAGTAGATATTCCTCGCGACAAGCGCGTGGTTATCTCCCTTACCTACATCTACGGCATCGGTCGCACTCGCTCAGTCGAGATTCTGAAGACCACCGGCATTTCCGAAGACACCCGCGTCAAGAACCTTTCTGACGACCAGTTGGTTGCTCTTCGTGAAGTAATCGAAAAGGGCTACAAGGTTGAGGGTGACCTCCGCCGCGACGTAGCAGCTGACATTCGCCGCAAGGTTGAGATCGGTTCATACGAAGGTATTCGCCACCGCAAGGGACTTCCAGTCCGCGGTCAGCGCACCAAGACCAACGCTCGTACTCGCAAGGGTCCAAAGCGCACCGTAGCAGGCAAGAAGAAGGCAACCCGCTAGTAGCGGCTAAGGATTTAGGAGACAGAAAATGGCAGCACCTAAGGCATCCGCAGCGGCTCGCAAGCCTCGCCGCAAGGATAAGAAGAACGTTCCAAACGGTCAGGCGCACATCCGCTCGACCTTCAACAACACCATCATCACGATCACTGACCCAACCGGTGCAGTTATCTCCTGGTCATCATCAGGTGATGTCGGCTTCAAGGGTTCACGTAAGTCAACCCCGTTCGCCGCTCAGATGGCAGCCGAGTCCGCAGCCCGCAAGGCTCAGGAGCACGGTCTAAAGAAGGTTGACGTATTCGTGAAGGGCCCAGGCTCTGGTCGCGAGACTGCAATCCGTTCGCTTCAGGCCGCAGGCCTAGAGGTTGGCTCAATTTCGGATGTGACCCCACAGGCTCACAACGGTTGCCGCCCTCCAAAGCGTCGTCGCGTCTAACTAGCTTTTCCACAACTAAAGATTCAGCGCACTCGGGTGGCCGCCCGGGTGTTCACACCGAGTATCAAATAGCGGGTACTCAGATGAAAGGAACCAAATAGTGCTAATTGCACAGCGCCCAACTCTTCACGAAGAAGTACTAGGTCCTAACCACTCACGCTTCGTTCTAGACCCTCTAGAGCCTGGCTTTGGTTACACCCTAGGAAACTCACTCCGCCGCACCCTACTTAGCTCTATCCCAGGAGCTGCTGTTACCAACATCCGCATCCAGGGTGTCTCTCACGAGTTCTCCACCATCCCAGGCGTTAAGGAAGACGTCGTTGAGGTAATCCTCAACATCAAGAACCTGGTGGTTTCCTCTGAGCACGACGCTCCAGTTGTTGCACACCTTTCCAAGAACACCGCTGGTCCTGTGACCGCCGCTGACATCCAGGTTCCTGCTGGTGTTGAGGTTCACAACCCAGAGCTAGTTCTTGCAACCTTGAACGCCAAGGGCAAGCTAGAGATCGAGTTCATCATCGAGCGCGGTCGCGGCTACGTCCAGGCATCACAGAACCGCAACCCAGATGCAGAGGCAGGCGTTGTTCCTGTTGACTCCATCTACTCACCGGTTCTAAAGGTTTCATACCGCGTTGAGGCAACTCGTGCGGGTGAGTTCACCAACTTCGACAAGCTAATTGTTGATGTTGAGACCAAGCCTTCGGTTGCTCCTCGCGATGCAGTTGCATCTGCAGGATCAACTCTTGTTGAGCTATTTGGCCTAGCCAAGGAGCTAAACAACGAGGCTGAGGGTATTGAGATCGGGCCTGCTCCGGTTGAGGTTGCTGCCTCAAACGAGCTTTCAACCCCAATCGAGGACCTAGACCTAACCGTTCGTTCCTACAACTGCCTAAAGCGTGAGGGAATCAACACCGTTTCTGAGCTGATCGCGTTGAGCGAAGACCAGCTAATGAACATCCGTAACTTCGGTTCGAAGTCGGTTGACGAAGTCCGCGAGAAGCTAGCTGGTCTTGGCCTGCGCTTCAAGGATGCAGTCCCTGGCTTTGACGGCGCCTACTTCGGCGGCGGATTCGACGACGACCAGATCTAAGCTTTAGAAACTCAAGGAGAAATAGATGCCTACCCCAACTAAGGGACCTCGCCTAGGAGGCGGACCAGCCCACGAGCGTTTGATGCTGAACAACATGGCCACCAGCCTGTTCAAGCACCGCAGAATCGTAACCACCGAGACCAAGGCAAAGCGCCTGCGTCCAGTGGCCGAGCGCCTAGTTACCTTCGCAAAGCGCGGAGACCTAGCTGCTCGTCGCCGCGTGATGCAGTCAGTCTTGGACAAGGGTGTAGTTCACGAGCTATTCACTGAGATTGCACCATTGGTTGCAGAGCGCCAGGGTGGCTACACCCGCATCACCAAGCTCGGCTTCCGCAAGGGTGACAACGCTCCGATGGCAGTCATCGAGCTAGTGCTCGAGGCAGTGAACCCAAAGCCAAAGGCTAACAAGGTCAAGCTAGTCAACAACATCGCAACCACCGCCGCAGCACCTGCTGCTGTTGAGGTTGTCGACGAGGTTGTCGAGACTGACGTAGTAGTCGAAGAGACCGCAGTTGAGGTTGTTGAGACCCCAGCCGAGGTTGAGGCTCCAGCAGCTGAGGCAGAGGTTGAGGCCCCTGCAGCAGAGGCAGAGGCAGAGGCTCCAGCTGAGGCTGAAGAGCCAAAGGCCTAGTCAGGAAAACGAATTATGAGTAAGCCCGCTGGTTCATCCGGCGGGTTTTCTCGTTTCCGGATCGACTTCTCCTACGACGGCACCGACTTTGCCGGTTGGGCCAAACAGCCAACCCTCAGGACCGTGCAGGGTGAAATGCTCAAGGCCCTCACCAAGATCTTTGGCGAGGATAAAAACGACTTCGGAATGCGAGTGGCAGGTCGAACAGATGCCGGCGTTCACGCACTGGCTCAGGTCTGCCACTTCGACCTAACCCCAGCTCAGCTCAAGCGAGCCGGCAGATCCAAGATCACCGCCAAGCGTCTGCAGACCATGCTCACCCAAGAGATTGTGATTTCAAATCTGGTTGAGGTGAGCCACGACTTTGACGCCAGGTTCTCGGCAATTGGCAGAAGCTATCGCTATTTGATTGCAGATCGCTCAACCAAGAAGTCCCCCCTGACCTCCAGATATGTGCTGTGGGTATTGAATGACCTGGACACCGAGTTGATGCAATCAGCTGCCGATGTTCTGGTTGGCCTTCACGACTTCGGGGCATTCTGCAAGCCGCGTGAGGGTGCAACAACCATTCGTGAGCTCAGAAAGCTAACTATCACCAGGTCTGAGAACCAAATAGAGGTTTATTTGGAGGCGGATGCCTTCTGCCGAAACCAGGTGCGAGCAATCGTTGGAGCACTGATTGCGGTTGGTGGCAAAAAGCTCTCGATCCCAGAGCTGGCAACGATTTTGAAGGGCAAAACCAGGGTTTCGGCCTTCAAGGTGGTGGCCCCTCATGGACTGGCTTTGACATCGGTTGAGTACCCCAGCGATGACCAGCTTGCAGCTCAAGCAGAAAAAGCTAGAAGATTGCGCTCTCCAGAGGAAATTTCCGTTTGACCTGCGGGGTAATCCTGTCCTAAACTTGCACCTTGGTTCGGCTCTGCCGAAAGGTTTGAACCCGCGTTGTATCTCGCGGAGTCACACAAAAGAAACGTAAGAGGTAATTTAGCGTGCGTACTTATTCGCCAAAGGCTAGCGAGCTGGCTCACGAGTGGTTTGTCATTGACGCCACCGACGTAGTTTTGGGTCGTCTTGCATCCCACGCAGCAGTCTTGCTGCGCGGCAAGCACAAGCCAACCTTCGCTGCCCACATGGACAATGGTGACTTCGTCATCATCATCAACGCAGACAAGGTTGCCCTGACTGGTTCAAAGCTTTCCCAGAAGAAGGCGTACCGCCACTCCGGTTACCCAGGCGGTCTAACCGCAACCACTTACTCCGAGCTATTGGAGAAGAACCCAGAGCGCGCAGTCGAGAAGGCAATCCGCGGCATGCTGCCAAAGAACACCCTGGGCGACCAGCAGCTAAGCAAGCTGAAGGTATACAAGGGTGACACCCACCCTCACGTTGCTCAGCAGCCAAAGCCATTCAACATCTCTCAGATCGCCCAGTAAGGAATAGAACCTTGGCAGAGAACACCGCTTTAGACACCGAGATCGAGACAGAGGAAGTTACCTCTTACTCCACCGAGTCCGCACCTGTGAAGGTAGTGCGCTCACGTGGCGACCTAACCCAGCCTGGCGCTGGCACTGGCCGTCGCAAGGAGGCAGTTGCCCGCGTTCGCCTGATGCCAGGCACCGGCAAGATCACCGTAAACGGTCGCACCCTTGAGGACTACTTCCCAAACAAGCTTCACCAGCAGCTAATCACTGACCCGTTCACGGTTCTGGAGCTGCAGGGTGCTTACGACGTCATCGCTCGCATCGACGGTGGTGGCATCGCAGGTCAGGCTGGTGCATTGCGCCTAGGAATTGCTCGTTCATTGAACGGCATTGACGAGGACAACAACCGTGCGACCTTGAAGAAGGCTGGCTTCCTCCGCCGTGACTCTCGCGTGATCGAGCGCAAGAAGGCCGGTTTGAAGAAGGCCCGCAAGGCCAGCCAGTTCTCCAAGCGCTAAAGATTACGCTTCTGCCATGGGCAGGCTCTTTGGGACCGATGGGGTTCGCGGTATAGCGAACAAAGACATCACCGCAGAATTCGCACTTAGTTTGGCGCAGGCTGCTGCTTTCGTCATGACCGAGGACGCCAGAAACCGCGGCGATCGCCCAAGAGCAGTTATCGCTCACGACCCAAGAATCTCCAGCGACTTCATCTCAGCTGCTGTTTGCGCAGGGCTTGCCTCATCCGGTGTGGATGTGTTCGATGCCGGTGTGGTTCCAACTCCAGCAGCTGCCTACCTAACCGCAGATTTAGATGCCGATTTTGGCGTGATGATTTCCGCATCACACAACTCTGCTCCAGACAACGGCATCAAGTTCTTCTCCCGCGGTGGCCACAAGCTTCCTGACACCACCGAGGACAAGATCGAAGCAGCACTGGGTCAATCCCTGAAGCCAATCGGTTCTGAGGTCGGCAGGGTTACTCGCTTCGCAGATGCCGAGGATCGCTATCTACTTCACCTGCTTGGGACCATCCCAAATCGCCTTGATGGCCTAAAAATTGTTTTGGACTGCGCTAATGGTGCAGCGAGTGCTATCTCCCCCCAGGCCTTCTCCGACGCTGGTGCGAAGGTGATTGTGATTGGGGCTGATCCAGATGGCAACAACATCAACCAAGGTTGTGGCTCAACCCACCTCACAGCTCTCCAGGCCGCTGTTGTTTCAAATGGTGCTGACCTGGGCATTGCTCACGATGGCGACTCAGACCGCTGCCTAGCGGTAGATCACACCGGCGCAATTGTGGACGGCGACCACATCATGACTGTCTTGGCTCTTGCCATGAAGGACTCTGGGCAGCTAGCCAGAAACACATTGGTCACCACCGTGATGAGCAACCTGGGTCTCAAGATTGCGATGCGAGACGCAGGCATTGGGCTAATTGAGACCAAGGTTGGCGATCGCTATGTTCTTGAGGCGATGCGTGAGGGCGGCTACTCACTTGGTGGCGAGCAGTCCGGTCACATTGTTTTCTCGCAGTATGCAACCACCGGGGATGGAGTGCTTACTGGGCTTCACCTAGCGGCAAAGGTTGCCTCTTCTGGAAAGAGTTTGCGCGAGCTTGTCGCAGTTATGCCTAACTTCCCTCAGGTGTTGATCAACGTTCCAGGAGTTGACAAGTCAAAGGTTGACTCGGATTCAGAATTGCAGGCTTTTGTTGCTCAGGCAGAGGCAGAGCTTGGTGACCGAGGCCGAGTGCTGCTGCGCGCATCGGGAACCGAGAACCTGGTCCGAGTCATGGTTGAGGCTGCCGATCAGGGCACAGCCCAGAGCTGGGCCGAGCGCATCGCTGGCTTAGTTGAAAAGCGTTTGGCACTTTGAGAACTTTCCAGCTCAGACGATATGAGCTAGACCCAGAGCTGGCAGAGGAGTTTGCCGCTTGGGTTGTAGACAAGATCATTCCGCTTCGCGAGCAGCTTGGTTACACCGTCCACTGGCGCTATCTCGACCGCACCAACTCACAGTTTCTCTGGCTGGTTTCACTCGATGCCACTGAGCAGGAGTTTGAGGCCAAGGATGCAGCCTGGATGGCCAGTGCCGAGCGGGCGGAAGCAGTTCAGAGCATGCCGAAGGCATTGCTCAAGGCAAACGTTAGCTTCGTTGAAAACATCTAAGACTTTTCACAGCTTCGACTGAGTTAATTCTCTAAACGTTCTCAAGGAGAAGCTATGGAACTAACTTGCCCCAAGTGCACCGCACCGATGCGTGCCTACGAGCGCAATGGCATCACCGTAGATCAGTGCACCGGTTGCCGCGGAATCTTTCTAGACCGTGGTGAGCTCGAGCACCTGATTGATGGTGAAGACGACTTCTACCAGGCTCCAAAGGGCGGATATTCACAGCCCCCACAGCAGCCAAACTATGGCAACCAGCAGCAGTACTACCCAAAAAAGAAGAAGAACTTCCTAAGCGAGATCCTCGACTTCTAAACCTTACGCAGCAGCACTCGGTCGACTCTGTGTTGGTCGCCCTTCTGCATAACTAGGGTTGCTCTTGACCGAGTGGGCTCGATGTTCTCTCTCAGGTTTGGGAGGTTGATGTCCTTCCAGAAGCCAATGGCCCGCTGCATCGCCTGCTCCTGGGTGAGTTCAGTGGTGAGCTTGTGAAAGTAAGAGGCTGGGTTTGTGAACGCTGAGTCCCAGAGCTGTTCGAAGCGGGACAGGTACCACTTCTCGATGTTTTTTGTGTCAGCGTCAATGTAGATGGTGAAGTCGAAGAAGTCGCTGAGGGCAAGTTCCTGGCCAGCGCTTGGAGGCTGCAAAACATTTAGACCCTCAAGAATCAGAACATCTGGGGCAGTAACGGTGTCGAACTTGTCAGGGACTATGTCGTAACTCAGGTGCGAATAGACCGGAGCCTGGACATTGCTCTTGCCGGATTTGATTTCACTCACAAACTGCAGCAGGCGCTTGCGGTCATAGCTCTCTGGGAAACCTTTGCGGTGCATGATCCCACGCCGTTCAAGCTCGGCATTTGGGTATAGGAAGCCATCTGTGGTTACCAGCTCAACCCTCGGTGTTTTATCCCAGCGCTGCAGTAGTTCCTTGAGCAGTCTCGCTACCGTCGACTTACCAACCGCGACCGAACCTGCGATGCCGATTATGAATGGGGTTCTCGCAGCTCTTTCGCCAAAGAATTCGCTTGAGGAGCGGTGCAGATCCTGAGTTTCAGTGGCGTAAATGGACAGCAACTGACTTAGCGGAAGATAAACCTCTGAGACCTCTTTGAGGTCAAGTAGATCGCCCAGCCCTCGGAAGCCATCGAGCTCTGCTTCGGTGAGGGGGAGTGAGCTGGATTGACCGAGTTCTGCCCAGTCCGCACGCTCAATTGAGAGGTATGGGGAAAGGCCATCCAGGCCGCGCGCTGCACTCACAAGGGGCTATTCTGCCCTAGATTAGAGCCTATGTGTGGAATCGTGGGCTATGTAGGCTCGGGGTCAACACTCGATGTTTTGCTTGGGGGCCTAAAGCGCCTTGAGTATCGAGGCTATGACTCCGCAGGTGTATCGGTAATTGACCCAGAACTTGGGCTTCAAACTCGCAAGCGAGCAGGCAAGCTTGGCATCTTGGTTGAAGAGCTAAAGCAGAACCCGATCAAGGACGCTCACATCGGCATTGGCCACACCCGTTGGGCAACCCATGGCGCTCCAACCGATGGCAATGCCCACCCTCACCTGGGTGGCAACCACCAGAAACTTTCCTTGATCCACAACGGAATCATCGAGAACTTTTCCGAGCTAAAGGCAGAACTGCTGGCGCAGGGCGTCAAGTTCTCCTCCCAGACCGACTCTGAGGTTGCCGCTCACTTGGTGGCGCGCGAGTATGAGGCGAGTGGAGATTTGACCAAGGCCTTCAGAGCCGTAGTCAACCGCCTTCACGGAGCATTCACTTTGCTCTGCATTCACGAGGACCACAAGGACCTAATCCTTGCGGCCAGAAGAAACTCACCCCTAGTCATTGGACTAGGCGAGGGAGAGAACTTCCTCGGTAGCGATGTTGCTGCATTTGTTGAGCACACCAAGCGTGCTGTCTCGGTTGGCCAGGACCAGATGGTTGAGCTTCGCCCTGACAGCGTGAAGCTGACCACCTTTGCCGGTGAGCCGGCCGAAATGGATGAATTCACCGTTGACTGGGATGCATCAAGTGCATCAAAGGGCGGCTGGCCTTCGTTTATGGCCAAGGAGATTGCCGACCAGCCTCAGGCCGTTGGCGACACCTTGATGGGAAGACTCGAATCCGATGGTTCGGTAAAGCTTTCTGAGTTTGAGGGAATCGAAACCCTTGGCTCAGTAAACCGAATCATCATCACCGCCTGCGGCACGGCCGCCTATGCCGGTGAGGTAGCGAAGTATGCAATTGAGAAGTGGGCGAAGCTGCCGACCTCCGTTGAGCTGGCTCACGAGCTGCGCTACCGCGACCCGGTAATTGATGAAAAGACTTTGGTTATCGCAATCAGCCAGTCTGGCGAGACCATGGACACCTTGATGGCAATTCGCTACGTCAAGGAGCGCGGAGCAAAGGTGCTGAGCATCTGTAACACCCAGGGTGCAACTTTGGCCCGCGAATCCGATGCCACCATCTACACCCACGCTGGACCAGAGGTTGCAGTTGCTTCCACCAAGGCCTTCACCGCTCAGATCACCGCAGGTTTGCTAGTTGCTCTTGCATTGGCATCGCTTCGCAAGAGCATGCCAGAGGCAGAGCTGAAGACCTTGGGCCAAGAGCTACTCAAGCTGCCTAGAGGCGTGAAGTCAGTGCTTGAGTCGGTTGATCGCATGCGCGAGCTCGGCAAGCAATTGTCGAATGCCAAGTCCGTTCTGTTCCTTGGACGCAATGTTGGCTTCCCAATCGCAATGGAAGGCGCGCTCAAGCTAAAGGAGCTTGCCTACATCCACGCAGAGGGCTTTGCCGCGGGAGAGCTAAAGCACGGACCGATCGCACTCATCGAAGAGGGCCAGCCGGTAATCGTGATCGTTCCTTCGCCAGATGGCGAAGACTCGCTGCACCCCAAGGTTGTCTCTAACATTCAAGAGATCAAGGCACGTGGAGCAAAGGTGATTGCAATCGCCGAAGCTGGAGACAACAAGGTTGGCGAGTTCGCCGACGAGGTCTTCTTCGTTCCCGCGATCCACCCGCTTATGGCAGCAGCGCTGGCAGTTATTCCGCTTCAGGTTTTTGCCATGGAGCTAGCAACTGCCAAGGGTCTTGATGTTGACCAGCCTAGAAACCTGGCCAAGAGTGTGACGGTTGAGTAGTTGATCACCGGTATCGGTATCGACCTCTGCTCAATTCCTCGCTTGGCCGAGGCACTGGAGCGAACCCCAAACCTAAAGATTCGCCTCTTCCACACCTCCGAGCAGGCCTTGCCTCACAATTCTTTGGCTGCTCGCTTTGCAGCTAAAGAGGCACTGGCCAAGGCAATTGGAAACCCAGCGCTTTTGGTTTGGAATGAGATTGAGGTTGTGAAGGACGAGCTTGGTAAGCCTAGTTTTGTTTTTCACGGACAAACCAAAAGCGCTATCGATGAGCTCAAGGTCAGTTGCCATCTCTCACTGAGTCATGAGCTCGAGCTTGCAACCGCGATGGTTGTGCTGGAGGCTTTATAAATGCGCGAACTAAGGGTCGACCTAAAGGCTGTGGTGGCTAACTACCAGGCCATCGCTTCGCGCACCAATGCCAAGGTTTGTGCAGTTGTGAAGGCGAATGGTTATGGCCATGGCATGCATGAGGTTGCTAGCGCGCTGGAGGCAGCCGGAGTTGATGCTCTCGCTGTTGCAGATCTAAACGAGGCCATTGAACTTCGCCTTGCTGGTATCAAGTCAAGATTGCTTTGCTGGCTGCTGAACCCAACTGATGATTTTTCGGCTGCAGTGGAACACGCAATAGAACTTGGGGTTTCAAACTTCGAGGTATTGGACCGGGTTCCTGAAAGTGCCCTGCTGCACATCAAGGTTGACACTGGCCTAGGAAGAAATGGCTTTACTGCCGCCCAGTGGCCAGAGCTCTTTTCAAGACTGGCTGGTAGAAGCCTTGTGGGTTTGTTCTCTCACCTCGCAAACACATCTGAGGTCGAGGATCGCAAGCAGCAAGCGCTATTCGAACAGGCACTCCAGCTTGCTAGCGAGCACTCAATCACAATTCAAGACCGCCACCTCGCGGCAACTGCGGGAACCCTGAGTTACCCAGAGATGCACTACGACATGGTTCGATGTGGGATTGGCATCTATGGCCTAACGCCATTTGATGACCAGGAAGTCCCATGGCTTACACCAGCCATGCAGGCCGTTGCAAAGATTGCGAATGTGAAGCGAGTTCCTGCCGGACAGGGTGTTTCTTATGGCTACGGTTACGTCACCGAAAAGGAGACCACTTTGGTTTTGGTCCCCTTTGGTTATGCAGAGGGTATGCCGAGGGTGTGCCCCGGAGCTGAGGTCTCCATAGCGGGCAAGCGTTTCAAGATTTCAGGTCGCGTTGCAATGGACCAGTTTGTGGTTGATGTCGGTGACCTGGATGTTTCGATCGGGGATGAGGTAATCATCTTTGGTGGAGAAGGCCCCAAGGTTGAAGAGTTAGCCAAGGCTGCCGGCACCATCAACTACGAGATAGTCACCCGGATTGGCGGCAGAGCACAGAGGGTTTACCTCTAGCAATGAGATTTCAGATTGCGGACCCAGAGCAGATGAATGAGCTGGGCATAAAGATTGCCGCTGAGTTGCAAGCGGGAGATTTGGTTTTGCTAAATGGACCACTCGGTGCTGGAAAGACCACTCTCACCCGAGGTATTGGCGAGGGCTTAGGAGCACAGGGAACGGTCCAATCCCCGACGTTCGTTCTGGCCAGAACCCACAAAACCACCAGGGGCCCAAAGCTAGTTCACGTTGATGCGTATCGCCTTGGCTCTGCCATGGAACTAGATGACCTGGACATTAACTTTCCGCAGTCCATCGTGGTTGTGGAGTGGGCAAGGGATTATGTCGATGGCATCGCCGATAGTTGGCTAGCTGTTGAGATCGACCGCTCAAGCGAGGACGAGCAGCGCTTGGTTTCGATTCAGGGATTCGGCGCTCGCTGGCAGGGGGTTGAACTTGCTGCTGGCAATTGACACTTCAGCCGGAACTTCTGTTGCTGTGTTGAACACCAATGTTTTAGCAATGGCAACATTTGACGACCCCTTTGGTCATGCCGAGAATGTCGGCATTGCGATCGCGGAGGCGATGACTAAAGCAGGCGTGACTGCGAGTGAAATAACTGCAGTTGCAATTGGCAGAGGCCCAGCCCCCTACACAGGTCTTCGAGTTGGCATGGCTGCCGGACTTGCCTTTGCGCAAGCTCGCGGCATCCCGACCTATGGGGTCATGGTTTTGGACGCTGTTGCTCACTCGATGTCGACCCCGAAGCTACTGCTGCATGCCGATGCAAAACGCAAAGAAGTTTTTGTGGCGGGGTATGAGTCTGGAGTAAGGACTTTTGGTCCAGCCGTGATGCAGCCAGAAGAGCTTGAAAGCTTTGCCGGTTATGAGAAAGTTCAGGCTGTTTGTGATGCTTCGATGGTGGGTTTGTTCACTCTCGATCAACTAGCCAAGGGTGCTGACTTGAATGACCTCTCTGCACTTTACCTGCGGTCCCCAGATGTCAGCCCATCACCTGGAAAGAGGGTGAGCGGCTAGTGGATTTCAGAGGTTTGACAGTCGATGATCTGTCTTCCGTGATGGAGCTCGAGAGCTCGGTTTTTGTCAGCGATGCGTGGTCGTCTGAGTCAATGCGCTCCGAGATTGAATCACCCAACAATTTCTACCTGGGCCTTTTTGAGGATGGCCTCATTGGCTATGCGGGCCTCAGCACCATTCCTGGAAGTTTCTCCTCAGACATTCAAACCATCGCGGTTTCAAGCGCTGCGAGAGGTCGAGGAATTGGGCGGGCTCTAATGCAGGAGCTTCTGAGAAAAGCAAAGGCTCAGGGCTCTGAGCAGGTTTTGCTTGAGGTGAGAATCGACAACGAGGTTGCAATCTCACTTTACGCATCTCTTGGCTTTGAGCGCATTGATGTTCGGAAGCGCTACTACCAGCCAGACAATGTTGACGCAGTCATCATGCGACTGAGGATCACCCAGCCATTGGTGCTCGGTATCGAGAGCACCTGTGATGAGACTGGAGTTGGAATCGTTCGAGGCAATCGACTACTAGCCAATGCCCTACACAGCTCGATGGATGAGCACTCGAAGTATGGCGGGGTAGTTCCAGAGGTTGCAGCTAGAGCTCACCTGGAAGCCATCGCGCCAACACTGAACAAGGCCCTTGCTGAGGCAGGGGTGCAGATGAAAGACATCGATGCCATTGCGGTTGCGAACGGCCCCGGATTAGCGGGTGCGCTGATGGTTGGTATCGGTGCCGCTAAAGGCCTCGCCCTGGCAAACGACAAACCGATCTATGCGGTGAATCACTTGATTGGTCACGTAGGTGCGGATGTCCTTGAGCGCGGTTATGTCCAACTGCCAACAATTGCTTTGTTGGTATCAGGTGGCCACACATCACTGCTGCTGGTTCGAGACCTGCTAGGCGATGCGGTGTTGCTTGGTGAAACCATCGATGATGCAGCGGGCGAAGCCTTTGACAAGGTTGCAAGAGTATTGGGCCTTCCCTATCCGGGTGGCCCACAAATCGACAAGCTTGCGGCCACCGGAGATCCAAAGGCAATCCGTTTCCCCAGGGGGCTATCACTTCCAAAGGACATGGAAAAGCACCGCTACGACTTCTCCTTCTCTGGACTAAAGACCGCCGTGGCTAGATACGTTGAAAAGGCTGAGGCAGACGGTGAAACCATCAATCCTGCCGATGTTGCCGCATCTTTCCGCGAGGCAGTTGTTGATGTTTTGCTGACCAAAGCGCTCAACGCATGCGCTGAGTTTGGCGTGGATCGGCTCTTGCTAGGAGGCGGGGTTGTAGCCAACGCCAGGCTGCGAGAGGTCGCGCAGCAGCGTTGCGAGGCTGCCGGTATCGAGCTCCGTATTCCTAGATTCTCACTCTGCACCGACAACGGGGCGATGATCGCCTCACTCGGCGCTCAGCTAGTTATGTCAGGTCACGCCCCTAGTTCACTGGGCTTTGGGGCGGAGTCCACCCTCGAAGTCACAGTAGTTCAGTCTCCCTAGTAACTCCCAGCTAATCTCCAAGTTACTTCCAGCTAGCAGGAGTTGACTCAAGCTGTCCGAACGGGCAGAAACGAGATGCTAAAAAATGGCAGAAAACAAAAAGGGCGAAGAGTCCGAAGCACAGACTGTGGTGGCAGAGGCCACCCCAACCCCAAAAAAGAAGTTTGATTTCAAATCCCTGAACACCCTCGCGGTGGTTTCACTTGCAGCCGGTGTCAGCGGAGTTGGTGCCCTGATTGCAGTAATCACCGGCCACATTTCCCTCGCCCAGTTGCGCGATAGCGGAGAGAAGGGCAAGGCCCTTGCGATCACCGGAACCGTACTTGGATACCTCCACCTAGTCGGCTGGATTATTTTCACAATCCTTGCGGTTGTATCGAGTGCACTGTTCTACTCAGGATTCATGGGACTCCAGCCCGGAGGTCCTGAGTTTTTCGAGTTCCGCAATGGATTCGACGGCATGCACATGAGGCATGACGGCTAGTCACTCCGCTAGGAGAGCCATCTAGCGGATTGGTCTACAGATCAGTGCTCTGCGGGCGTCGCCCACTTTGGTGAGAACCATCGTGACGGCGCCCGCTCCTTTTAACTTGAGTTTCGGCCGCAAAGCTTCTGGGGTGATGTCGACACCGCGTTTTTTGATTTCAACAATTCCAATGTCATTGTCTCGGCACCATGCAGCCAAGCGTTTTTCATCCAGTGGCAAGACGTCCAGTACTTCATAAGTTTTGAGCCATGGGCTTGAAACAACTTCAGATCCGCTCAGATAAGCAATCCCGGGCGAAATCGACCAGAGTCCAAGTTGATTTGCCAGGTTTCCCATCAGTCCAGAACGGATGAGGCTTGGGTCTGGCTCAAAGAGATAAGCGCTGAGTTCGCCTACTGGCGCTAGCTCAACTTCTTCCGCACTTAGTTGGTGAGAAGTTTCACCGAGCATTAGGGCTGACCGACCAGATTTACCCAAGGTGCCAAACCACAGGCTCAACTCAACCAAATCCCCCTGGTGCGAAACCCATTGAGCTTCGCAATCTTCCGGAATCAACTCGTGAGGAAATGCCGGACCCAACTTCACGCCAGTTGGCTTCAACCTTGCTTGACTGAAAACCCAATCTAGGTCCGGGGAAAAGTCACTCGGGCTAACCATCTGCCTGGATTCGGTTTTGGTCTCAAGGTTGCGTCTAGCCGGATCGAACCAAAGGGCTTGAGTATCAGGGTTGAACTCTTGCGCATCGCCCAGTTCAACTTTGGCGTTTTCAAATGGAGCCAGGTTGAAAGCGGCTAGTGCTGCGGTTTCTGGATCTTTCTCCACCGAAACAACTCGTAGCCCCATGGTCGCAAAGGCAAGTGAGTCAGCTCCGATGCCGCAGCCAAGGTCGGTGACCGATGTGATGCCGTGCTTCAGGAACCTGTCGGCATGGTGGGCGGCCACCGCCAACCTACTGGCCTGCTCTAGTCCGGCCTCAGTGAATAGCATCTGGGTGGCAAACTCACCAAATTTGGATTTGGCCCTGAAGCGAAGTCGAAGCTGAGTTACAAGTTGAGCGACAAGTTCTGCATCCAAACCCTGCTTGCGAAGGCTCGTAACAGTGCCAAGCACATCGTCTTTGGCGGAGATGGGGGTGAGTGAGGAGAGAAGCCGCAGCGAATCTGGGTTCAGTAGTCGAAGAATCTCACTCACACCTCAAAGCTAGTGCCTGACACCTAGCACTCGCCTTGACTGAGTGCTAAATAGGTTCTAATCTTTTAGTTAGCACTCACGGTGTGAGTCTGCTAATTCGAATCTTTAGATAAAAGAAGAGGTCAAAGTGTCGGTTTCCATTAAGCCACTCGAAGATCGCATTGTCGTTCGTCCAGTTGAGGCAGAGCAGGTAACTGCGTCTGGTCTAGTAATTCCAGACACCGCCAAGGAGAAGCCACAGGAGGCTGAGGTTATTGCAGTCGGACCTGGTCGCTTTAGCGACGAGGGTGACCGCATCCCGGTTGACGTAAAGGTAGGTGACCGCGTCATCTTCTCGAAGTACGGCGGCACCGAGCTAAAGTACGGCGGCCAGGAGTACCTAGTGCTCTCAGCTCGCGACGTGCTAGCAATCATCGAGCACTAACAAAAACTACTGAAGTGGCGGCCCGAGGAAACTCGGGCCGCTTTCTTTTTGCCCCTAGGCTGTGAAGATGATTAAGCGATCGAGTGCAACAAAGGGTTTGCTCTTTGGAGTCTCGGCTTATCTAATCTGGGGATCATTCCCACTGATAATCACTGCGGCAAGCTTTGCAAACCCGTTCGAGGTTGTGGTTTGGCGCATCATCTTTGGTTTTGTATTTGCAGCACTTTTGCTCACCCTTACAGGAGGTTGGGCTGAGGTTGTTGAGTTGGTTCGCAATCCGAAGAAACTGAAGTGGCTCTTTGTTTCTTCGATATTCATTCTGATCAACTGGGAGACCTACGTCGTCGCAGTTGCTACCGGCAACACGATTGAGTCATCGCTTGGCTACTTCATCAACCCCTTGATCACAATCCTCTTTGCCGTTGTGCTGCTCGGTGAGCGGTTGCGAAAAGGTCAATGGGTTGCGCTAAGTCTTGGTGCTGTAGCAGTGGTTGTATTGACATTTGACTACGGCCGTCCGCCCTGGATCGCTTTTGTCTTGGCCTTGAGTTTTGCCATCTACTCGCTTTCCAAGAACAAGGTCGGCGGCAAGATCGGTGCCCTGCAGTCCTTTGCGATTGAGTCTGGCCTTGTGTTGCCCATCGCAATCATTCAGCTATCAGTAGTTGCTGCCAGCACTCCGATCATGTTGCTCAGTGGCCCTATGGAGTTTGGTGTGCTGGTGGGCTTTGGCATCTTGACTGCCGTTCCGCTTATCTTGTTTGGGGCAGCGGCCAGTCGAATCCCACTTAGCTCAATTGGCTTCATCCAATACATGACCCCAACCCTGCAGTTCCTCACCGCCTTTTTCATCCTGCAAGAACCAATGCCAGCGGTTAGGTGGATTGGCTTTGGGCTGGTTTGGCTAAGTCTTGCGGTGCTCACGATGGACGCTGTGCGGAATCGTTCCAAATCGCCAAAACCCGACCTTGAAACGGAATTGTTACATACCCCTAACAAACCGCTGACCTAAGAGCTAATGGTTGCTTGAAATAGCCAAAAACAAGTGAATCTTTAGTTTGTGTCTTTGAATTCAACGAAATTCGAATTAGATTCTTTCGCAAGTCGCATTTTCTGCAAACCGAACTCTTCCTTTATGTCCCTCTCTGGCTAAGCTTTCAGTAGCAGCGAAGGCGATTGCTTTGGCTTGCAAACAAATTGCTATTTCAAGGAGCAAGAATGACTGAAACAACTGAGAAGTCACGCTTTGCCCAGAAGAGCTTGGCTGCACTAGGCATTTTTGCCGTTGGTGCACTAGTTCTATCTGGTTGCGCGGCTGAATCAACCCCAACCGAGTCAGCTGCTGAGACTGAGACTGCAACCACCACTCCTGGTGGCTGTGAGCTTGGCCCAGAGCAGGATGGCGACCTACTACTAAAGCTTGGAACCGCTCTGCCACAGACCGGTAACCTCGCATTCCTAGGCCCACCTGAAGAGGCTGGCGCCTACCTAGCTGTTGACGAGATCAACAACGCTGGCAAGGGAATCACCATCGAGGCCACCTATGGTGACTCGGGTGACACCGACAACAAGGCTTACGACACCGAGATTCCTCGTCTGCTAAACGCAGGTGTACAGGCAGTCGTTGGTGCCGCATCCTCAGGAACCTCACTACAGTTCATCGACCGTTTGATTGCAGAGTGTGTGATTCAGTTCTCCCCTGCAAACACTTCGGCTGCGTTGAGCACCTACGAGGACAAGGGTCTGTACTTCCGTACCGCTCCATCTGACGTCCTACAGGGTGAGATCCTAGGTAACCTCATTGCTGAGGACGGCCACCAGAAGATCTCGATGATCGTTCTAAACGACTCATACGGAACCGGTCTAGCTCAGTTCGTTACCGAGGCATTCACTGCTGCTGGTGGCGAGGTTCTAGCCGCTCCTACCTACAACACTGGTGACACCAACTTTGCTAGCCAGATCGCTGAGGCACTAGCCCCAGGACCTGACGCAATCGTTCTAATCACCTTTGATGAGGCAAAGACCATCGTTCCTCAGCTAGTTTCCCAGTTCCCTGGTGACAAGCTGTACTTCGTCGACGGTAACCTAACTGACTACTCGGCAGACTTCCCAGCTGGCACCCTTGAGGGCGCTAAGGGAACCTACCCAGGTGTCAACGAGTCCAAGATTGGTGACTTCATCACCCGTATGGACACCTTCTGGCAGTCACAGGGCAACGCTCCTCTAGAGCTAAACGCCTATGGCCCAGAGACCTACGACGCAGTTGTTCTACTAGCTCTTGCAGCTCTTGAGGCACGTAGCACCCAGGGTGCAAACATGTCCGTCAAGCTCCGCGAGGTTTCTGGTGGAGAGGGCAACGGCACCAAGTGCACCAGCTTCGCTGAGTGTGCTGACATCATCAACTCTGGTGGCACCGCCGACTACGACGGTCCTTCGGGCGCAGTTACCTTCAACGAGGTTGGAGACCCAACCGACGGTAACATCCTGATCCAGCAGTTCGATGGAAACAACGTTCCAGTCACCATCCGTGGCTAGTAACTAGTTCCAACAAGAAATCCCCCCGGGTTTACCCGGGGGGATTTCTTATTCACCAACAAAACGGGGTTGGTTACTGCTGTTGCCTTTCGGCAGATTCTTAGGTGCCCAGGGTTCCTAGGTATAGGCCTGTCTCTTATACACATCTCCGAGCCCACGAGACAGGCAGAAATCTC
>ERZ1022724.133-NODE-133-length-18468-cov-19.832292_pt1 | contig 18468 bp, 8 predicted proteins | sample MGYA00521091_ERZ1022724 | MGnify/ENA primary metagenome ERZ1022724 (study PRJEB33162, sample SAMN09537610) | freshwater metagenome | isolation source: freshwater | place: Canada:Alberta | collected 2017-07 | study: EMG produced TPA metagenomics assembly of the... | reverse complement strand
CGGTGAGGACGGCCACTATCAGAAAAACCGCGAAACCCTGCGCGTCGAAAAACGCAAGACCAGCCCAGCCGAAACCCTCCATCTCAAACTCGCCCCCGGCGGCGGTGCCTGCGTGATCTTGGAGAGGGCCGACTAACCCGGATCGCGTCGCATGGAAGCTGCGAATGAAGAGATCCGGATCTGGCGAACGAGACTCATCCATGGGCCATCCATGCGCGGGGCGGATGGATGGCCCGCCCCTTCTCGCGTGCATTCAGCATCTCCTATGCGCGCCATTTGACGGCAGACGCGGGAACGAATGTGCCCGTCCCATTCCGGCTATGCCTTCGATTGCGGCGCCCGTTTCTGGTTCATGGATCACTCGTTCGAGGGATTGGACATTGGCAGCGATGGCGATACGCTAGGCAGTAGTCCTCCGTATCATTCCTTCATGACCGTTCCTTTCCTCATCACCTGCTTGGCTGTTCCGTCGCTGCTGCTTTCCTCGACCCTTGCGAAACCCGTTGAAGTTGTAGTCACTCTGGACGAATCCAAATCCGGTGCGGCTATCCCCGCAGATTTTCTCGGCTTCAGCTACGAGAAAAACGTGCTGGCGCTCGACCACTTCACGCCGTCCAACACCGCCATGGTCAATCTCATGCGCCACCTCGGAAATGGCGTCCTGCGCTTCGGCGGAAACTATGTGGAAGTCACCCGCTATCTCCCCGGTCAGCCGAAGTCTTTCTCCAATCAGGCATCCGTCATCGGCCCCCGCGAGCTGGAGCAGATGTACGGGTTCGCCAGGGCGTCCGGGTGGAAGGTCATTCACGGACTCAATCTCGGTGCCAACGACCCCGCGATGGCCGCCGCCGAGGCTGCGGAGGTCAAACGCATCGGCAGCGATCTTCTTGTCGCCTTCGAGATCGGTAACGAACCGGAACACTACGGCAAGGTCTGGCGGCCCGAAGCCTACAGCTATGGAGATTTCCGCCGCGAGGTCTCCAGCTTCCTCGATGCCATGCGTCCGCAGTGGCCGCGCGTCCCGCTCGCGGGTCCTGGCACCACCAGCAACTTCCCGTGGTTCACCGGCTTCATCCGTGATTTCCGCAGCGATCTGGTGATGACTACCCGCCACAATTACCCGCTCGCCGCCGCCACCACCGACCCTGCGCATCCGCGTTTCGCTACGATCCAAAGCCTGCTCAGCCCCTCTACCGCCGCTGGCTGGCGCGAACTCATGGGCCAGCACCAGAAGGCATCGAAGGCCGCCGGAATCCCCTACCGCATCGCCGAAGCCGGCTCCGCTTCCAGTGGCGGAAAAGGCGGCGTCAGTGATGTCTTCGCCTCCGCCCTCTGGTGTGCGGATTATCTGTTCAGCCTCGCGGAGCTCGGCGTCGCTGGCATCAATTTCCACGGCAGCTTCAACTGCCGTGGCTACACGTCATTCTGCGCCATCAAGGGCGGCGGCTACCATCCCCACGGAAACTATTACGGCATGTTGTTCTTCCGCCAAGCCGCGCAAGGCCGCGGAGTCGCCCTGAGCCGAAACGGCGATGGCGTGAATCTAACAAATTATGCCGTGCTCGGTCACGATGGCACGCTCCGCGTGGCTCTCATCAACAAGGACCTCGAAAATGGTGCCAAAGTCACCCTGCCACTCACGAACCGGTCCCCACGAGCATCCGTCATGCGCCTCAACGCGCCATCCATCGACGCGAAAACCGGCATCACTCTAGGCGGCGCGGCCGTCGCGCCGGATGGCACTTGGAACCCGAAGCCATCATCTGAGTTCATCACCGCAAGCAATGGCCGCTTCCAAATCGACGTCCCCGCCGCGTCTGCCGTGCTGCTGTTGATCGATCCTGAAAATGCCGTTCAGGCGAGGTCCCTGAAATTAGACCACTCCCCGGAATGATGGGCTTTCAAGGACCGATGCCGGGCACGGAATGGAGAAGTCACCTCAGTGCGATCATCGAGCCCTTCCGAGCTCCGGTCGTCCCTGCCTGTTTCCGCACTCACGGGGGCCAGGTCGTTGACGAGTGGTGGCCTCCCATCTGCCGGAGAGCATGAAGGGTCGGTGGGGAACGGCTAACCCGCGTTCCCCGGACGGCAAGTCCGCCTCGCCGACACCGATTGGCTCCGAGCGGACAAGGCTCTCCACGCCCTGCTGGGCATCGAGCGCTTCCCCGGCGCCGACACCGTGCGCAACCTCTTCCAGCGCTTTCGCCACGCCCCCATCGAAGAACTCAAAAACGATCTCCAAGCAGACGGCTTCCGCATCAAGGGCTTCTACGCCACCGAGAGTGGGTTCCTGAGCGTTTGCTTCACCTACAATCTCCCCAGCCTCTAGCCACATGCCAGCGCCCGTGAGCAGCACGGCAAGGCGGTATCCAAGCGGGGCCCGCCACGCTGCGAGGCCGCCTTCTTCATCAGCGGGGCGGCCTGAGCAAGCATAGGCCGCTTATCGACCACATTTTGCAATGACCTGGATCAACTTCGCCGAAGTTGCCGCCCGAGCCACTCGGAGAGGCGATGATAGACGAGGGACCCGCAGACATTCAATCCGTGTGGGTAATTTGGGACCGTGTAAAATTTGCATGTTCGCGTGACTGAAACGGGAATTTTTCAGCGAAGAATCCGGCGGCGGTATAGTAAAACGACGAGTTTTGGCAGCCTAACTACTGCGGTAGCTAGCCCTCAAGCACTTCAAATGAACTTCACCTTTCGACGATTCACTTTGCCGGTCCTGACCGGTCTGCTGCTCAGCACAGAGGGGGGACGAGCATTCCCTCCCGCTCCCTATTACACGCTTTACGGCATGGTCCGCGACCAAGTCGGTCAGACCGTCACCGCCGAGGGTGCGGTGGTGATTCTGCTCAAGGGTGGGGTCGAGGTCGGCCGCACACCGATCACTTCCAACCGCCTCGACCAAAGTTACGAGCTCAACCTGCGGATCGACCAGAACCGCAGCGGCACCACCTTCTACACTGACAAGGCGGTCGCCGCCGGCGGGCTGTTCAGTCTGGTGGTCTCGATGAACGGCGAGTTTTTCTATCCGATCGAAGTCTCCGGTAATCTAACGGCGGGGAAGGGGGGCGAGCGCGTGAAGCTCGACCTCACCCTCGGCGAAGACCTGGACAAGGACGGTCTGCCGGACACTTGGGAGGCGTGGCAGCTCTATCAGGCGGGTCTCTATCCGGATGAAAATGGCGAGTGGAACCTTGGCTTGCTCAATCCGAATGGCGACTTCGACAAGGATGGCCAAAGCAACTTGTTAGAATACATCGCCGGCACCTTCGCTGGCGATGCCACCGAGACCTTCGGTCTAACGATCAAAGAGAAGCTGCCGACGAGTGTGCGCTTTGAGTTTTATGGGATCACGGGGAAAGTCTACACCATCGAGAGCACGCTTGATATGAAGACTTGGACGCGGGTGCCCTTCGCGGTGGGCGCGCCGGGTGCCGGGTCTAACGCCTACCAAGCTCGTGATGTTGGCATCGTTTCCGCTTTCACCGCGCCGCGTGGGAGTGGCTCAGAATTTTACCGCCTTTCCGTCCGATGAAATCCCTTCTTTTTGTTGTTGTTTCGTTTTTTCTTGCTGCCACCGCTGGTGCGCAGTGGCAGAGCACCACCTATGCGCTTAGGGCTGGATGGAATTCGATTTACCTGCATGGCGATGCCACGCATGCCACACCGAGTGCTCTTTTTGCGGCCTTCCCCGCGGTCACTGAGGTTTGGCGTTGGAACCCGAACCCGACGCAGGTCCAGTTCATCACCTCGCCGTTGATTCCCTCTGCGGGTACGGCCGAGTGGAGTGTTTGGAAAAGCGATGGCACGGCGAGTTCGCTGGGGCAGATGATTGGGCAGGCCGCTTACCTCGTGAAATGCAGTGCCGCTGCCAACGTGACCCTCGCGCAGCGCGTGCTGCCGCCAAGCGCCTCATGGGTGCGCAATGGCGCGAATTTGCTGGGCTTTCCAAGCAGGCTGAACGGCAGCGTTTTCCCGACATTTTCCAGCTACTTCGCCACCTATCCAGCGGCGATCGCCTCGAACGTGAAAATTTACAAATACGTCGGCGGTGAGCTGGGGCCAGGCAATCCGTTGCAGGTTTTCACGCCAGCCACCGAGCGGTTGGATCGCAATCAGGCGTATTGGTTCGACTCGAAGGTTGTCGGAAATTTTTACGCCCCAGTGGAAATCAGTTTAAGCAACGGCAGCGGTCTCGACTTCGGGCGCATCGGCTCGACCATCACCGTGCGCCTGCTCAACCGCAGTGCGGTAGCCAGCACGGTGACCATCGCCCCTGTCGCCTCGGCCGCTGCGCCGGTGGGCCAAGAGGGTGTCACCGCCGCCGTGCCGGTCACTCGGCGCATCTTTAATGCTGGCACCGCCAGCTGGACTGAGACGCCGATCAGTGTTGCTTACAATGAAGTGGTCGGCCCGAACGCGAGCATTGAGTTGAGTTTTGGCATTGATCGCGGGGCCGCCAGCATGACCGGGGCGGCTGCGGATGCATTTTTTGCTTCGGTGCTGCGGTTCACTGACAGCGCGGGGCTTTACGATATTTTGCTGCCGGTCACTGCACGGAAAGCCTCGCTCGCTGGGTTATGGGTGGGGGATGTGCAGGTGAACGGAGTGGAGAGTAAAACGGTGGGGCACAGCGGCCAGAATACTTCGCGCAGTTACCCGCTGCGTTACATCATTCATGTGGATCAGGCCGGCGTTGCGCGGGTGCTTTCTCAAGTCTTTATGGGGATGCTCGCCACGGAGCCGCGCCGCTTGGGTCTGTGCACTGCCGAGGGCACGCTGGATCCAGCAAATAAGGCTGGGGCGTCGCGCATCGTCGCCGCGCACATGCCGCTCGACAGGGTGCTGGATGTGGGCACTGGCAGTTTCGCTCTTGGAGGTTCTCTGACGCGCACCATTTCCACTCCTTTCAACGATCCCACCAGCCCATTTGTCCATCAATACCATCCGGATCACGACAACAAAAGCGGCAGCACGCCGCTTGTTTCTGGCCAAGAAAGCTACGATCTCAGCCGTCTCGTCACCTTCGACTTCGCCGCCACCGCTCCGGAGGGCACCAGCGCCACTGGCTATGGCAGCAGTTTGATCGCCGGCACTTACAGCGAGGTCATCACAGGCTTGCGCAAAGATAGCCTCACTCTCACAGGCAGTTTCGAACTCCGCCGAGTTTCCGAAATTGGAACATTGAATCCGTAAAAATCTCAGAACTCCGTCCTTGAATTTCACCTCCTCATCACCATGAAAAAGATCGTCACTATACTCACCCTGCTCGGTTCGCTGCAGGTTGCCCACAGTCAGTCCACCAGCGTGGTGCCTGGTCTGATCAGCTATCAGGGACGTGCGCTGGATGCCACTGGCGCCGTGATCGGGCTGGCTGCTCCGGTCAACCGCACCGTCACCTTCCGCATTTGGGATCATTCCTCGAATGTTTTGGCGGCGAATTTGCTCTACTCCGAGCAGCAGACGGTAACGATTTCTGGTGGTGAGTTTAGCGTTTTGATCGGGCAAGGCGTCGCCACGAGCGGCACCGCGTTCGGTTACAGCGAAACAACCAAAGGTACGCCGACTGTGAAAATCGGGGACCTCGGTGTTTTCGGTGGAGCCACTCGTTTTCTGGGTGTCACCATCGATGACGGCACCGCGGCGGTGGATAACGAAATCACGCCGCGCCAGCAGATCGTTAGTTCTGCTTTCTCGTTGCGCTCGAAATTTGCCGAGCAGCTCGGTGCCAATGGCACCGCTGCCATCACGACGCTTGATTCCGGAAGGGTTGGTATCGGCACCACGGCACCACCGGCTTTATTCACCGTTTCCGGTGCGAACACCAGCACCAGCACTTCCACTCCGCAGTTGCTTGTCACGGCGGATGATATCTCCGAGCGCTTGCGGATCGGCGTCGACAGCACGGGAAATGGCACGGGCTTCATCCAATCCTTCAAGGAAGGCTCGGGCGCGCAAAACCTATTGCTCAACCCAAGCGGCGGTAATGTCGGCATCGGCGGCGCCACCAGCCCAGCGGTCGCGCTCTCGGTGACCGGTGCGATCACCGCCACCGGCGCGATCACCGGCGGATCTTTTAGCACGGCCGGCGCGCTTACCGCCACTGGGGCGGTGACCGGCGGATCTTTTAGCACGGCAGGTGCGATCACGGGGACGGGTATTGGCATCACAGGGCCGATCACCGCCTCTGCCAATATCGTGACGAGCGGTGGTAATCTGGGTGTCGGCACCACGAGTCCGGGCAGCCGACTTACAATCGCGGATGGCGCGGATGATGGGGCTAGATATGGCTCATTGCAGATCGTGCGTCCTGCTACGGAGCACACTGCGGCACATCTCTCGTTTGTGCGCAGTGGCAACAATGTCATGGGCTTGGGATATGGTCAGTCATCCTCCTCGTTCGGTTTTGGCAATGGAGTGGTGGGGGCCTTCAGTCCGAGTTTTTTGGCGATCGACACGGCCGGCAACGTCGGAATGGGCACCACCGCCCCGACGAGTCGGCTGCATGTGGTTGGCGCAGCGACTGTTAGCGGCAATGTCAGCGTTGGCGGAAAGATCCATCTGAACGACCAGCAAGATCTTTCCGGGAGAAACTCCGCGGGGGTGTTAGAGTCGTGTTTTTGGCCTCGGGCTGCCAACGGAACTTACCTCAATTATGGAACTAACGGACTTTATATCCGTACTAACGCTTCGGTAAACACCATGATCATGGGTGCGGATGGCCGTGTGCGGATCGGTACCAATCAAAATACAGCGATGCTAAGCGTGGGATCCCAGACGGCTACCTACGAGTCATATGGAAAACTCAACACCACGGGTGCCTCCGAAGGTAATGCCACTCGCACGAACAATCAACTTTCGATCCATGCGCTTGGGAATGTTCTGTCCGTCCAGTTTGATGTGGATTCGGACATTCGGATCAAAACCGCGCTGAAGCCCAGCGATTCTGCCAAGGATTTGGAAACCTTGATGGGGATTCAAGTGACCGACTACCAGTTTAAAGATACGGCATCCCAAGGCAATGCTCCGCAAAAGAAGGTGATCGCGCAGCAGGTCGAGGCGATTTATCCGCAGGCGGTCAGCAGTCGCAAAGGCATCGTGCCGGATATTTATCAGAATGCTGTGATCAAAGACGGCTGGGTGATGTTGGCCACTGATCTCGAAGCGGGCGAGCGGGTTCGCATCATTTCGCCAGAAGGTGAAGCGGTGGAGGAAGTGCTAGAGGCGCGCGCCGATGCGTTCCGCATTCAGTTGGACCCCTCAGTTGAAAAAACCTTTGTTTATGGCCGTGAGGTGAAGGATTTCCACAGTGTCGATTACGATGCGATTGCGATGCTCAATGTTTCTGCAACACAGCAGCTGGTCCGTGAGCTGAAGACTGCGCAGGATGAAGTTGCGGCGTTGCGGCGCGAATTGGCGGCCAAGGATGAGACCATGGAGGCGCGGTTGATCGCGCTTGAGCGGCGGTTATCCCAAGATGGCGGACCTAGCACGGTCTCGGTGAGCACAAACCCCGCCGCGCGCTAGGCGGTTTTCGGTCGCAAAAGACATCAAATCATGGACGCATCATTCAAGATGACAGTCGGGGATCAGCGCCAAGCTGAGAATGAGGCAGGTGCGGTGGATTCCGCATTCTGTTGGCATTCGGCTCGGCGGGATGTTTTGCGCCCTGCGTTGTCGGCTTGTGATGGGATCCAGCACGGTGGCTACGTGGTTTCTTCAGGGCGTTTGTCCGTCTCAATCCGCACTTTTCGCATGCTATGAATTTACGTTTCCTCCTTTTTCGCGCCGCACTCGCCAGCTTGTTGCTAGCTCCTGTGGCGCGTGCTCAATTTGAAATACGCGGTGGGGCGACCAACTTGCTCGACGCCCGCCGGGCGGGTGCCTCGGCCGCAACTGCGAGTGGCGCTGTCACGGCGATCACCGTGCGTGGCGGTGGCGCGGGCTACACCTCAGCCCCCACGGTGACGGTGGGACCTCCGCCGAGCGGCACCACGGCCATCGCGACGGCGGTAGTGACTGGTGGAGTGGTCACATCAATCACGATCAGCAACGGCGGCACTGGTTATGGTGCTGTGCCGCCCGCCATCACCATCGCTCCGCCGGTGATCCCGACTGGCAGCGCGGTCACCACGCCGCAGTTCGCGGGGCAGGGAAATACGTCGTCCGTCGCTGGACCCATCGGTTTGGAAGGTGTCACCGCTGGGCGCTATCCACAGGCTAGGGACAGGACCATACCTGCATCACCGGTGGTGACGGTGGTTTTGGCGAAAGCCACTATGGGTTATGGTTTTGCATCAGGCGTGCCGCGTTACATGATGGGCGAGGAGATCCAGCGGCCGTTGGTGACATGGAGTGGCGCGCCCACTGCGGCCTCTTACTGGCGTGCCGAACCCGTGAAAGCCGGGGAGACCTTTTCCACCGGCTACGTCGCCAACTTGAACGGCGCCAGCCAGCCGCTGGTGCCTGAAGGAGTGGTTACCGTGACGAGTTCCTCGGCGAACAGTCCGAGCGTTACCGTGGCAAATGTGCCGAGTGGCTTGGCCAGTGGAGCGTTTTTGTTGGGGCAGCGGGTGAACGTCGTTGATGGCTTGACCGTCACCCTAGCCGCACCTGCAAACACCACCATTGCCACGTCAACCGTCACAGCGTTCAAGCCGGTTTCGAGCTACTATTTCAGCCCGCACGCCAACAAGGCATTCGCGACCCAGCCGGGGCGGGTGACGGTCACATGGGTGTCGAGCGTGCCGGATACCAGTGCACCCCTCGAGTCGGCGGCGACTTACAAATTCCGCACTGAGGTGTTCTCGGTTTCGTCCGCCTCGATCCAAACGCCGCGCACTATTTACTGGACGGAGAAGTCGTTTAACTCACCCATGGTGCAGATCCCGACCGGACGGATTGTTACGGTGAATCCGGTTCACAATCTCTACGTGCCGAGTCACGTGGCGGATGAGTTTACGGCAGTGGGTTTCACCCCGCCGTCTGATCCCAATTCGCAGACTTCCAGTGAGAAACGGACACTGTGGTTTGAAAAGGGCAGCGCGCAGGCGGCGTTGCGGGCTTATAACGTCGAGGGGCGAATTTTTGTCGAATATCTAGGAGCCTTGCAGCAGGGCGGCAGTGGATTGCATGATTTCCTGGGGGCTGACGTGGTGGACATCAAGATGGTTGCCGAGTCGAGCGTGATTGAGACCCCGCTGGGACAGGAGTTGCGTCCCCGGCAGGAACCGGCGGAAGAGGGTGATGATCAATTGATTCCCTCCGTCGTCTTCAATGGGAGCGATGCAAGTCGGGCACTTTACGGAACCAGCGCCTTACCGAGTGGTAAGCTGGTCTATCACGCTGAGCGTGAAAACTACAATCCGGATAAGATTGCTGTTTATTGGCTCGAAGAAACGGACGCCTCGATTTATTTTTTACCGGCCCCTGCGACTCCGGATTTGGCGATTCGCTGGCCGAAGTATCTACGCAAATACACGCAAGTGTGGCCGGATGCGATTGCTGATTATGAAACGGTGACCGTGACGGATAACGGCAGCGGTGTCAGCACAGGGCCGGTCTTCGATGCGGCGCATTTGCCGGAGGTGATTTTCCAAGATGACCCAGCGGAAAGCGAGACAAGCCTTGATGTTTTGTCTCAGCATTTGCTGGTTGATTTCACCAGATCCACGGATAAGACCAACCGAAGCCTTTTGAAATTTAGCGGCGGAGGGGCACCGTGGTATGTGCCGCTTTACATTCAATCCGAGAACAAGCTAGGCAGCGTCGCGGTGGTGGATCCAGACGGTCCGGGGCCGCTCAACGGAGTGCCTGCAGTCAGCACCATCATCGATCGAAATGCGGACGGGGTGGCGGATCTAACCGCTACTGTCAACGTCGGCGAGCGCCTGGTCCCGCCGAGCGATGCTTACTCAGTCGCGGGTTACATCGCCAGCGGGACTAACTATTATCCGGCCGGTTACATTGATCCCTTCAGCGTGGGCGTCCAAGCCGCTGAGAAGGGCGCAATCATTCCCGTCAATGCTTTACCCGGCCAAGACGAACTGAAGGTGTGGTGGTTCAAGAAAGTCATTCCGCCGAGTTCGAAATTTGCTCCGTTTTATCTACCATCGGTGGTTGGGCGTTACACGGTGGTCTATCCGACAAGCCCGGCTCAGCGGGAGATTGTGATCGCCTCGGGTCTTGGCACTGGGGATCTTGGCCCGTCTCAGCAATTGGGCAACCTCTACGTGCAAAACGACAGCACGCAGATTGGCTTTAATCCCAACGAAGAGCATGCCTTGATAGTGGCGGGGCGTGCCTACGCGTTGCGCGATGATTTGAATCGTGCGGCCACTTCCTCGCAGCCTTTCGTGTTGCTGGCTTACACCGATCCGAGCGACTCGCGGCCGAGCATCGATGCCTACAAGGTGGTGCGCTCGAATTTCGCCTATCCATTGACCTACAACGCGATTGCCGGAACCAAAGCTCAGCCGCCGATGCCGCTGGCAGCCTTGCCACCGGCTTTGGATTCCAGCGGAGATGTGCTGAATTACGAGGTCGCTAGGGTTCCGGATCTGGCCAGTGGGGCAGGGGTGCCAGCGACGTATGCGAGTTTCACCTTCCGTGATCGCCAAGGCTATGACTGGACCTACCGCGGTGCCCACGCGAAGGCCAGCGCTGCCGCCACGGCGACGATTTCTGGTGGTGGGGCCGTCAATACGATCAGCGTCTCGGCAAGAGGAGCTGGCTACACGACGGTTCCCGTAGTTTCTGTCGCCCCGCCGACAAGCGGTACGACCGCCACGGCCACCGCGACCTTGGGCGGGCTGAGTGCCGCCAGTTTTACGATCACCAGTGGCACGCGGACCTATTCCGTAGCACCAACGGTGGCCATCACAGGTGGTGGTGGCAGCGGCGCGACGGCGACCGCAGTGCTCAGCAATGGCCTCGTGACGGGAGTGACGATGGTCCAAAATGGCACCGGCTACACCACGGCACCTAGCATCGCCTTCAGCGGCGGCACTACGCTGGCGGCAGGCACGGCACCAACGGGTGTGGGGAACGCGAACGGGTTTTGTGTCACTTCCATCACGATCTCCAATGCAGGTTCGGGTTACAGCAGTGCGCCGCTGGTGAGCATTGCACCGCCGGTTTCCTTCGGCATGCGGTTTTACTATAACTCGCGTGATGGGTTCTTTCTGCCAGGTGTCCCGCTAGCGGCGCAGCCTGCGGCAGGCACGATCATGCCCTTCATTGCTGATACCGGCAGCGGCGTTCCTGTCACCCTGAGCTACACCCCGAAGTGGCCGGACGATGTGACCCTGCCAATCGCACAGCAGAAGATCGTGCCAGTGTTAAAGACCGCCCAAACGTTGACCTTGGCCAAGGCGAGCGAGATCGCCGGGGCGCTGCCGCAAGTGCGTGGCTCTACCAGCGCGCAGGTTTACTATCAACAATCCATCGCCAACACCGGAATCGATAAAAACAGCGTCACCCTGCATGATGCCACCCGCGCCAAGACATTCTTGTTAGGTGGGACCGGCGGATTGAAAACGTTGCCCGCCACGGTGCTAACCAGCGACTACGCGGGGAAGACCTACTTCCAAAAACTCCCGCCTCATTTGCAGCAACGGTTTTATCTCGATGTCAATGTTGGGCGCGATGGAGCGCTCGTGTTCAAGGGTGAGTTTGTGGATGAAATCGCTGGTGAGGATTACCTCAATCTAAATGTGTTGGGGCCTGCCGATCTTGCGGAGTTGAAAAATCTTTGTCCCGCCACGGATGTGGCCAACAAAGGTGCTTGGGATGCCGCCATCGATGCTTTGAGCACGCGCTTTGAAACCTTCAGCGAGGACCCGAATGTTCCAGGCACCTATGTGGTGGATCAATCAAAGGATAGCCGCGTTTTTGATAAGAGCGCGCTGGCGGATATCACTGATCCCGACACGGCGGTGGACAGCTATGCGCTGAGCGCGACAGGCAAGGGAACGGGGTATGTCACCATGGTGTTTGAAAATGGCGAGGCGTTCACCGATGCCGGGACGCCGATTTCGATGCAGATTCTCAAGGTTGATTCTTCCCTGCACACCGGCGACTTGAAGGTTTTGCTCTCGAGCAACCCTCTCGACGAGCAGGTCACCTTGCGCCACAGCGGCGATTACGCAGGACGTCCTGATTTGTATGAATTTCAGTGGCGCTATGGATTTCCAACCAATGGCACCAGTCCGCCGCTCAATGGCACAGCGGCCACGGCCACCGCCACGTTAGGCGTCACCGCTGCTAGCTTCACACTCACGCCTGGTAATAGAAGCTACACCGTAGCGCCGACGATCACGATTACCGGAGGCGGCGCGACGGAGGCCGCCACCGCCACGGCAGTGCTGAGTGCCGGCACCAGCGGCACCGTGAGTGGGATCTTGATCACCTCACCAGGCAGCGGCTATCTGAGCGTGCCGACCCTGACTTTCTCCGGCGGCACGAGCACTGGCACTACCGCGCCGACGGCGGTTGGCAATGCGTTGAATTTCCGGGTAGCCGCTGTCTCCGTGAGTTCAGGAGGATTTGGCTATGGCGCACCCGCTCCAGTTGTCACCATTTCCGCGCCGCCCAGTGGCACCACTGCGACTGCCACAGCGACTGTTTCGGATGGCACGGTTACCAGTTTCAGCATCACCAACGGCGGCAGTGGATATGGCAGTGTGCCTACGGTCACCGTCGCGGCTCCGCTCAATACGATCAACATCGCAGGTGACACCAATTACTGGATTAAACCGAGTGGTAACTTGACTAACGGTATCTTGGTTGGTGGTTCGCCGACGGCGACTATCAGCAACCCAGCAGTATTGATGGGAGACACCTATTTCACCATGGCCTACCGCAAGATTGGTGACAGTGTGTGGTCGGATTGGATGTCGCCGAAGCTCGTTGAGGGCTGGATCAAGCGGGTGCTTGCAAAAATCACCCCCTTTAACCAGCGCATGAGTGATCTCTACAACAATGAGATCAACACGGATGTTTCCCTGCTCACTCAGGCTGGCAAGCGTTGGGAAGGTGATATTGCGTTGAATTTGGATAATATCAATGATGTCGGGCTAATAGAGATTTATGAAACAGTGCTTAATCGTGGTAAAAACTTCACCATTGGATCTAACATTGACTTCACTTCATCGAATAGCGCCTTGATTCTCGCGGCTGGATACCTCAATGATCTCTATACGATTCTTGGTAATGAAGCCTATGCCGATGCGGCGAATCCAACCATTTCGATCGATGACCAAACCACGGTCACCGAGGTCAATACCAGCCGATTCTCCTTCGAGGGTCAGGTGGCGAGCTCGTTGGATGAGGAGCTTGCCTTGCTCAGAGGTCGGGATGATTTTGTCAATCCGGGTACTGGCACGTCGCCCGCTTACAACCGCTTGTGGTGGAACTACACTCGCGGAATCAACAGTGGCGAAGTGCTCTATGCGACCAACTACAATATCCTTGAGAAAACTGGGAGTGATACGGCCAACGGGGTGGTGGATGCGGCGGATGCTCAGCGAATGTTTCCGCAGGGGCATGGTGACGCTTATGGCCATTACCTTACTGCACTGAAGGGTTACTATAAACTATTGACCCATCCTTTCTTCACATGGACCACTTCGGCCGAGGATGTCACGGTGCTCGGGCAATCCATACAGATCGATTACAAGGACGAGCGGAAGTTCGCTGCTGCTGCCGCGAATATGGCGGTGGCTGCCAAACAAATTGTGAGTCTGACTTATCGTGAAAATTATCAAGATGATCCGGCCAGCGGTTGGAGTCAGTTCCGCGATGGGAAAGTCAACCCGCGCAGCGGTGTCGCCCGCCATCAATCGTTGGACGAGTGGGTTTCACGCAGTGCGCAAGGAAGCTTCATGAACTGGGCTGCTGGAAATGCCATGTTGCCCGAGAAGGATACCAACCCAAACCACAGCGGCGTGCAAATCATCGATCGCACCACCGTGCCGGAGCTTGACCAATTGGTCAGCGCTGCCAGTGATCTTCAGAATACCATCGACAACGCAAACGCCCGTCTCAATCCGCTGGGCCTCAGCCCGGGAGCCATCGCATTTGATATCTCGCCCTCTAGGTTGCAAGCGGGAGAATCTCATTTCGAGCAAATCTACAGTCGCGCGTTGCGAGCGACTTTGAATGCCAAAGGAGCCTTCAATCAAGCTGCCAAAATGACTCGGTTGCTCCGAAATCAGGAAAACCAGATCAGCGATTCTAACACTGCCATTGTTGATCAAGAGGATGCCTTCACAGGTCAGCTCATTGATATTTTTGGCACGCCGTATGGCGGAGATGTCGGCGTGGGAAAAACCTACTCACAAGATTACGAGGGGCCGGACATTCAAAACTGGTTTGTCGTCGATCGGCCAACGGATTTGGTTGAGACTGGAACTGCGGTGAAGATGTCGATCCATGTTCCCACGCAGATCGCCAGTTTCACGGGTAACAGCCTATCTGATATCACCAAGGATGGTAGAACACCGGAAAAAAGCGTGCTCAAAACGGTCACCTTACAGCCTAACCGATTCGTGCAATGGTCCACGGAATGGGGTGGTAGTTCGTTTGGGCAGAGGGCAACCACGGGGCGCTTGCAGCAAGCATTGTTAGATTGTTATCAGGCGCAACTGGCATTCATGGAGTGCAATCAAAACTTGCAAGTGCTCTACACCCGCTTCAAGCGGGAGCATGATTTGTATCAAGAAATGCTAAACTCGCATATTGGGATTTACGCAGCGCGCGGCACAGGGATTGCCACTTCCACCGCCTTGTTCTCGGCTCAAGCGGCGTTGGAAGGTGCGGCTCAGGCTGCGGAAGAGGCGGCCTCAGCGGCCCAGGAAACTGCGGAAGCCGTGGCCGAGGCGGTCCCTGATACGGTCGGCTTGGCGAACTCTGCGGGGGCTCCAGCCAAGGGCGCCATCAAAACATCGGCCGTGGTGACCAGCAAGGTGTTGTCCTTGGGTGGGCTGGCCTTCTCACGCTCTGGCGGCGCGCTCAATGCTCCGATCAATGCTTCGGTGATGCTCATGGATGCGGTGATAGAAGCAATCAGCTTTAGTTATGAGGAGAAGCAGCAAATTTATGAGTTCGAGCAATTGTATCGTGATCTACTCAACGTGCGTTTCGAAGCCGCGCAGCTTGCCACTGACTTCCAACGCTCCAACGAGGCTTTGCGCAATGTGTTAGTCGAAGGGCAAAACGTGCTGACCGACCGCGAGAGTTTCCGCCAGCGTGCGGCAGCTAAGATCACCGGCTATCGCACCAAGGATTTGACTTTCCGGACTTTCCGCAATGAGGCGCTTGAGCAATACCGCACCTTGTTTGATCTAGCAGGACGTTACACTTATCTCGCTGCAAAAAGCTATGACTACGAGACTGGTTTGTTAGGAACTGCGGCGGGGCAAGCGGTCATTGCAGACATCGTTTCATCGCGAGCCTTGGGTGATCTCAGTGATAATTTGCCACAGGCGACTGTCAGCACGTTGGGCGATGCGGGCCTTGCTGGAACCTTGGCGCAGCTCAGTGCGGATTTCTCCGTGGCGGAGGGCCGCTTGGGCATCAACAATCCGGACCCTTACGGCACGCTTTTCAGCCTGCGGCAGGAATTGTTCCGGATTCAGGATGATCCTTCCAAGACCAGCGACGACGATGCCTGGAGACAAACCATGCAGCAATACATCGTGTCCAACTTGATGGCGGATCCCGATGTGGCGAGATACTGTAACAATTTGAAAAAGGCAGATGGCACGGCTGCGCCTGGGATCGTGATTCCTTTCGGAACCACCATTGATCAGATCAACAATTTCTTTGGCCTGCCGGGTGCAGCCGGCGATCATGCCTACTCGCCGAGTAGCTATGCCACCAAGATCAGTAGTGCGGGGATTGTTCTTAAAGGTTACGTCGGCATGGATCCTTATCTTTTCGGTATGCCGGGGGCGACGAACACCGGAACGAACGCCGCCAATGCCTTAAAGGCGACCCCATACGTCTACCTAATACCATGTGGAAATGACCTGATGTTGGCGCCGCCGCTGGGCGATACCAACACGCTCCGCAGTTGGACGGTGCATGACCAAGCGTTGCCGTTGCCTTACAATCTTGGCGCTTCGTCCTTCAATAGCACCCAATTTTTCGACGCTAACGGAACTCTTAGTGAACAACCGTGGATCATGCGCAAGCATCAGGCGTTCCGTCCTGTGAGCGACCCCGCGTTTTTCTACAGCTCGGTACCGACGGAATACACCAACACTCGCTTGGTCGGGCGCAGTGTCTGGAACACACGGTGGAAGATCGTCATTCCGGCTTACACGCTACTCAGTGATGAGCGCGAGGGGTTGAACCGTTTTGTCGCCAGTGTCACGGACATTCAATTGTTCCTACGCACCTACTCGCATTCCGGAAACTGATGAAGCGCACAGGAAAAAATTTGCAGGGATCGCTGACGTCATCGTCGTCCATAGAATGTGGGGGCGGTAGGTCTTGGGTGCGGATTTGTCATGGTTTTGGGTGGTTTCATCAAAACCTGCTTGTGCAACTTTGCGGAAATTAGTCTTTAAACCTCCCCATTGATGAAAAAACTTTTTTTGCCTTTAATCCCAATCATCCTGGTTGAGGTGTGGTTGTCTCTCCGGCCGGATGGGGGGGGCGTCTCAAAATCGTCTGCTGCTCAGGTGCCTGCGACTGTGACTTGGGAGGGGCAACCACCCACGCTAACGCTTACTGGAGCTGAGGAGATCTTTAAAAAAGCCTTTTGGCGACGACCGGAGGCGGACGATAAAATTGTCAACGCCGTGCGCTACGAGTGGTGCGACGCGGGTGGTTTGCAGCGGTGGCAGTGGTTTTTGGTCGTGGAAGCTTCACCAAGCCTGATTCGATATCTGCGAGATGATAATGCCTTTGGTCTTGCGGCCGCGACTCAAGCCCGGCTTGGTGAGGATGTGCCACGTTGGTTTCGCCATGACCCGAAGAGCGTTGAACTACTTCAATCTCCGCAATTAGCGATGAAGCTGATGTTCAGTAAATCAGATTCAACGATTTATGCGACTGCTTCCGGCAGGGGATTTACGCGGGGAGCTCTCGAGCCACCGCCAGCCGTGCAGGGTGCTCCCAGCTTGGGGCGAATCCCTAACACCCTTCCTCCTTTAACGCAATGATCTATCAGAAGTTTCACCCTTGCTTGATCGCATGCTGCGCCGTCTTTGCGGCGTTGTTGTTTTGCAATGCGTCGGCAGCTTTGCCTCAGGGGCTGAATCACCAAGGTCGCATCGCCGTGCAAGGCGTGAACTTCGATGGTGACGGGCAATTCAAGTTCGCTTTTGTGAATTCAAGCGGCACTGTCACCTATTGGAGTAATGATATGACTAGCGTCGCGGGTTCTGAGCCCACCGCAGCGGTCACCCTGGCGGTTGTGAAAGGACTTTACGCGGTGCAACTTGGAAACACCGCGTTGGCAAACATGGCGGCGGTTTCTCCCAGCGCCCTCGAGCACGCCGATGTGCGCTTACGGGTCTGGTTTAACGATGGGCTGAAGGGCTTTCAAAAAATCACACCCGATCAACTTTTGGCTGCGGTGCCTTATGCCATTCACGCGCGGGAGGCGCTCGCTGCCGATACTTTTGGGGGGCTCCTCGGAGGCGATGTGACGGGCGCACAAGACGCAACCGCCATCGCAGACACCACCGTCACAGGCAAACGTCTAACTGGTTTCACATCCGGCACCGGCGCGCTCTCGGCAGATGATAGTATCCTTTCGGCGATTGGGAAACTTCATGGCAACAGTAATCTAACGGCGCCTCTGGCGTCTCCTGCCTTCACTGGGACGGTGAGTGGTGTCACCGCGACCATGGTGGGTTTGGGAAATGTTGATAACACATCCGATGCGAGTAAGCCGGTCTCGGCTTCGCAACAAACGGCGCTGAATTTGAAGGCGAATTTGGCTTCGCCAACCTTCAGTGGGACAGTGACCTTGCCTGCGGGCAGCGCGGCGGCGGCACCGCTGCGGCTCGCGACGGGCACGAATTTAACCGCTGCGGTCTTCGGGGCGGTGGAGTTTGATGGCACCAATCTTTATCTAACTAACAACTCAGCGAATCCGGCCCGCAAGACGCTCGCATTCACGGACTCGGCGATTGCTGACGGAGCTGTGGGCAATTCCCAGCTCGCTTCGGGGCTGACCCTCGCCGGAACCACTACGGGAACCTTCAGCGGCCCATTGACTGGTAATGCGACGACGGCAACCAGCGCGGTGAGTTTCACCGGTTCGCTTGCGGGTGATGTCACTGGAACGCAGGGTGCGACCGCGATTGCAGCGGGAACGGTGACTGGAAAGTTCTTAACAGGTTATGCGTCTACTACAGGGACTGTCGCAGCGACGGACAGTATTCTAACGGCGATCAACAAGCTCAACGGCAATGACGCATTGAGAGCCCCAATCGCGTCTCCCAC
>ERZ1022724.132-NODE-132-length-18574-cov-5.501107_pt1 | contig 18574 bp, 17 predicted proteins | sample MGYA00521091_ERZ1022724 | MGnify/ENA primary metagenome ERZ1022724 (study PRJEB33162, sample SAMN09537610) | freshwater metagenome | isolation source: freshwater | place: Canada:Alberta | collected 2017-07 | study: EMG produced TPA metagenomics assembly of the... | reverse complement strand
TAGACCAAACGGCCCTAGTCGAGGAGCGGGTATTCGGTCGCGAGGTTGAGTGTTCGGTCTTGGAAAAGCCAAGCGGGGAATTGGTGGTTTCGGTTGCTGGCGAGATCGTTGTGACCGGACGCGAGTTTTACGATTACGAAGCGAAATACTTGGACGGCGGAGCTGATCTTCTTGTCCCAACCAGCCTGAGCGCCGCAGAGCTTTCTCAGATGCAGGACCTAGCCATAAAGGCATTTAGGGCGCTGGGTTGCTCGGGTCTTGCGAGAACCGATTTCTTCCTAACTGACTCTGGGTTTGTGCTAACCGAGGTAAACACCATGCCTGGCTTCACGCCAATTTCTATGTATCCATCGCTGTTCGCAGCGTCTGGGATTAGCTATCCAGAATTAGTTGAAACCTTGATTCAAACTGGTTTCGCTCGCGGCACCGACCCGCGCTAGTTGGTAACTGTGGTGCAGACCTTGGTCGCCGGAATCTGTGAAACTGCCTGACCTAGTCCCTCAAGCGCTGTGATGCCGCTGGCATTTTTGGAATCAACAATTACCTCTACCGCGGGAAACCTTGCGTAGCTAATGAAGCGATAGTTTGGGGCATCGCTGTCATCCACTAGCCAATCCACTTCACCTGCGGTTACACATGGCAGGGTGGAAACCTCAACCCCCTCCAAGCCACAGCGCAGCAATACGGCTGCAGGGTCTCCCCATGCACCAGTTGCCTGGGCGTTGGTCTGCCTCTTCTCTAGCTCACCCAGTTGATCGGGGAGGCGAACCGAGACCTCGGCGCAGGCCGGGTCATTGGAGAACTCTGCTGCACCGAGATTCACAATCGGAGTGCAGCCAGCCAACAGCAGGACAATAGGAATAAGGAAGAGCTTTCGCATCCATTACAGGCTAGCGTTATCCGGTGAAGTATTCAGGCCCAACAATCTTTGAATTAGGTGAGAGCGAAGCTCTCAAGCGGGCGGTTGCCGTTTTCAAACGGGGCGAACACACTCTTGTCGGGTCCGGAGACGATGCCGCTGTTATCGCCAGTGCAGGGAAATACGTAGTTACCACTGACACGATGGTTGAAGGTCGCGACTTCAGAAATGACTTCTCAAGTGGGTATGACCTTGGTTACAAAGCTGTGGCATCGAATGTGGCTGATGTCGCGGCAATGGGGGCAAAGCCAACCGCACTGGTCGTTGCCGTCGTTGTCACCACATCGACCACTGTTGCCTGGCTGGAGCACTTTGCTGCAGGTTTGCAGGCTGGCATCGACAACCTAGCCCCAGGGGCGGAGATTGTCGGTGGCGATATCGCCCGCGGCACCGAGATTGTGATTGCAGTGACCGCGCATGGTGAGCTGAGCGCCGAACCCGTATTGAGATCTGGTGCCCAGCCCGGCGATGTTGTGGCACTGGCTGGCACGCTTGGCAGGGCAGCCTGTGGATTAGACCTATTGCTTTCGCCTGATGAAACTCTTGCCAAGGCTTATGACGAATGGGTCGAGGTTCAACTGCGACCAAATCCTCCAATTGCGTTGGGTCAGTTAGCCGCTGGGATTGCCACCGCCATGATGGATGTTTCTGATGGACTCTCAACCGATGCCACCAGGCTGGCAAAGGCCTCAGGGGTGTCAATCAAGCTGTCCTCGGGCTCACTCAGTGGCTATGAGGCTGTATTGGAGCTAGCAGCTCAATCTATGGTTGCGAGGGGCTTTGTCGCCAGTGAGCGAGACTGGGTTTTGCACGGCGGTGAAGATCACTCTCTGCTTGCAACTTTTCCGGCAGGCGCAGTTCTTCCCAGAGGCTTCAAAGTGATTGGTGAGGTTATTGCCCAGGCTGCTCACCCGTTGTATTTGGATTCAGAACCCCTGGTTGCCAAGGGCTGGGATTCAGTTAGCTCTTAGGCGTGTAGCTCGGAGTTGAGCTCAACGCCAACGCCCTCGCGGGCAATGGCCTCGACAGCACCGTTTAGCGAGTTTCTCCTGAAGAGCAATCCGGGTAGTCCAGATAGTTCAGCTGCCTTCACAACCTGAGTTCTGCCATCCACAATCAGATTTACTTTCGTGCCGGCAGTGACATAGAGGCCAGCTTCAACAATCGAGTCATCTCCGATTGAGATGCCGATTCCCGAGTTAGCGCCAAGTAATGCGCGCTTTCCGATTGAAACCTTGTGCTTTCCGCCACCGGAGAGAGTTCCCATGATCGATGCGCCGCCACCGATATCGGAGCCATCTCCAACCACAACACCCTGAGAGATTCTGCCCTCAACCATGGAAGAGCCCAGGGTTCCGGCGTTGAAGTTCACAAAACCTTCATGCATGACGGTTGTGCCGGGGGCAAGGTGAGCACCAAGTCGAACTCGGTTGGCATCTGCAATCCTGACCTTTTTCGGAACTACGTAATCTACGAGTCTTGGGAACTTGTCAATCGAGTGCGCGACAACACCGTGGTTTCTAAGGGTGATGGTTCGCGCCTCAAAGTCTTCAAGGGACATCACTCCGCGATTAGTGAACGCAACAATCGGGAGGTTTGGAATCAACCCCTCAAGATTGATCGAGTTTGGAGTGACGAGTAGGTGCGAGAGTAGGTGCAGCCTGAGGTAGGCATCCTGGGTGGATTCAACTGGCTGATCAAGTTGAATCTCAACTCGCACCACCTCGCTGCGGGTGTTTCTAAGTTCATCCTGGCCGACCATCTGGTCGAGCTCTCTGGGGGAGAACCACTGCAGGTCTGACTTAGGGGCCTCGCCAACCTCGGGGTTTGGAAACCAGACATCGAGAATCGAACCATCGCCCGCGATGGTTGCGAGGCCGTGGCCCCACGCCTTAGATCCCAGATAGCTTGTGCTCATTGCCCCAAGAATACAGGTAGCCTTTTTCACATGCCGCTAGACCTTTCTGCCAATCTCGTTGAGCTCACCCTCGCCGTTTGCAATGTTGAGTCTGTTTCAGGCAACGAATCTCAGCTGGCAGATCAAATTGAGGTTGCGCTTCGAAAGAGCTCTCACCTCAGCGTGAGCCGAGACGGCAATGCTGTAATCGCGACCACCAATCTTGGAAGAGCTCAGCGAGTGATCATCGCGGGCCACATCGACACTGTCCCTGTTGCCAACAACCTCCCAGCAGTACTGCACCACTTCGAGCGCGAACAGGTCATTGTTGGCCGCGGCTCGGTGGATATGAAGGGTGGGGTTGCGGTGATGCTCAAGCTAGCTGCCGAACTTTCCGAGCCACGCTATGACATCACCTGGATCTTCTATGACAACGAAGAAGTTGCCTCAGATCTCAATGGACTAGGTCGAATCTCAAGAAATACCCCCGAGGTGTTGGTAGGAGACTTCGCTGTGTTGTGCGAACCAACCAGCGCGCTTATCGAAGGTGGCTGCAACGGAACCATTCGAGTTGAGCTGATCGCCAGGGGAGTGAAGGCCCACTCGGCAAGACCTTGGATGGGCAGCAATGCACTTCACTCCCTGACTCCAGCACTGACAACATTGAGTGCTTTTGAACCAGAGACAGTGACAGTTGATGGTTTGGATTATCGAGAGAGCCTGAATGCCGTGATGGTCTCCGGGGGAATTGCGACCAATGTGATTCCAGATCTCGCGACCCTAACCGTGAACTATCGCTTTGCGCCTTCTCGCTCTGCCTCCGAAGTCGAGGCAAAGCTGAGGGAGCTTTTCCCCGAATACGAACTAAACATCACCGACTTAGCGCTTGGTGCTAGGCCAGGGCTGAACCTTGGAATGGCTCAAGAGTTCGCTGCCGTGGTGAATATCCCAGCTCGGCCGAAGTATGGCTGGACTGATGTGGCCAGGTTTGCTGAGCTTGGAATTCCCGCGGTCAACTACGGTCCAGGTGACCCATCGCTTGCTCACGCGGACAATGAGAATGTTCCAGTTGGGCATCTTTTCGACTGTCACGCAGGCCTTGGTGGCTGGTTGCGAGGATAACGGGTTGGCTATCTAGCCCAATCTTTGCTTTAATTGACGTTCACGCAGTTTTCCTAGGAGTTTTGTCATGGCAGCAATGAAGCCACGCACCGGTGATGGTCCGATGGAGGCTGAGCGCGAGCCTCGAGGATTGATCGTTCTTCGTGTTCCACTTGAGGGTGGCGGTCGTCTAGTTGTTTCGGTAAACGAAGCTGAGGCCAAAGAGCTTCACTCGGTTCTTGCCGGCGTAATCAAGAAGTAGCGCTTAGCGCTTATAAACCACCAGCAGGCCATCTCCCACCATTGAGATGGTCGATGTGAAGTCATCCGAAGATTCGAAACTTCTCAGTACTGATCTCATGCCACTGGTCTCATCATCCCTGAGAGCAGGGTTTGGAATCCTGTCCCGCCACAGCGCGTGTGCAACTACTAACGCCCCCTTTGGTCTGACCAGGGAAACCGCGGTTGGCAATATCTCCTCAAGGTCTTCGGGGTCAATGTCTAGAAAGACCAAGTCATAGGCAGACTCAGCCATGTTTCCCATCACGGCGGCTGCCTTGCCTGTGATAGTTCTCACGCGATTTGCCTGAATACCGCTGGACTTGAAGGTTTCCTTGGCGACATTCTGATACTCAGGCTCTGAGTCGATTGTGGTGAGGACGCTGTCATTGGATGCGCTGAGCAACCAAAGGCTCGAGACTCCGGCCCCGGTGCCAACCTCAACTATGTTCTTTGCTTGGGTTAGCCCTGCGATCACCGCGAGCTGTGCTCCGGTTGCTGGAGTTACTGACTCAACTCCGAGCTCATCCGCGTGACGTCTGGCAGCCCGAATCAACTCAGGCTCAGTGGCATAGTCCTCGGTGTATTTCCAGCTCGAAATCTTGTCTATCATCTTGGGCTCAAGTGTAGGTACGTGCTGTGTAAATGTTCCGTATTCGAAGGGGTAAACTCTTGGCATGTTCGGACTCAGCATGGAGAAGTTTCTACTACTTGTAGTGCTTGCTGTCCTAATCCTTGGCCCTGACCGCCTACCCCACTATGCCGGCAAGCTAGGCGAGCTGGTTCGCAAGGGTAAGCGCATGCTCGATAACGCCCAGGATCAGATGAAGAACGAGATGGGCGAGGACTTCCAGGATGTTGACTGGAAGAAGCTTGACCCGAGGCAGTACGACCCGAGGCGCATTGTGCGCGAAGCGCTATTGGAAGAGAAAAAGCAAGCCAGAAACATGGCTCAGCAACTCAACAGCGCGAAGCCACTTCAGAAGCCTCTAGAGGTTGGCGAAGCTGCGCCTTTTGATCCGGACGCTACCTAAAGCTTTCCCATCAACCTGACCAAAGTGGTCATGATTGGCGCCATCTTCTTGAAATCCTTAGCCCGGTTTGGCAATCCAATTGGACTTGGGTTTGCAACACCGATGGTGCGGGTCTCGGTGAAGCGCAGCAGACCTCCTGGGCCTGACCTTCTTCCCATTCCAGACTGCTTCATTCCGCCCATAGGGGCTGCGACTGAGGCCATGGTTGCACGGTAACCCTCGTTGATGTTCACAGATCCTGCCATCAAGCGTGAGGCCAACTTCAGTGCCTGCTTTGGGTCTCCAACAATAGATGCGTTGAGGCCAAACTCAGTGTCATTGGCAAGGCCTACAGCTTCATCAAGTGAGTCATATCCCACAAGCGCAATCACTGGACCAAACACTTCCTTGTGCAAAATCTCTGCTCCAAGAGGCAGGTCAGTGATGACGGTTGGGGCATAGAAGTTCGCGCCAACCTCACTTAGGACTCGGCCACCGGTAACAACTCGCCCACCTTCAGACTTGGCCCTGTCGATAAATCCAGAAACTCGCTCCAGCTGCGCCTTTGAAGTCAGTGCACCTAGGTCAAACTCAAATTTGTTTGAGGTCCCCAAAGTTAGAGTCTCGACTCTGCGCTTTAGAACCGCTTCAAACTCTGCCTTTGCGTGGTTTGGAACGTACACACGCTCGATCGACACGCATAGCTGACCTGAGTTTCCAAAGGCCGAACCAATCGCAATCTCAGCTGCCTTCTCAAGGTTCGCCCCTGGCATCACAATCATTGGGTTCTTGCCACCCAACTCCAGCGAGTAGCCAACAAGTCTTCTTGCAGCTCGTTCAGCGACAATCTTTCCGGTTGGGGTTGAGCCGGTGAAAGCGACGTAATCTGCGTTGTCTGTGACAGCGTTTCCAACCTCGGCTGGCTCACCGTAAACAACTCTCCAAATGCCTGCTGGGACACCGGCTTGAACGGCTAGGTCTCGAGCCATCATCACGGTTTTGGCGGTCTGGTTATCGGCCTTTTGAACCACGGCATTACCTGCCAACAGTGCTGGAATCACATCCATCATGGTTAGCGCAAGCGGGTAGTTCCAAGGGGTGATTACTCCAACCACTCCAACTGCCTGGGGCTCTGTGTATGCGCTGAGCATCACTGGTGCGCCAGCACGAACGCGGGTGCGGCGCATTAGCTTTGGTGCAACCTTGGCGTAGTAGCCAATCGAAGCCAATGCTCCAGTGATTTCTTCGAAAGCATGTGAGCGGGATTTGCCAGTTTCCAGCTGAAGCTGGTCCATGACCTGCTCTGCATTCTGAGCCAGCAGATCCGCCAAGCGAGCGGCAATCTTTGAGCGCTGCTTTGCCCCCAAAGCGTTCCAACTCGGCTGCTCAGCCTTTGCGTCGGCAAATTCGAGCGCTACTTGAGCTGCGGATAGTGGGGTCAGGCTGTGAAGCTCGAGTCCAGTGATTGGGCTAACAACGCTAATTGCATTCATATCTCTATTAACTCAGAGAAATGCCCAACCGCTTCCCACTTAGGCCCCTTGGTTTGGAGGCAATCTGTTGGGCGATTCGAGCGATCTCCAGGCTCACTGGATGGCTTGGTTGAGAAATCACCAGCGGAACCCCAGCATCCGAAGCCTCCCGAAGCTCGGCGGCAAGCGGAATTTGGCCAATTTGCGCGACCTCGCTGCCGGTAATGGCGCTTAGTGCGGAGGCAACGGCAAGACCACCGCCTGAGCCGAAGATTTCAAGCCTCTGATTGCCCTGCTGGAGATAGCTCATGTTCTCAATGACTCCGAGAACTTCGCCGCCAGTCTGAACCCCAATGGCTCCAGATCTTTGTGCCACAGTCGCAGCGGCTGACTGGGGGGTGGTGACGACAATCGAACTTGCTCCGGGCAATAGTTGACCCAGGCTGATTGCGACATCACCGGTTCCAGGTGGTAGGTCTACAACCAGGTAGTCCAGATCTCCCCAGTAGACGTCGGTTAGAAACTGCTCGATCGCTCGGTGCAGCATTGGCCCTCGCCACGCCACCGGCTGGTTCCCCTCAACAAAGAATCCGATTGAGATCACCTTCACGTCGAAGGCGATTGGCGGCAGCATTAGCTCGTCCACCTTGGTTGGGCCAGTAGTGATGCCAAGTTGACCAGGAATTGAGTAGCCGAAGATGTCCGCATCCAAAAGGCCAACCTTGTGCCCAAGTTGGGCGAGCGAAACAGCGAGATTTGCAGTCAGGGTTGATTTACCAACTCCGCCCTTCCCAGAACCCACAAACAAAACCTTCGTGAGGCTGTGAGGCTGCGCAAAGGGGTTGTAGCGAATCGGTTTGTCGCCTCGCAGCTTCTTTTTCAGCTCATCGCGCTCAGCGGCAGTCATGGTGCTCATTGTTAGATCGAGCTCGAACTGGGCCAAGGCATTTCTTACATCTCGCTCAATTGATTGAGCTGCTGGGCAACCAACAATGGTGAGTTTGATGGTGAGTGAAACTCGAGTCGGGGACTCCGAGTGGATTTCAACCATGCCAAGTTCGGTGATCGGAGCTCTGAGCTCGGGGTCAATCACCCCTTGGAGCAGCTTTAGTGCTTCAGACAAATCCAGTTCCATCGGTTTAGCTAACAGAGATAACCCTATTCGTATGCCAATCCTCTCTGGCACAATGCTCAGATGGCAGAAAACGGCAAGAGCAAACTCGGACCAATCCTCCCCACCGGTCATGCGCTGGGTGAATTCAACAGCTACCAGGATGCAAGTGATCTGGTGGACAAACTGATTGCGGGTGACTTTCAGCCAAGCAAGATCTCAATTATCGGAAAAGACCCAGTGCTAGTGGAGCGCGTTCGTTCACGCCTTGGCTATGGCAGGGTGGCTCTGTCGGGAGCCGTCACTGGGTTGTGGCTCGGAATCTTGATTGCTCTGCTGGCGGGCTCGGGGGTCACTACCGGAGCTGACGGCCAACTCGAATTCATACCTCAGGACTTTGGAGCAGTGGCCATTGTTGCTGCAGGTATTGGAATGTTCATAAACATCATTCGATTTGCAGCCAGCAAGACTAAGCGCGGCTTTCTCTCAAGCCAAATGCCTATTGCATCTCGCTACCAGGTAATTGTTCCTGATGCTGATGCTGCCCAGGCACTAAAGATTCTGTCAGCCGGCACTGCCGAGTAGCTGCTCGGAGTACCAGGACTCAATTCCGGCAACTGTTCTAGGTAAGGCAGCGCTGAGGTTCTCAACACCGGTTTCAGTGACCAGAACATCGTCTTCGATGCGAACTCCAATACCCCTGAGCTCTGCCGGAACCTTGAGATCATCCTTGTGGAAGTAGAGACCTGGCTCAATTGTGAAGATCATGCCCGGCTCCAAGATGCCATCCTGGTAGAGCTCACGCTTCGCCTGAGCGCAGTCGTGAACATCTAGACCGAGGTGGTGGCTCGTGCCGTGCACCATGTAGCGACGGTGGTGCTGACGCTCTGGGTCCAAAGCTTCTTCTGCCGAGACTGGAATTAGGCCCATCTCACTCACTCTGCGAGCGATCACCTGCATGGCTGCATTGTGTAGCTCGCGAAACTTGATTCCTGGCTTTGCAATTGCAAACGCAGCATCGGCAGCCTCAAGAACTGCCTCGTAAACCACTTTCTGGGCATCGGTGAACTTACCGTTCACTGGAATGGTTCGGGTGACATCTGCTGTGTAGAGAGAATCCATCTCGACGCCTGCGTCTACCAGAATCAGGTCGCCGTCTTTGACTTCGCCATCATTTCTGGTCCAGTGCAGGGTGCAGGCATTCGCTCCGCTGGCAGCAATGGTCTCGTAGCCAAGGTCATATCCCTCAAGGCGCGCCCTTGCAAAGAATGCACCTTCAACCACGCGCTCACCACGCTTCTTTCTGGAGGCGATAGGCAGAGACCTTGCTACATCACCGAAGCCGGAGATGGTTGCATTCACGGCCTTGCGCATCTCTGCAATTTCATAAGCGTCTTTGACAAAACGCATGGTTGAGACTGCCTCAACCAGAGCAGGACTCGAGAGGGTGAGAGCCTTTGGATTTTCTTTTCTGAACTTTGCAAGCTTTGCGAGGTCCTTGGTCTTGATTCCAAGCTGAGCCTCGACATCCGCGAGGCTTGGGCGCTTGCCCACCCAGAACTCACCAATCATTGGGTTGGCGAAAAACTCATCACTTTCTCTGCCAGCGGTTGGGCGGAAGTAAAGCGAGTGCTTGACCTTCTTTTCCCTGGCATCAATAACCAGCACAGAGCCTGGAACAGTCTCGGAGCCCCAACCGGTGAGGTGTGAGAAGGCAGAGTGAGCACGGTACTGGTACTCGGTGTCGTTAGATCGAACCTTTGGGTCACCAGCTTCAATGATTATGAGCTTGCCCTTGAACAAGCTAGCGAGCTTGTCGCGACGCTTGGCTGCGAAGTCTGCAACCTCCCAGCGGGCAGGGGTGGAGGAGGGCTGATCGGCCCAATCTGAAGAAATGAACTTCAAGAACTCCTTGGAGTGAGGAGTGCGAGAACGGTTGCTGGCGACAGGCTTCTTTGACATAGCTACTATTCTGCTCCTGTGATCGACCTTCATGCACACACTAATCACTCGGATGGCACAGATTCACCAAGTGAACTGGTTCGCAATGCCGAAAAAGCAGGCGTTAGTGTCTTGGCGATCACAGATCACGACACTGTTTCCGGCTGGGATGAAGCACGCCTATCAGCTATGGCCTGCGGTATTGGGCTAATTCCTGGCATTGAAGTTTCAACCAGGGCTGAACTACCAAACGGTAGGGGAATCAGCGTTCACATCTTGGCCTACCTGCCGGATCCAAACTTTGAACCTTTGATGTCAAAGCTTGCGGCTACCAGAGAATCTCGAGTTAGCAGGGCTAAGCGCATGACCCAGTTACTGGCAGAGGATTACCCAATTAGCTGGGATGAGATCGTTGCAAACATCAAACCCGGTTCCACTGTCGGCAGGCCGGCGCTCGCGGATGCTCTGGTTCGCCGCGGGGTTGTTGCAACCAGATCCGAGGCATTTGAGTCAATCTTGAATCGGAAATCTAAGTACTACGTTTCAGAGCTTTCGCTGCCGACTCCTGAGGCAATCAAGCTCATCGGTGCCGCTGGGGGAGTATCGGTGATGGCTCACCCTCTGATTGATTTTCCAGCCGGTGCCGCAGTTGAAGATCTGCCAAGAGACCACTTCGAGGCCCTGATTCAAGAGGGTCTGCACGGTTTTGAAGTCAATCATCGGGCGGTGCCAGAAATCGCGCGCAACTGGCTCAAGGAACTAGCTTTCGAGCACAACCTAATCGTTACCGGTTCAAGTGACTACCACGGGGTTGGCGGCAAAGACAACCGGCTTGGCGAGAACGAAACCACCCCGGAGATGCTGGAGCGGATCCTGGATCAGGCGACAGGTTTTGAAGCGTTCTTGTAGTTTCTCTGACGAGATCTCTCTCGTCTAGGCGCCTCAGTTTTTGAAGTCTCTGACTTAGCATCGGAAGGCTTGCGGTCCGGACGGCGAGACTCCTGCTTCGGCTTCTCGGTTCGCTCAACCTTTGCCTTGCCGATGCGACCCTTGGTGCCGGGCTCAATTCCTAGGTCGGAATACAGGTGAGGCGAGTTGGAGTATGTCTCAACGGGCTCGGGGTTTCCAAGCTCGAGCTCCTTGTTGATGTGGACCCAACGAGCCATGTCTTCCCAGTCCACAAAAGTAACGGCGACGCCAAGCTTTCCTGCACGACCGGTGCGGCCTACGCGGTGAAGATATGCCTTCTCGTCCTCAGGAACTGAGTAGTTGATTACGTGGGTAACGTCATCGACGTCAATGCCTCGAGCGGCAACCTCGGTTGCCACCAGGATTTCCTTTTTGCCAGTTCGGAAGGCATTCATCGAGCGCTCGCGAGCATCTTGATTCATGTCACCGTGAAGTGGAGTCGCATTGAATCCGCGGTCAACCAACTCCTCGGTAAGCCTCGCACTGGTTCGCTTGGTCTTCACAAAGATCACAGTCTTGCCGCGGCCTTCGGCCTGAAGAATGCGACCTACTACCTCATCCTTGTCCAGGTTGTGCGCGCGGTAGGTGAACTGCTTGATGTCTGCCTTGGTCTTGCCCTCATCTGGGTCAGAGACGCGAATGTGGATTGGGCGGTTCTGGTATTTACGTGCCAGGTTCAAAATTGCAGCAGGCATGGTTGCCGAGAACAGCATGGTCTGGCGACCGGCAGGGGTGTAGGCAAAGAGCTTCTCCACATCTGGCAAGAAGCCCAGGTCAAGCATCTCGTCTGCCTCGTCCAAGACCATGAACTTGATCTTGGATAGATCCAGCATCTTCTGCTTTGACAGGTCAATCAAGCGACCAGGGGTTCCTACGACAACTTGGGCACCTGCTTTGATGGAGGCAATCTGACCCTCGTAAGCCTTGCCGCCATAGATTGCGACAACCTTGGTCTTGCGGTTCGCCGCAGCCAGCTCAATGTCAGAAGCAACCTGAACTGCGAGTTCACGAGTTGGCACCACAACTAGTGCCTGAACGCCAGGCTCGGGATCAAGCCCCAATGCTTGCAGCATTGGAAGGCCGAAACCCAAAGTCTTGCCTGTTCCAGTCTTCGCCTGGCCGATAACGTCGGTTCCAGATAACGCAACTGGAATAGCTTCCTGCTGAATTGGGAATGGTTGGGTGATACCCCTGGAATTTAGGGCGTCGCAAATGTCCTGGTCGATGCCAAGTTCTTGAAAAGTCAAAAATCTCTCCGTTGATTTGAGTCCGCCAATTATTGGTGGCGGTTCGCTCGGTTATAAGCTTGCGGAGTGCTGGATTGGTTTCGCAGAATTCGTAAGGTGTCACAGAAGCTGACGCTTCCTTCTCGCGACGCCTCTTCAGGTCGCAGTCAAGTCCAGCTCAACCCTTCAAAGCTTACTCCTAGCGCGGAGATTTATCTCGGTCAGCTTTCTTACCTTGCTCTAGTAACAGCGGAGATTCTGGAGAAAGACTCGATTCTTGCCCCGACGGCGAGCATGAGACAAAAGCAGTTGAAGGTTGCCGAGCTCTACCGAGAGCGTCACCGCGAGCTAACGACAATGATTTCAAAGCTTGGCCCCAGCGCCATTGATCTTGAGGATCAATACGCATCGCGGATCGATGAGCTTTTCAATAGAACCTCTGGGGTCGGCTGGCACGAGTCGATGATGCGTCTCTATGTTGTGATTGGAATCCTCGAGCACAGCGCAAAGAGCGTTGGAAAAGGACTTTCTTCTGCGAGGCGGGGCAAGGTTGACGACCTGCTAAAGAGCAATGCACTGATGGTTTTCACCTCAACCTCGCTTAAGTCTGAGATTGAGCGCATTCCTGAGATTGCTGGCCGCTTGGCGATGTATGGCAGGTCGCTGGTCGCAGATGTCCTTCTAGAGGTAAGGCACTCAGTTTCGCTGACTGCAGTGCTTACCGAGGTTCCGGCCGAGCGAGTTGCCAAGGCCAGGGCTGAGTTCAAGGTTTTGGAGCCATTTACCTCAGAGCTGATTGCGGCTCACACGGTGAGAATGGACGAATTAGGCCTTACGGCCTAGTCGAATTGCCTCTAGGGCGTTAGCTTCCTCAGTTTCGCGGGTCTTGCGAATAAATGAGGTTCCAAACCAAGTTGCCACTGGCATCAAGAGCATGACAATCATCCAAATCCATGCCTCGTTGTAGGGGAATCCAAACCAGGTCAGCAGTAGCCACAGGACGCTTCCTGAGGTGAGCGCCAGTGCACCTGGGACTAGGTTCCCGAAGTGCTCCGAGCGAGGCATAACAAATGGGGCGACCAGGGCCAACAACCCTGCATAAGCAACGATTACTAGAAGTTCCATTAGGCGATAAATCCAACCGATCGAGCCTTTTCGGCACCGATCTCGACATAAGTGATTGCGGAGGTTGGAACCAAGATGGTCTTGCCCTTGTCATCTTCGAGCTTAAGCAAAGCTGCCTTTGACTCGATAGCGCCCTGGATTAGATCAGTCAGTTCCTTGGAACTCAACTTTGATTCAAAGCTGAGATCCCTAGCACTTTGTGAAATGCCAATTCTTATTTCCATTTGATTCCTCCAGCCACAAGGTTACGACATGAAAATGTCACCCTCTGCACTTAGATTGGGTCGGTGCCTGAATTGACTGACATTGCTGCGCTGAACCTCAGCATTTCTTTGGCATACCCGATTTCCTGCGTGGTTGGTGCCCCGGGTGCAGGGAAGACCTCCCAGCTTGTCAAGGCCGTGGCTCAATTGGAGAGCGAGTTTCATCCGGATCGAATCCTGGTCCTTACGCCATCGCGATTAGCCGCGGTAGCACTTCGAGATCAAATTGCGCTTTCGAGCGGGAGGCCCTCGAGCAGCCCAAGGGCCAGATCAATCTCCAGCTTTGCCTTCGAACAGCTTTCGAAGAGAAACCCTGACCTCAAGCTGCTTTCCGGACCAGCACAGCAGCAACTCCTACAGGAATTGGTGGCCAGCTCGAAAAACCAAGCTGCATGGGGCCTAAACCCTAAAGCGCTCGGGCTACAGGCCTTCACGCAAGAGCTCAGAGATCTGCTCCAGGTTGTAATGGAGTTCGGCCTGGATGTCACGAGGCTCACTGCGCTTACTGCGGAGTACCCGGGCCTAAAACTTGGCCCAGTGATAGACCTACTCCCGGCGTATCTAAATGCTTTGTCCGAGGGCAACCTGCTCGACCCGGCCAGGCTGCTTACAGAGGCAACTCAAGTTGTTGGCGGTGACCATGACTGGGTATTGGTAGACGACGCCCAGGAACTCTCGGCAGCAGCGTTGAAGCTAATTGAAAAACTGGCCGAGACCTCCAGAGTTTTGGTGTTTGGCGACCCCGATGCCTCCACTCAGGGCTTTCGCTCGGCTGAGCCGGGGGAGTTTTTGCAATTTGGAAACCTTCAGTATCTAGATCGCAGCCTCCCGCAACCAAAACCCGTGCAGCAACTCATGGCCAAATTCAGCGCCAAGCTCGGGCCTGCGGGAGCCGGCAGACAGCGTGCTGCCATCGCCGCCTCTCAAGAACCAATCAGCGCTCCAGTTTTCTCCAGCACCTCAGCAGAAGCTGACTACCTGGCATCCAAACTCCGCCGCATCCGACTCGAGGATTCAATCCCATTTTCAAAAATGGCGGTTGTACTGCGAACCCAAACCCAGGTAAACCAAATCTCGCGAGAGCTGGCTGCAAGAAACGTACCTGTGCGGCTTTCCGCGAGTGCCGAACCCGTCTCTCAAAATCAGCTGACCAGAGCAATCCTGGACACCTGCCTCCAGGCACTCGAGCAGAGAAATGCCAGCCTCTTTCAGGGCATTCTGTTGTCTAGTTTCATTGGCCTAAACCCAATTGAACTTCGGAGGTTAGAGCGTCAGCTAGTTCATCAAACCGGCCTGCCCATTGCCCAGGCATGGGAGCAGGTTTTGGAGCTGGGGTTCGAGTTTGAATCTCGCGAGGCAAGAACGCTGAACAGGCTCGTTGAGCTGATTCACAAGGTGGAAAGCTCTAGCTTTTCCGGTGCCCATGAACTTGTGTCAGTTGTCTTTGGGTTTGCCCCTACAAATCTCAAGGAGCTGGCCCTGGGGTCATCCGAGGTTTCGTTGGCTGCAAATCGAGATATCGATGCAGCGCTTAGGTTGTTTGCCGCAGCCCAGCGCTTCGACGAGCGGGGCGAGGGTGAGCCGATCGAGTTTGTTAGGCAGCAGCTCTCACTGCAGCTAGCTGAGGACACACTCGCGAAGTTGGCCCAGGAGGATGCGGTTTTGGTCGCCACAGCTTCAGGAATGGGCACCCAAACCTTTGATGTTGTTGCAATACCAAGACTCCAGGACGGCATTTGGCCCAACCTCCGACCTCGAAACTCACTGCTAGGTGCCGCTTCACTGCGCGCATTTCTTTCGGGACGAGTTGAGGACCCCACCAAACCCCTTCGGAGCGAGCTTGCGGACGAGATAAGGCTCTTTTTCAAAGCTCTAGGTGCATGCAGAAAGAATTTGCTGCTTAGCTCGATGCGCAACGCAGATGAGCAACCTTCGCAATTCTTTGCCATCGGCGGGGTTGAGTTAGGCGATCACTCTGAACCAGTTGATTTCGATCTACGAAGATTGGTTGGCAGATTGAGGGCAAGCCTCGCCTCTGGAGACCAAAGCGCAGCAGGTTTGCTAGCCGGCTTTGCACTGGCCGGAATCCCCGGAGCCGACCCATCAGGATGGCTCGGACTGCTCCCGCCGAGTACCAGGGACCCCCTGTTTGCTCCCGATGAACCAGTATTGCTAAGTGCTTCTAGTCTCGAGGCTTTCGAAAAGTGCCCCCTGCACTGGTTTGTGAAGACCTTTGCGGTTGGTCAATCCAACTTCCAAGCCTCGATTGGAACTTTGCTGCACTCGGCGTTCGAGCTCGCCACAAAGCCAGAGGATCTGGTGGAGTTCATCGAGACAAACTGGCACTCGCTCGAATTTGATCACGCTTGGCAGGCCCAAGCCCAAAAGCGCAGAGCTATAGAAATGGCAATCCTGGCGGGTGCCTACCTAAATGAAAACCCTGCACCGCACTCTGTTGAGCAAGCCTTCGAGCTCGAGCATGGCCGCCTCAGAATCCGAGGCAAAATCGATCGGGTTGAGCGAACTTCAACGGGGCTTGTGGTCTCAGACCTAAAGACCGGAAAATCAAACCTTGATGCTAAAGACAATTTGCAGCTCGCGATTTATCAACTAGCGATGACTCAACTGCACCCCGAAGAGTCCATCGAAGGCGCAAGATTGGTGTCAGTTGGAACGGGAAAGCTGAAAGTATCTGAGCAACCCCCGCTTGATCCAGCTGCACAGGCGAAGCTATTTGAATCCTTTGCCGCCTTTGAGCAGCAGGGGGGCGAACCGATTTTGGTAGCTAACCTTTCGGAGCACTGCAGCGAAGATGGCAGCTGCCAGTTACTGCTGGCGAGGCAGGTTTCTGATGACTAGATTCAGCGCTCAACAGGTCTATTCGGTCATCAGCAAGCATCAGCTAACCCTCGAGCAATTGGCAGCGGCTGAAGGTGCATCGGTCACCAATCCGACGTTGGTGATAGCTGGTGCTGGTAGTGGAAAAACAGAGTTGATGACTGTTCGCATCATGTATTTGGTTGCGAACGGCTTTGCCTTACCCGAACAAATTCTTGGGCTCACGTTTACAAAAAAGGCAGCGAGCGAGCTGTCTGCTCGAGTTCTGCGGTCGCTTTATTTGATGCGTGAAACTGAGCTTTGGCCACAGGGGTTAGAGCAGGACTTCGCGCCATCGACAATAACCACCTACAACTCATTCGGCAATGAAGTGTTTAGGCAAAATGCGCTGGCGGTTGGTTATGAACCAGATGCTCAGGTACTAACTGAGTCCGGCGCGGTTGGACTCGCGAAGGAACTCGTTCGATCACTAAATCTCTCAGACCTCCCGGAGTTAGAAAACTGGGAGAAGACAGCCGACTATCTAGTCGAGAGGCTGCTTTCAATTAGTGGTGAGCTGACCGACAATCAGGCGAATCCGAATCAAGCAGAGCGAGTGCTCGAAGGCTTTTTGGAGCATGTGGGATCCCTGCCCAAGACCGAGGGTGGCAGCTCCGAGCGTTTTGCCTACACGGAAGGGTTCTTGTCGGACGCTAGGCAGAACCTACTGTTCATCGCCCTGGCCAAGAAGTATCAAGAGCTCAAGCAAAGTCGCAACCTTGTGGATTTCTCGGATCAGGTATCACTCGCACTTCAGGCCATCGAGGATGGCAGTTCTTTGCCGTTTCGCTTTGTCATGCTGGATGAATACCAGGACACTTCATCGATTCAAACAAAGCTGCTCTCCAAACTCTTTGCTGGCCTCCCTGTCATGGCGGTGGGGGACCCAAATCAGGCTATCTATGGCTGGCGAGGTGCCAGTGATGCAAATCTTTCAGGGTTTGCGACTGACTTTGGTTCGGCTGAAACCGTCACGCTTAGTACCTGCTGGCGCTCTGGAGATTCGATTGTTCAAGCAGCTAATCAAATTGCAGCACCACTTGCTGGAATGAGCACACTTGAGCCCATTACTTTGCAATCAATCAAGCCGGCGGAGCCGATCACGGCAGAGGTGTTTCAGACGCTGGAGCAAGAGGCAAATGCCGCCGCCGAGTTTTTTGCTAGTGCAACCGATGCTGAAACCACTGCTGCTCTTCTCATGAGGACCAAGTCGGCGATGCCGAGTTTTGTCAGAGCCCTGCAGGCTCAGGGTCTTGAGGTTGAGGTAACAGGACTCTCAGGCCTTACCGAACTTCCGGAAGTTGTTGACCTGATCTCGGCGTTGAAGGTAATCAATTCGCCCCAAGCGGCAACTGAGCTGATGCGCCTACTCAGTGGGCCTCGCTGGGCCATAGCACCCAGAGACATAGCCCAACTGGCAGGTTATGCAAAGAAACTGTCGCGAATTAGAGCCGAGGTTGATTCGAGCAAGCCCATCACCCTGGTTGAAGCGTTGGATGAGTGTCGGAGGCCAGGCGCAGAGGATTTCATCAACGTTTCGCAAACCTGCTTTTCAAGGCTGAAAAATGCCGCGGAGTTGTTCTATCGAATGCGAACTCAATTGTCGCTCTCCATCACCGAGCTGGCCTGGTCAATTGTTCGTGAGCTAAATATCGACATTGAGCTTTTTGCGCATGCCAAGTCAAAGAACCCCATGTCGCACCTGGAACAGTTCATTTCAAAGCTGACTGAGTACGAATCAACTACTCTCAGGCCATCGCTTTCGGGGTTACTGCAGTGGTTGGATTACGCCCTAGAGCACGAGAGCTTCGAGCTTCCAAAGTCTGGGTCAAAAAAAGGCGTTGTTCAGGTGATGAGCGTCCACGCTTCGAAGGGGCTTGAGTGGGATGTTGTGCTGGTTGCCCAACTAAACCAGGGCAGCTTCCCAATTGACTCAAAGGATTCCAAGGGGTGGCTAGCAGCAGGGAAGCTTCCGTTCGAGCTTCGCGGCGACCGAGCGCAATTGCCGAATTTTGATTACAGCTCGGCCGCCTCACAAAAAGATCTAAAGCAGCGCTTCGATCAGTTCCAAGATGACATGCGCCAGCGCCAGCTCCGTGAGGAACGCAGGCTGGCTTACGTTGCCATCACGCGCGCTGCAAAAACCCTTCGCCTAACCGCTTCCTACTTCAAGCCGGGTGCCAAAAAGGCGAAGGCACTTTCGCCCTTCATGTTGGAACTTGTGGAAGCCGGCCTGATTTCAGCAACCGTTCCCGAGCCACTTGAGTCAAACCCAACGCTGGAGCAAACACTGCGAGGCAATTGGCCAAGTGTTGAGAACACTGCGGGAGAGAGGCTTGAGCGAGCGGCTGCCGCGGTAGCGGGGCACCAGGGAGCCACTC
>ERZ1022724.131-NODE-131-length-18591-cov-88.546828_pt1 | contig 18591 bp, 17 predicted proteins | sample MGYA00521091_ERZ1022724 | MGnify/ENA primary metagenome ERZ1022724 (study PRJEB33162, sample SAMN09537610) | freshwater metagenome | isolation source: freshwater | place: Canada:Alberta | collected 2017-07 | study: EMG produced TPA metagenomics assembly of the... | reverse complement strand
CTTGAGGCGATCGTATTGTGACTCTTCCAGAACTTATCTTGTCTAGCTCTTCTGCAACTCGATTGCGCAGTGGCTCTCTGTCTTGTTCGCTTACCGAAACTAGACCTCCCTCGTCTAGGACAACTACTTCGACTCCCCTAGCGCGAGCAGACCTGACAGAAGCTTTGAGCTTTGGATTGACAAGCATACGTCCGCGAATCTCATCACGAAGTTCTGCCTCCAATAGTGTGGCTTCACTTCGGTCAGCATCTGAAAAAACTCCGGTGGAGATTTTTTCAAGCATAGGAAGAGCCCCCTCCAAAGTTGCCGCGATTCTCTCTGAACGTTCTTGACGAATTGCTGAGTCGGAAGCAGAAGCTACCTGAGTAGCCTTTGCTTTCTCGAGAAACTGGGCCGTTTGTCTAGCCGAACGCTCTAAGCCCACTGAGATGGCGTGTGATGCAGCAACCAGACCAATTGCTCCTCCAAGACCAGAAACAAATAGAGCCTGGATTCCTCCCCAAGACAAAAGCTCAATCATCAAGACCGTAACTCCGAACCATGCCCAGAGTCTTTGCTGCCTCACCGCTGCTATTGCCAGGATTGTTGCTACCGCAGTGACATACCAGGTAGCTGGAGTGCCAAGTGCGGAGGGTTGCAGATCAACATTCACAAGCAGAGGAATAAGCAGGGAAGTTGCAGTGATTGTGATGGCCAGCGCAACTGGCATTTTCAATTCTCGGTAATAGAAAACGGCTGTCAATCCAATCAGAAGGTAAACCAGCAATGCAGCCGTGGACCAGAAGGTAAAACCGACCCGAAACATCTCCATAGTTGCAATGACGGCTGGGCTGAGAACAAACATTGTCGTAATAATCACGATGAACCAGCGCGGTAGCCTAATCAACTTGACTCCACTCGATTACCACGCTTGTTCCTGCCCCTGGACTCGAGTTGATAAAAACGCGTCCGCCAACATTTGTCACACGTGCCACAATCGAAGACGAAATTCCAATTCGGTCTTTAGGCACTTGGGAAGGTCGAAAACCTCTTCCGTTGTCACTAACTACAATCTTCAAGCCCGACCCTTGACCCCTTAGTCGAACAGCACGTTCTGAAGCCTGACCGGCATGCTTGAGTGAATTGTCGACCGCCTGAAGAGTAGCTTCCGTCAATGCCTGCGCGACTTGAGACGAAATGGGTAGATCGTTGATTCGGCTTGTGGAGACTTGAAATTCTCTAGAGGTTTCTTGGACCCGGAGTTCTAGCGCGTGAAAAAAGCTAGCGAGTGTGAACTGAGCCGGTTGTGATTCGTCAGATCGAGCCTTCTTGAGTCGCGAAATGGCTTCAGCGGCAGATTTACTTGCCAGCGTCCGCTGTTCAGCAGTTTCTGCATGAGCGGCTACCAAAAGCGTGGTGAGCACACTGTCGTGCACCAAGGCGTCGAGTCTTGATCTTTCAATCTCAACTGCGTCCACTCGAGCGCTTTCTACTGCAGACGAAATAGCCTCTTGATTTGCTGAGTCAGTTTTGCCGGCCTCCCAGCGAAGAGCAAGCACCATGGCAATCAGCACGGAACTAAAGACAAACAAGTGAAGAGATTCTTGTATCCCAAGCAATAGCTGCGCTGAGCCACCAAACCCAGACACTTTCAAGATTGGCCAGCTAATAGTCATGAAGAGCAAGTAGATGACGCCGATGCCGAACCTAAAAGTGGTGCCAGCCGCAATCGCACAAATTCCAAGTGGCCACCAAATCCAAGGTTGGAAACCAGCTGGAGTAGCTTGTGTGAGATCAAAATGCAGCGGCCAAGTGGCAAACAGGGCAAGAGCGACAATAGCAACTGTTCGTAACCAAAAATTCATCCCAGAAGGAACAAGCCAAGCCGAAACCACTACTCCGATAACAGCAGTTACGAGCAGGCCTGCGGAAACGAAAAAGACTATTGGATTTAGAAAAGCTAACTGCCCAAACCCATTTACTATTGCCTCCGCAGTGATCGCGCTCAAAGCAACAGAGTAAATCCGCCCGAGCATTAGATTGACTCGAGAGATCGAATAGCTTTTTTGTGGGGCTGGCCTAGAAAAAGGCACCTACAAAGTCCCCTCATCGATTAGGCCATCTTCGATTGCTCTCATCAATAGCTCGGTTTTGTTAATGGCAGGTCTTCCAACGTTTGCGAATTTAGATCTAACTCGGTCTATATGTTCCTTGGCTGTGTGAACCGTGATATTCAATTCAAAGGCCACTTGCTTCAAAGCCAACCCTGAGGCGTATAGCGAGAGCACTTCCTGTTCGCGCGGGGAAAGCTTCGCCTTCTTGAAGTCAGAGTCTGAGTCAATAACTGCAGTGGTCTGAAGGTTATTCACGTAGATTCCAGCCGAGACCATACGGATGGCATCAATCAACTCAGTCATGCTGTGTGATTTTGGAACAATTGCCGCAGCACCTGCCTTTAGAGCAGCCCTGACCAAGTGAGATTTGTCGGCGATGCTAAACAGTAGAACTGGGATATCTCGACTGATGAATTTTTCGACATTTTCTTCCACGCTTGATCCGTCAGCCAAAGACAAATCTAAAACTGCAACATTTGCCTTCTGAGTGCCCATTGCGCCCAGTGCAGCATCCACAGTGGCTTCTGAAGCCAGAAGCTCGAGCTGGTTTTGCTCACAAACGCTTGCTAGTGCAATTCGGATTGCTTCGTGGTCATCAACAATCACGACTTTGAGCTCGCCGAGTTCGGCGAGCGTTGTGGCTACGGCAGTTTCTTTCATTACAGGACCAAACTAGCAATGCTTTCAAAGTGATGGGTGTGTGGAAATAAGTCAAAAGCCTTTAGCTCCTCGAGTCGATAGCCGCCCGCTACCAAAACCTTCAGATCTCTTGCCAGCGACACCGGATCGCAGGCCACGTAAATGATTTTGGCTGGACGTAAAAACAAGAGCTGATCGATTACGGCTTTGCCGGCTCCGGCACGCGGCGGGTCCAGCACAACAGTTGCTCCTTCAAGAACCAAGCCCTGCTTTATCTGGGCCTTTAGGAATCCCTCAACTGGAGCCGAGACGGCTTTGTGCTTTCCAAGATCAACAAGGTTTGCACTCGCATCCGCGGTTGCAACCTTCGAGGATTCAACGGTTGTTATGTTCAGAGTTTTACCAAACTTTGTGGCGAGCGCTCCAGAGAATAATCCAACTCCTCCATAAAGATCTAGATTGTTTGCTGCCGGATCCAGTCCTTCTGCCATTTGGATAACTTCTTGGGCCAATAGTTCTGCCGCTCCGCGGTGAACCTGCCAGAACCCTCCACTAGAAATTCGGAATGACCTACCGAGTGCTCGCTCGACGAGTTTCTTATCTCCTTTTACCTTCTTGTCAATAAACCACTGAACGCCTCCCGTTGATGCAGTGGATATTTCAATGCGCTTTACGTCCTGCCAATTCTTTAGGTGAATACCTAGTTCGTTGATTTCTGGAACAGCCAGTGGCAAGGACTTAACTGGAACAACCTCGTGAGTTCTTTCCTTGTAGGGGCCTGCGACGCCTTCTTCTGAAACGTGAAGTTGGATTCGAGTTCGGTAGCCAAGACCGTTAGTGATTTCATCTCCCGGAACGGGCATGACCAACACTTCTCTTTCAATTCCCCCCATGCGCGAAAGTGACTCGGTCAAAACCTCTGACTTTAGTTTTCTCTGATACTCAAGCTTGAGATGTCCGAACTCAGCGCCTCCGGCACCTAATCGGTCTGCTTCTTTCCAGATGTGTGGAACGCGTGATCCAGATGCGTCGAGTACCGCAATGGTTTCTGCTCGACAAAACGAGCCGCCCTTGTCTTCAAAAACTCTGGCACGCACTTTTTCACCCGGTGCGGTGTGAGAGACAAAAACCACCCTGCCCTGGTGTCTGGCTACAAAGATTCCACCGTGGGCCACCTTCTCGATGTCCAGTTCAATTTCGGTGCCTTGCCAGTTTTCAGTTTTTGTCATCTGACAAGTGTTTCACAGCTACAAAGTAGTCTTGTCAGATGACCCGTTTAGTACTGGCCTCCAGCTCCCCCGCTCGGCTAGCCCTGCTGCGCTCCGCCGGCATTGAGCCTGAGATTGTGCTGCCGGATGCCGACGAATCAGCTCTTACCGAAGCCGCCAGGCAGTTAGATCCAAACCTGACCGCCGAGGCGATGGTTGCTCTGCTGGCCAAGGCCAAGGCGGAGTCTGTGCTTGGGAATCTTTCAACACATGGAGCTCTAGTTCTGGGAGGCGATTCTGCCCTTGAGTTCCAAGGAGAAATCCTCGGTAAACCGCATGAGCCAGAAGTTGCTCTCGAGCGTTGGCGCAAACTCAGCGGGAACGTCGGCGTCTTACACAGCGGACACTATCTAATAGACAATCGCGACCCTGCCAATCCAGTGGGTGCAGAAATGGTGAGCTCAACCAAGGTTTTCTTCTCAAAAATCTCGGAAGCAGAGATTGCCGACTATGTGGCAACGGGTGAACCGCTCAAGGTTGCCGGCGCATTCACGATCGATGGCTTGGGTGGGGCCTTTATTGACCGGATCGAAGGAGACTCCCATACGGTAGTTGGACTGTCTTTGAAGGTGCTTCGCGAGTTAGCTGCTGGTTTTGGGGTCCATTACCCAAGCTTTTGGCGCTAATCACAACGATATCTCGGTCTTTTTGTAGCTAAGCCCCAAATATCGGCTGCTTTCTGCCAATAGGCTTTTGTCTTATGACAGGACCAATCCGCAAAGTCCTCATCGCTAACCGTGGTGAGATCGCTGTTCGAATCGCTCGAGCAGCCAAAGACAGCGGAAGAACATCAGTTGCTGTCTATGCCGATCAAGACCGAGACAGTCTCCATGTAAAGGTAGCTGACGAGGCTTATGCCCTAAATGGAATCACTTCGGCCGAAACCTACCTAGTCATTGAAAAACTTCTTTCAATTGCGAAGCGAAGCAATTGCGATGCAGTCCACCCGGGTTATGGATTCTTGGCCGAGAATGCCGAGTTTGCCAGGGCCGTTATCAAAGCTGGCCTAACTTGGATCGGTCCCTCACCTGAAGCGATTGAAAAACTCGGAGATAAAGTCTCCGCTCGCCACGTTGCCGAGAAAGTTGGAGCGCCCCTAGCTCCTGGAACCTTAGATCCGGTTTCAAATGCCAAAGAGGTTCTAGATTTTGTTGCAAAGCATGGTCTGCCGGTAGCTATCAAGGCCGCCTACGGTGGAGGCGGTCGAGGCATCAAGGTTGCCTACCAAGAATCCGAAGTTGAAGAAATGTTCGAGTCGGCAACTCGCGAAGCTATCGCAGCTTTTGGTCGAGGCGAATGTTTCGTGGAGAAGTACCTTGAAAAGCCAAGGCACGTTGAAACTCAATGCCTAGCTGATTCCAAGGGAAATGTTGTTGTAGTTTCAACTCGCGACTGCTCTCTTCAGCGCAGACACCAAAAACTCGTTGAGGAAGCACCTGCTCCATTTTTGACACCAGAACAAAACAAGAAACTCTACGAAGCGTCCAAGGCAATTTTGAAAGAGGTTGGCTACCTCGGTGCTGGAACCTGCGAATTCCTAGTGGCGCAAGACGGAACAATCTCATTCCTCGAGGTCAATACCCGTTTGCAAGTTGAGCACCCGGTATCTGAAGAAGTCACCGGTCTGGACTTAGTTCGTGAGCAATTCAGAATTGCCGAAGGTGGCATTCTCGATTACGGCGACCCGGAAGTTTCCGGACACAGCTTTGAATTTAGAATCAACGGCGAAGATCCAGGCCGCAACTTCATGCCAGCTCCTGGTTCTGTGCACGTTTTCAAGGCACCAAGTGGACCGGGCGTAAGAGTAGACAGTGGTGTCGAATCCGGCGATGTGATTTCTGGAAACTTTGACTCCATGATTGCCAAGCTGATTGTCACAGGCAAAGACCGTACCGAAGCGCTAGAACGCTCTCGAAGGGCACTGGCAGAGATGGAAGTTCTAGGACTTCCAACCGTGATTCCTTTCCACAGAAGAATTGTTGACGATCCTGCTTTTGTCGCAGCTAATGGAAAATTCGGGGTTTACACCCGCTGGATTGAAACCGAGTGGGTAAACGATCTAGAGCCGTGGGGCGGTCAGGCCGATCAGCTTGATTTGTCTCCCGCCGCAAAAAACACCGTGGTCGTGGAAGTTGAAGGAAAGCGTATTGAGGTCAGTATTCCTGCTCGATTCCTCCACACCGGAACCGGATCCCCGACTGCTGGGCGGGCACCAAGAAGAAAAGTTTCTGCTCATCACGCCTCGGCTGGAGCTTCTGAAAAAGTAATCAAAGCTCCTATGCAGTCCACGGTTGTGAAGCTGGCTGTTGCAGAAGGAGACAAGATTGTCGAGGGCGACCAGGTACTCGTACTTGAAGCGATGAAGATGGAGCAGTCCATTACTTCACCTCGAGATGGTGTTGTAAAGAGCATCAAAGTTTCAGTCGGTGACACCGTTCCGTCAGGGACGGCTTTGATTGAGTTCGAGGACTAATCCAAGTTTGGATCGTGCAGCGCTCTTGCTGCTTCGCCTATCGTTCCTGTGATTGACGGATAAACCGTGTAGGTAGCAGCCAGCTCATCAACAGTAAGTCGGTTTTCTACGGCAATAGCGATTGGGTAAATCAGCTCAGAGGCGCTTGGGCCCACAACTACTCCCCCGATTACCGTTCGTGAACCAGTACTTGCGAACAATTTGATAAAGCCATCCTTGATGCCCTGCATCTTGGCACGGGGGTTTGTGGTCAGGAGAATCTTCTGAATCTCGCCTTTTACTAGACCGTCTTGGATTTCATTTTCTGACCAACCAACCGACGCAATCTCAGGGGAGGTGAAAACGTTCGAGGCAATGTTGCGCTTTTGAGTTGGAACAGCGACATCTCCCATGGTGTGAAAAACTGCAGTTCTACCCTGCATAGACGCAACTGAGGCCAGCGGGTAGAAATCAGTGCAGTCACCCACCGCATAAACATTTGCCCTAGAGGTTCTTGCAACCCGGTTTGCGATGATGTGCCCTGAAGGAGCAACTGAAACTCCTGCTTCTTCAAGCCCTAGATTTTCTGTGTTTGGAATTGAACCCACCGCCATCAGGCAATGGCTTCCTTCAACAACTGATCCATCCTGCAGATGCACCTTCACACCTGTTGCGGTGGCCTCGACTTTGTCAGCGCGAGACTGCTTGAGAATGTTCATGCCTCTACGGCGAAAGACATCTTCAATCAACACAGCTGCGTCTTGGTCTTCCCCAGGAAGAACGTAATCGCGACTTGAAACTAGAGTCACTTTGCAACCAAGACTTAGGTAAGCAGAAGCAAACTCAGCGCCAGTCACACCAGAGCCAACAACAACCATGTGCTCTGGGAGCTCTTTCAAGTTATAAAGCTGAGTCCAGGTAAGAATTCTCACACCGTCTGGTTCAGCACTCGGCAAGGTTCTTGGTCTAGCTCCAACGGCCAGCACAATTGTTTTTGCCTCTAAGCGCTCAGGAGCTGAGCCTTCAACTTCAACAATGACGGCATGGTTGCCATCGAGTTTTCCAGTTCCGTTGATGACACGAACCCCGGCCTTGGTAAGTGACTCGAGCATTTCGTTGGACTGTGATTTTGCAAGGTCCAAAAGTCTTGAGTTAACCGATGCTAGGTCTACCGACACATCAGCGCTTTGTCCGCCCACGTTGATTCCAAGTGAAAAGGCGGTGCGAACCTCTTCGGCCGCGGTTGCAGTCGCAATCAAAGTCTTTGACGGAACCACATCAGTTAGAACAGCGGCTCCTCCGACACCTTGGCGTTCGACAAGGGTGACTTGGGCACCAAGCTGGCGGCCAGCAAGGGCGGCTTCGTATCCGCCCGGTCCACCGCCAATAATGACAATGTGATGGGTTGAGTTTTTGGGGTTCACGCTCTAATTGTCCACTATTTTGCTCCGCGTCGGTGGAGCTAGACTCAACTCCATGACTAATCCCTTAGAAACTATGGCTAACAGCCCCTTCGAAATTGCCAAACAGGCAGCAGATCAAATCCGTGAGGCAACCGGGGTTCAAACCCACGACATCGCACTCACTCTTGGGTCAGGATGGGCTAAAGCCGCCGACCTAATTGGTGAAACAGTAGCGAGCGTTCCGGCCAAAGACATTATTGGATTCTCGGCTCCTGTAGTCGAAGGTCACGTGGCATCGATTCGTTCGATCAAGCTTCCAAGTGGAAAGCACGCTCTAGTGCTCGGTGCGAGGACTCACTACTACGAAGGTCATGGGGTCCGTCGAGTTGTTCATGGCGTTAGGACTGCAGCTGCGACCGGTGCCAAGGTAATGATTTTGACCAATGGTTGTGGTGGAATCAAAGAAACCTGGAAGCCAGGTACTCCTGTTCTAATCAGCGACCACATCAACCTGACAGCTGACAGTCCTCTTGAGGGTGCAAAGTTTGTAGACCTAACTGATCTTTACTCCAAGCGTTTACGTGATGTTGCAAGAACAGTGGATGCCTCGCTCGATGAGGGAATCTATGCACAGTTCCGAGGACCACACTACGAAACCCCAGCTGAAGTCCAAATGGTAAAGCACATGGGTGGGCACTTGGTTGGAATGTCCACCGCTCTTGAGGCAATTGCTGCCCGCGAAGCAGGGATGGAAATTCTCGGCTTCTCGCTAATGACAAACCTGGCCGCCGGTGTTCAAAAGACTCCTCTTTCACATGCAGAAGTTCTAGAAGCTGGTCGTGAAGCTGAGCCGAGAATCAGTGCACTCCTGGCAGCGATCATCGACAAAATATGAGCTCACTAGACGCTCTCGTTGCCAAAGCTAAAAGCTGGCAATCTCAAGACCCGGACGCCGAGACCAGAGCCGAACTTGAGAAGCTGATTGCAGCTGGCGACGAGCAAGCTCTAGCTGATCGGTTTGGTTCTCGTTTAGGTTTTGGAACCGCTGGTCTTCGAGGCGAACTCGGAGCGGGCCCAAACCGGATGAATCGTGTGCTGGTTGCCCAGGCAGCAGTTGGAATTGCAAGGTACCTAAAGGCTAACTTTGATGACCCAAGCTGCGTGATTGGGTTTGACGCCAGAAAAAACTCTGACGTCTTTGCGAAAGACTCTGCTGAAATTCTTACCGGGCTTGGAGTTCGTGCCTATCTCTACGACTCTCTAGTTGCAACACCTATGGTTGCTTTTGCCGTGCGCGAGCTGGGGTGCTCAGCCGGAATCATGGTCACGGCATCTCACAACCCACCTGCCGACAACGGCTATAAGGTTTTTGACTTCACCGGTTCACAAATCATTCCGCCCATGGATGCTTTGATTGCTGCCGAAATAGGTAAGTTTGCCGACAACGAATCAGTTTCGGACTTGGTGCGATCAGATGACTACTCGAGCGTTCCAGCAAGCATCTCGGTCGATTACCTACAAGGCGTTAGCGGGCTTTTAAATAGACACTCAGATAGAAAGAGTCTGAAGATTGTTTACTCCGCAATGCACGGAGTCGGTGCCGAGTTCATTGAGAAGATTTTTGACATCTCAGGCCTTGATCCTTTGATTCCCGTTGCTTCGCAACACAAGCCAGATGGCACCTTCCCGACCGTGGCCTTCCCAAACCCTGAAGAGCCAGGCGCGATGGATTTGTCGATGGAAACTGCAAAGGCATCTAACGCGGATCTGGTTCTAGCTAACGACCCAGACGCCGACCGTCTTTGCGTGGCCTACAAGGACTCCTCCGGAAACTATGTCCAGCTCTCAGGTGACGAGCTGGGTCTACTTTTAGCTGAAGAGCTAGCGGGTCGCGCTAAGCGAGAGGGTCTTTCCGGTTCACTTGCGTGTTCAATTGTTTCGAGCTCTGCGATCGGTAAAGTTGCCGAACACTACGGTCTTGGTTTTGCCCAAACCCTCACTGGATTTAAGTGGGTAGGTCGAGTGCCAAACCTAATCTTTGGTTATGAAGAAGCTCTTGGCTACTGCGTAGATTCGAAGCGAGTAAAAGACAAAGACGGTTTATCGGCTGCTCTTGTGGTGGCTGATATTGCAACAACTTTGGCAACTCAGGGCTACACCATCGGCGATCAGCTTGAAAAACTCATGCAGCGTGATGGCTACTTCGCCACCAGCCAGATTTCATTCCGGGTCTCTGATTTGTCCATCATCGAAAAGTTGATGGCAAGACTGCGCTCTAACCCGCTAACCGAACTAGCCGGAGTGGCTGTCAGCTTCACCGACTTCCTCGACGGCTGGGGAGATTTCCCAGGCACCGATGCAATCCAGCTAGATCTTGCTGATGGTCGCAGAGTGATTGTTCGCCCATCAGGAACCGAACCTAAGCTCAAGTGCTACCTGCAGGCCATCGGTGATACTAGAGAAAATTCCCAAGCATTACTTGCAGAGCTAAAAGCTGCGATGCAGCAAGTTCTTGACTAAGCCTTCGGGTTTCTAATAAAGGCTTTTACGCTCTCAGGAACACTCAAGCCTTCTGATTCGGCATCGCCAGCAATCGCCTCATCGGCGACCACGCGAATCGGGATAACGCCTGACCAAACACCAGTTCCGAAACCTTCTCCATCTTCAGGCATACCGGTTCGGACCTTCACTGAAGCTTCTTCAAGAGAAAGTGAAAGCAGGGTTGTTGCTGCTAGCTCTTTCGGAGTGGAGGTTCTTACCTCACTGACTCGACCCGGAATTAGACCTTCGCTAACTTTTTCGAGTAGTTCATTTTTTTCAGGACCGGTGATTTCTTCAGCGGCTCCCAGAATCACAACGGAGCGATAGTTCATGCTGGAATCGTATGTGGTTCGAGCAACGACCATTCCGTCGAGTTTTGTTACAGTCACGCAAGTTGGAATTCCCTTGGCAAGTTCTCTCATGAATCTGGCACCAGAGGAACCGTGAATCAAAATTCGGTCACCATCGCGAACGAAGCCGTATGGGAGTACAAAGGGTTGACCATTCTCGACATAGCCAACATGGCACAGGATTGTGGAGTCAAGAATTTCATACATCTGGTCGCGGTCTTCGACAGAACGCTTCTTCAGGCGGTTGATTGCGGTTCTGTCGGTTTGACCAGGGTTGGGTAAAGACATGGCTAGAGCTTATAGCTTTAGAGCAGCGCCTTGGAAAGCTTGGTGTTTAGTTCCTCGAGATCAAAGAAGTGATCTATCGAAATAATCTCTGCATTGAGCCCCTTTAGGGACTCCACTAGTTCTGGGGTGGTCAAGACAATCTGAGCGTCAAAAGCTGCGCCTCTTGCGGTTGCCATGTCGGCTGCTTCAACCGTTGCCTCAACGCCGATCATCTTTAGAACCTTTTCGGCGTTTATCTTCAGTAGCACGGAGGTGCCAATACCCATTCCGCAGACGGCAATAATCTTCACTTGGCTATTGTGCCAACAAGTTAGCCAAGAAGCGAAAGAACTTGCTCAGAGTCGGAACATCTCAGCAAAGAACTGACGTTTTCTTGAGCTGAGAGAAACTCAGCAAGTTCAGCCATCAGTTCGAGATGTGATTCATGATCTGTTGCAGCTAGACCAAAAACCAGCCTCACTGGGTCATTTTGCGAATGTTGAAACTCAATCGACTGCTCGAGAATAAGCAGGCTCAGGCCCGTTTCTAGGACAGCGTCACTGGGTTTTCCATGAGCAAGAGCAATTCCGGGGGCAATCACGATGTATGGGCCAAAGATCTCAACGGCTTCAAGCATTGAAGCTACATAGGTAGATGTCGCTTTACCGCTTGCAACTAGGAGATCCCCCACTAACGAGATTGCGGAGCTTCGATCTTCTACTGAGTCTTTGATGAGGATTGAACCCTCACCAAAAGCATCAGCGAGTATGCCCATTACGCGTTTGCGAATCCGTCGCTGATCATGTCGATTAGCTCTTCACGATCATCCAAAGCTTGGAAGGCGGCTTCGGCGGCGTTTAGTTGGAACTGCTCAAGATCAGCCAGGGTGTAGCCAAAGTTTGACATCAGTAGCTCAAGCTCTCGAGTTAGAGATGTTCTAGACATTAGACGGTTGTCGGTGTTTACGGTGACCTTGAAACCTAGGCCATACAAGATATCGAACGGGTGATCCGAGAACTGATCTCCGAGCATAGATATGGCGCCGGTCTGCAGATTAGAAGACGGTGAAAGTTCGAGAGCGATTTGACGATCGTGTACCCACTCTGCAACTTCTCCTAGGACAACTAGATCGGTATCCCCTTCGGTGCGTGAGAACATAACATCTTCAATGATTCGAACTCCGTGACCGATGCGAAGCGCACGACCGGAAACAATGGCGTCCCTGATGCTGTCGACTCCATCTCCTTCACCAGCGTGAACTGTGACCGGGAAAAAATGCTCCGCAAGATAGTCAAAAGCTGCCTTGTGCCTGACAGGCAAGAAACCCTTCTCGGCTCCTGCGATGTCGAAGCCCACAACTCCGTTTTCGCGGTGCCTTACCGCCAGCTCAGCAATTTCCATGCCGCGATCAGCATGCCGCATTGCCGTCACTAACTGACCGGTTCTAATGAAACCACCGGCTGCCTCAACGTCAGCCATACCCTGCTCTAGACCATCCTGAACAGCTTCAACTGTGTCGTCAAGAGAAAGCCCGGCTCTGAGGTGCTGCTCGGGAGCCCAACGGATTTCGCCATAGATGACTCCGTCATCATGAAGATCTAGAACAAATTCTTTTGCTACACGAGCCAGACCTTCTTTGGTCTGCATTACAGCTGTGGTGTGATCAAAAGTTTCTAGGTACCTCTCAAGTGAACCTGAGTCAGCGGCACTGAAAAACCAGTCGCCCAACTCCTTGGCATCCGTTGCAGGAAGCTTGTGCCCAACAGCGTCAGCTAGCTCGATGATGGTTTGAGGTCTGAGTCCACCGTCTAGATGGTCGTGCAAGGAAATTTTTGGCAGAGCCTTGATCTTTGAGTCCATGAGTTTTTTCCTAAAAAGAATTAGCCACCGATTCGGTCGAGAATCAGCTTTCTAGCAACCACTGCTTGAGCCTCAATGCTATAAGCATTCTCGATCGTCTCGCTCGCACGCTGGAAGCGAGCCGGTTCGTCGGTGTAAAGCGTGTAAAGCGGATCTCCCGCCTTTACGGTATCTCCCAGCTGGGCGTGAAGTGTAACTCCAGCTCCAAACTGAATTGGGTCTTCTTTGCGCGCTCTTCCGGCACCCAATCTCCAAGATGCGATTCCAACAGAAAGTGCATCGAGTTTGGTGATTACCCCATCGGAAGTGGCCTTTACAGTTTGTGATTCTTTAGCTACCGGTAGCTTCGCGTCCGGGTCTCCACCTTGAGCGCTGATCATCGCACGCCACTTATCCATAGCGCGGCCATCCTTTAGTGCAGCAGCAACATCTACTCCTGGCTTTCCAGCCAAGTTCAACATTTCGGTTGCAAGGGCTACTGTGATCTCCACAACATCTGCTGGTCCTCCACCGGCCAAGACCTCGACGGACTCTTCAACCTCAAGTGCGTTTCCAACCTTAAGTCCAAGTGGTGTTGACATATCCGTTAGCAAAGCTGATGTCTTTACCCCGGCATCTTGTCCAAGTTGAACCAAAACTTCAGCAAGCTCGCGGGCTTTAGCAAAATCTTTCATGAAGGCACCGGAGCCAACTTTCACATCCAGCACGAGTGAGCCAGTGCCCTCAGCAATTTTCTTACTCATGATTGAGCTTGCAATAAGAGGTATTGCTTCGACGGTTCCAGTCACATCTCTTAGTGCATAGAGTTTCTTATCCGCTGGGGCAAGGCCGGAACCCGCAGCGCAGATAACGGCACCTACATCTGCTAGCTGTTTGGTCATTTCTTCATTTGAAAGATTTGCGCGCCAGCCAGGAATGGACTCGAGCTTGTCTAGAGTTCCTCCAGTGTGACCTAGGCCTCGACCTGAAAGCTGGGGAACTGCAACTCCAAATACTGCAACCAGTGGTGCAAGGGGAAGGGTTATCTTGTCGCCCACACCCCCTGTTGAATGCTTATCGGAAGTTGGAACACCAAGCGAATCAAAGTTCAATCTCTCGCCCGAGTCGATCATTGCCATTGTGAGATCTTTGATCTCGCGACGGTTCATTCCATTTAGCAAGATGGCCATGGCCATTGCGGACATCTGCTCGTCAGCAACCTGTCCTTTGGTGTAGTTGTCAACTAGCCAGTTGATTGCCTCGGTGGAGAGTTCTTCCTTGCTTCTTTTGGCGATAATCAGTTCAACTGCATCGAAGCTATTCAAGCTCGCTCACCTAGGTCTCTTGGGCCAAAGGCATCTGGCAATACTTCTTCAATGGTCTTGATTCCAGAAACGGTCTCAAGCAGCATTCCAGGAGCTGAGTGTTCGTAAAGCAGCTGTCTGCAACGGCCGCATGGCATAAGAACGTTCTCGTGTTTGTCTACGCAGTAAAAGGCAACTAGCTTTCCGGGACCTGTCCTAAACAAATCCGAAACCAAAGAACACTCAGCGCACAGGGTCACTCCATAGGAAGCGTTCTCGATGTTGCAGCCAGAAACCACTCGGCCATCATCGGTAAGAGCTGCTGCTCCAACTGGAAAATTCGAGTACGGAACGTAAGCCTTGTTCATGGCTGCGATGGCTTCTTGCTTGAGACTGTTCCAGTCAATGTTCATGATTAGCCCTTCACGTAAGGAATGCCGTCGGCGGCGGGTGGCCTAGAGCGACCTACGAAACCTACCACGGCAATAATTGTCACGATGTAAGGAACCATTGTGATGAAGTTTGTTGGAATACCAGGGCTAACTTGGTTGGCCCAGACTCTCAAGATGATTGAGAAACCAAACAGCAAAGCAGCTGCCGTTGCATAGCCTGGGTGCCAGCGACCGAGGATAACTACGGCCAAAGCAATAAAGCCGAGTCCACCCGACATCTCTCGTCCAAATGAGCCAGAGCTACCAATAGTTAGAACTGCTCCTCCAAGGCCTGCAAGAAGTCCGCCTAGGGTCACCCACCAAAAACGTGTGCGACCAACGTTGATTCCGACAGTGTCAGCTGCAAGTGGGTTTTCTCCAACTGCTCTGGCTCTAAGTCCAAGCTTGGTTTTGAAAAGCACGAACCACAGAATTATTACGATTGCGATAGCAAGCCAAACAGTTATGCGGTTTTGGAATAGCACTGGACCAATAACTGGGATGTCCCCCAGAAATGGGATGTGAATGATCGGAAGAGTTCCTGGGCTGTTGGTAGCCGATTCATCTTCTGTGACCCACTGCTGGTAAAGAAAGTTTGTGATTCCAATTGCCAGAACGTTCAGAACAACACCGACAATAATCTGCTGGGCCAAGTAGCGAACCGCAAATACAGCCAGCACTGCAGAAAATGCTGCTGCTGTGATCATGGCTGAAACAATTCCCAGGATCTGATTTCCAGTCAGAGTACTTACCACCGCAGCCATAAATGCTCCGGTTAGTAGCTGGCCTTCAATAGCGATGTTTACAACACCGACTCGCTCACTCATAACTCCGGCCATGGCACCGAGCATGATTGGCACAGCCAAAACCAAGGCGGAACCAAGAATAAATGCAACCGGTACCACTGCCCCACCAGCTAGCCAGCCAAGGAGGGCTACAAGTGCAATTCCACCGAATGCCAGTGAGAACCAAATGGAAGAGCGGACGTTCTTAGAAACTCTCCATGCCACAAAGCCAGCAATTGCTAGCAACAGCACGCCTGCTGCGGTGCCAAGGAAGTTCGAAGCTACATCAATGTTTGGAAGCTGAATAGCTTCTCTCACTCCGGTTAGTTCGAAAGAAACCGTTTCAGGTTTGCCAAGGATTCCAAAGAAAACCAATACAACGGAGGCGAGTGTGCCCATAACCACAGGAGTCTTCCACGACTCGCGGACTTCCTTTTTAGTCTCAGTGCTCATTACTTTCCTCCTCGACTAAATAGCTTGGACTTCAAGGCACTCAACATGCTTGTTGTCTGCGGCGGCGGTAGGCGGAAAATGGCCCTGATTAGAGGCGGGGCTGCGATGAACAAAACAATTGCACCCTGAACAATTCCCAAAACGTCAGGTGAAATACCCTCAATTTGAATCGCCGATGAGCCGGCCTTGAAGGCACCAAAAAGCAATCCGGCCATCAAAACTCCGGTGGCTGTCGACCCACCTAGAAGCGCAACGGTGATTGCATCAAAACCAATTCCGGCGTGACTTGTTGGAGTCACGCCACCTGTTGAAGAAAGAGCTTGATTGGCAGCAGCGATTCCGACAAAGGCAGCCGAAAGAGCCAAGGCAAGAATGTATGTTCGCTCAACGTTGATTCCGGCAGTCTTTGCAGCCGATGGATTGAACCCAACTGCTCGGAGCCTGAAGCCGACTGTCGATCTTTCCATGAGCCACCAGTAAACAATTACTGCAACGATTGCAAGAACAAACCCGAGGTTCAGCGCGTAGCTTTCTCCCAGCAGGTAAGGCAATCTAGCTGTTTCAAAAGCTGGGTCCGACTTTGTGTAGCCGCCTGCGGTGGCGCCCTGGAGCAACGCGTTGTCGGTCAACAAGAAGTTGAAGAAGGAAACGATGATGTAGTTGAGCATGATGGTGGTGATAACTTCGTTGGCACCAGTTCGTGCCTTCAAGAAACCAACAAATGCACCGACCAGGGCTGCTCCGACAATTGCCGCAACGATGGCAACTACGAAGTGAATAACCGGTGGAAGCTCAACGCGGGTTGCAACAAATGTCGCCCAGATAAGTCCAGAAACCAGCTGTCCGGTACCACCGATGTTGAATAGCCCAACTCTAAAGCCAAGTCCAATTCCAAGACCTGCTGCAATAAGTGGACCAGCCAATCGCAAAGTTTCTGTAAGAGGTCTAATGGCACCTTCGAATGTCACGGCACTTGCGTTGTAAATCGAACCCTTGATCAACGCTCCATACCCGGCTCCAACTACATCGCCGGCCGCTCTGATGCTGGCCAGTGGGTCGGCAAAGAAAAAGCCCACGCTTTGGAGAAACTCTCTATTGGAGATGATCATGAAAAATGCACCGACGGCGAAGCCAAGAATCACAGAAACAATTGTCCGAATGACTCCCCCGGACATTATTTCCTTGAATGCTGCGTTCCAGTCGATTGGTTCTTTGGTTACAGACTTACTCATGCCGCTACCCCCGCCATCATCTGGCCAAGCTTTGCTCTGTCGGTCTTGGTATCAACGATTCCAACAATTCGTCCTCGGTACATAACCGCAATGCGATCGGCTAAAGCCAACACTTCATCTAGCTCGGTTGAAATTAGAAGGACCGCTTTACCAGCGTTACGCTCTTCAACCAGGCGCTCATGAATGAATTCAATTGAACCTACGTCAACACCTCTTGTGGGTTGGGACACAACCAGCAGATCAACTTCTCTGGATAGCTCTCGTGCAAGAACAACTTTTTGCTGATTTCCTCCAGATAGCTTTCCGGCCGGAGTAAGGGCAGAGGTAGTTCTAACGTCGAACTCTTTAATTCTTTCTTCGGCAAGACGTGCCCTGGTGGCAAAGGCAATTCCTAGACCCTTTGCGTATGGCTTAGTGAAAGATCCGTTTAGCATCAAGTTTTCTTCAATTGAGAATTCAGAAATCAAGCCGTTCTTTTTTCGATCCTCGGGAACGTAGCCAACACCCTTTTCCAGGATGTTTCGAACTGACTTACCTCTAACGCTCGATCCTGAAATTGAGATGTCTCCCTCGCTTGAGTGGATAGATCTGAGTCCCAAGATGGCCTCGGCGAGTTCGGTTTGCCCATTGCCTTGAACTCCAGCAATCGCAAGAATCTCTCCTGCCCTAACTTCAAAGCTGACGTGATCGACCGCTCGCTGGTCTCTGTCATCCAGTACCGAAAGATCGGACACGCTAAGTACCACTTTGCCCGGCTCCGCTGCCTTCTTCTCTACTGTTAGGCCGACATCGCGACCAACCATCATGCTTGCAAGCTCAGCAGTTTCGGTAGTCGGTTTGGCTTCGCCAACTACCCGACCCTGTCGGATGACTGTGATCTTGTCTGCTACAGCCTTGACCTCACGAAGTTTGTGAGTAATGAAAACTATTGAGGTTCCAGATTTAGCAAGCCCACGCATGATCTCCATCAGCTCGTCAGTTTCTTGCGGTGTCAAAACAGCTGTCGGCTCATCAAGCACCAACACCTTTGCGTCGCGAGCTAGCGATTTGATAATCTCCACACGCTGCTGAACGCCAACTGGAAGATCCTCAACTAGTGCATCCGGATCAACATCGAATCCAAAGCGATCAGAGATTTTGCGAACTAAGGCTCTTGCGGCATCTAAATCCAAGACCCCACCGCGCTTTGTTGGCTCGTGACCAAGAGCAACATTTTCAGCCACAGTGAAAACCGGAATCAACATAAAGTGCTGATGAACCATTCCGATGCCAGCTGCCATGGCATCGCCTGGGCCAGAGAAGTTTGCTGGTTTACCATCTAGCAGGATTTCACCCGCGTCTGCTTTGTAAAGACCATAGAGAACATTCATCAGCGTAGATTTGCCGGCACCGTTTTCACCCAGCAAGCTGTGGATTTCTCCTGACTCAACGACTAAGTCAATTGCGTCATTAGCTACCAGGGTTCCAAAACGCTTGGTAATTCCCTTTAGCTCTAGTTTCATCAAGCACTCCTATGTGCAGTTTGTTGGTCGTG
>ERZ1022724.130-NODE-130-length-18808-cov-34.589026_pt1 | contig 18808 bp, 20 predicted proteins | sample MGYA00521091_ERZ1022724 | MGnify/ENA primary metagenome ERZ1022724 (study PRJEB33162, sample SAMN09537610) | freshwater metagenome | isolation source: freshwater | place: Canada:Alberta | collected 2017-07 | study: EMG produced TPA metagenomics assembly of the... | reverse complement strand
TATTCGCCATCTCAAGATCGATGTTGGCGTTTAGCAGTTCCTGCTCGATGATGTTTCCATCGGCTCCGGTTTCAGGAAGCAAGATAACCATCTTGAGTGGGTCGATGTATTCGCCATCAATTACTCCAATGCCCGCCTCGCGCAAAGCCTTGCGACCGCGTGCGGTTGCTTCTATCACTGGGCCGAGCAGTTCTCTGCCGTGACGGGCCATTAGGGCACGAGCTGCATCAATTGAGGCAAGGATTCTTCCCGACATTGAAGTTGTCTGGGTCGAATCAAATGCTTTGTTAAAGCGTGCCAGGTCCACATACCCTTTGTTGACAAGAACAAAAGATGCTTGAGAGTAACTGGGAAGTGTTTTGTGAGCGGAGGTCACAACAATATCCGCACCCTCCAGAATTGGATTTAGCGGAAGCTCCTCATGGAAACCAAAGTGTGCAGCCCAAGCCGCGTCAACAACCAGTGGAATTCCATACTCGTGAGATACCGCGGCAAGTTTTGGAATGTTGCTCATGGTGCCAACATAGGAAGGCTCGCCAATCAGAACTGCTTTTGCATCGGGATGTGCTTCTAGAGTCTCGCGAAGCACGGTTGAGCGAAGATACTCTGGCAATCCAGTCGCAGGATTGATTTCCGGTCGGACCCAAATTGGGATTACTCCCGAGTAGACCATTCCAATGAGAACTGATTTGTGTAGCGTCCTAGAGACAATTACTTTGTCACCTGGGCCTGCTACCGCCATTACGGCTGCGTGATTTGAACCAGAGGAGCCATTGACGCCAAAGCGACAAAGGTCAGCTTTCCAAAGCTCTGCAGCAATTGCCTCGGCCTCGACAATCAATGACGGGGAGATGCGAAGCGGGTGGTTTCCTGGAAGGACTGGGATATCTCCATCCACGATGGAGCCAGTTAGGTCATTGCGGCCTTTATGGCCTGGGATTTGGAACGGTGAACGTTCGGTGGTGATGTCCCTTATCCAAGCATCCAGCAGCGGAGCATCAGATCTCAGGCCCATCGGGTCTTTTACATCAAGGAGTGTTGCAGCACCAAACGCGTGTTCGGACAATCCCACCTGCTTTCAAGAATCTTCAAAATTTGGACCTCGAAAAGTCTAGTACCCAGAACTAACCCAGCAGGTCCTTCATGTTCTTATAAATCAGGTTGGCAGCTCTTTCAGGCATGAGTCGCGACAGGAAGTACATCGTCTTGGCATCCTGACCGATCAACACGTGGAACTTCTTGTTCTCAATGCCGTCGATTATGGCCTTGCCTGCAACTTCAACAGAAGTAGTTTTTCTGGCTGGCCCTGCCTTGGCTGCCATCTCATTCATTTGCTCTTTCGTCATGATTCCTGAGTTGAGGGCAATGTTGGTTCCGATGGCTCCTGGGAAAATGGTGGTTACACCGACCCCTGTTCCTTGAAGCTCTGAGTGCAGGCCTTCGGTCAGAAGCTTTACAGCTGCCTTTGAGGCTCCGTAGATGCTTTGACCGGGAACGGGTACAAATCCTCCCATAGAGCAAACATTTGCGATATGGGCCTCTGGGCGCGAGATTAGCTCGGGGAGGTAGGTCTTGGTGACATGCAGCAATCCATAGAAGTTAACGTCCATGACCTTTTTGATTTGGTCAAACGTCAGATCATTCACGCGAACAAAAGGCTGAATTATTCCTGCGACGTTGATGATTCCATCAACTAATCCATGAGCGGCATTGACTGCCACTTTAGAAGTGGTCACTTGAGATAAGTCGGCGATATTTACTTGATGAATCGAAAGCTTGTCTGATTTGGCCATAGCCGCAGTTTCATCGAGGCCTTCTTGAGACAAATCTAGAGCGGCGACCCGGGCTCCGCCGGCAAGGAGCTGAAGGACGACCTCGCGGCCAATTCCATTCCCGCCACCAGTTACTACAAAGGTTTTTCCTGGAATTTTCACTTAGTTTCCCCCATTCGGTGTTGCTCGATAGCTTCAGACTACTCCGCTATCTGGAGAGCAACTTACTTAGGCGGGTTGCTGCTGGGTAATGCAGTGAATGCCACCACCGCGTGCAAAAATCTCGGTAGCGTCAACCAAGACAATCTCTCGGCCTGGGTAAACCTTTTCAAGGATTCCCTTTGCAACAGCGTCGTTTGGATCATTGAATGAGCACAAAATCACCGCTCCATTCACGATGTAGTGATTGATGTAGCTGTAGTCAACGAAGTCTTCTTCGTCTCGCAAAATAGTTGGGGCAGGAACACCGATAACCTCAAAGTTTCCAGCCGCTTCTAGAGTTTCCTTAACTTCACGAGATACCTCGTAGTCAGGATGAGTGGGGTCCTGCTGATCGTGATACAAAATCACATTTTCGCTAGCAAAACAGGCAACGATGTCGATGTGCCCACGAGTTCCGTAGCCGTCATAGTCTCTAGTTAGCCCACGTTTGACCCAGATCGCCTTATTGGTGCCTAGCTTTTCATGAATCTCAGCTTCAACTTCTTGTTTGCTCCAGGAGGAGTTTCTGCCTTCACCTAACTGAACCGTTTCGGTCAGTAACACAGTTCCTGCGCCGTTGACGTGGATGCCACCGCCTTCGTTGATAAGCGTTGAATCAACAACGGCTTTTCCGGAAAGCTTTCCAATAAAGCCGGCAACGAGTTTGTCCTTATCCCAACTGGACCAACCCTGGGCACCCCAACCGTTGAAGATCCAATTCACGGCAACTAGATTGCCTGATTCGTCTTTCACGAAAGTAGGCCCTGAATCTCTCATCCACGCATCATCCAGCTCGGCTTCGATTATCTCGATACTCGGGTGAAGATAAGCTCTTGCAATTTCAAGCTGATCGCTAGTTGCTAGAACTGAAACCGGTTCAAAGCGGACAACGGCGTTTGCAACATTGGCCCATGAGCTTCTGGCAGCTTCGGCTTCAGCATCGGTTTCTCCAAGTAAATAGTTTTGTGGTGGCCAGGCCATCCAGGTCCGCTCGTGTCTATCCCACTCAGGTGGCATGGTTAGTTTCATTTCTGGCTTACCCCAGCAATGCCACCTTGTTCGCCATCGCCAGTTTCGAGGCGCTTGTTTTGAACAGGGCTGGTGAGCTTGTCGTAGGTGTCGGGGCGACGAGTTGCCAGAAATGGAAACAGGTCCAACCAGTCGCGCCTTTGATCAAGATCTAGATCTGCCACAAGCACCTCGTCGGTGTCTCTGCCTGCACGAGCAAGAATTCTTCCGAACGGATCGCTAATGAAACTGCTTCCGTAGAAATTCAATGCGCCTTCATTGCCGTAGCGGTTTGGAACAACCATGAACGTTCCGTTAGCGATGCCGTGACCAACAATTACCTGTCGCCACAGCGGCTCTGTGTCAAAATCAGGATGATCGGGCTCGGAACCAATTGCGGTGGGGTAGGCGATGATCTCGGCTCCTCGAATTGAGTAGTTTCTTGCTACCTCTGGAAACCACTCATCCCAACAAGTTGGAAGTCCGACTTTTGCAAAAACGCCATCAAGATCGAGATCGTAAACCGGATACGGATCACTATCGGCAGGCCCAGGTTGGAAGTACTTGTCCTCGTAGTAACCCGCGGTGACTGGAATGTGAAGCTTGGGGGTTCTAGCGATTATTTTTCCTGAAGGCTCTACCAAGATTGCGGTGTTCAGACCTCTGCCATCGGGGAGGTTGGCCTGCTCGTATAAGGAGGCGTGAACAATCACTTCGAAATCCTTAGCGGCTTTGGCTGCAAACAAATGCGTCTTGCCGCCTTCAAGCGGTTCAGCAATCCTGGATGGAACTCCCTCAGGTTTGGCATCTGCTGGGTACCTGGAAAGTGTTAGCTCCTGTAAGAAAACAATTTTGGCCCCGGCCTTGGCTGCTTGAGAAATTCCATCGCTCAAAACTTCTTGGTGCTCGATTGGATCCTGGTGCCACTTGGTTTGCACTAGGCCAACTCGAAGAGGAGACCTGGTAGGTTCCTTAACTCTTGATAAAGACTTTGGCGCCTCGACGATTGTTAGCTTCATGGAAATCTCCCTACTTCATACTCTCAAGGATTTGGGTAAGCAGCTTTACGCTCGTTAGTGGGTTTACAACCGCGAATCGTGTGTTCGGTTTTCCTTTGTGACTTGAAGGAACCACAAATCCAATTTCGTCTCTAAGCAGCTTGTCGGACCAAGCGTTGTATTGGTCGATGCCCCAGCCCTTTCGCTCGAATACCACAACCGATAGCTCGGGTTCGCGAACTAGCTCTACGTGATCCATGGACCTGATCACCTCTGCGATTTCATGCGCCACATCGATGTTGTATTCAATGGCCTCACGGTATTTTGCTACTCCGTGCGTTGCCAGTGAGAACCAGAGCGGAAGTCCTCTGGTTCTTCTTGTTAGACCAAAGGAATAATCCGAAGGATTCCAAAGCCCAGATTCGGTAAGGGTGGCGAGGTACTCGCCGTGTTGGGTATGAGTAGCTCTTGCAATCTCAGGCTTTCGATAAACCAGGGCGCATGCATCATATGGAGCGAAAAGCCACTTGTGCGGATCAACAATAAATGAGTCAGCAAGTTCAGATCCATCAAATAGGTGCTTGTACTTCGGGCTCAAAACTCCCGCCAAACCGTAGGCACCGTCGATGTGAAACCACAGACCATGCGCTTTTGCTAGTTCGCCAATGCCTCGCAAATCATCAACGATTCCAAAGTTGGTAGTTCCACCGGTAGCAACAATCGCAAACACCGAGTTCGCTGGTTGGGCTGAAAGTACCTCGTTCACAGCAGTTGCAGTGAGGCGACCGTCTGGTCCAGGTTCTGCCAACACAATCTCAACATCCATAACTTTGGCTGCTGCCTTCAAAGATGAGTGGGCTTCCTTGGATGCAATGAAGGATAACTTGCCTGAGTAGTTGATGCCTGAATCAATCAGCTTCTGTCTGTGAGACTGTCTTGCCGTTACTAGAGCCGAAAGATTTCCGATTGTTCCCCCCTGAACAAAGGAACCTCCGGAACCTTTTGGAAGGCCTACTTCTGACGCGAACCAGGTAAGAACCTGGTTCTCGGCGAAAATTGCTCCAGCACCTTCCAGCCAAGAGCCTCCATACATTGAGCTTGCAGAAACCACAAGATCAAACAAGCTGGCAGCTTCTGTGGCCGCATTTGGAATGAAGGAAACAAAACCTGGGTGGTCTGTAGAGATTGTGGCAGGAGCCAGCACTTGCTCGAACAGGCGCAAGGCTTTATCGCCACCCATACCTTCTTCAGAAAGTGTTAGACCCGCTTGTGCAAAGAGCTCCTGCTCTGACTTGGGATAGTCCAAGGGGATTGGGTCATAATCCATACGAGTGCGCACATATTCAAAAATCTTTTCTCGAAGAACTCTGGTTTCATCACTGCTTTGATGCATCTTTAGCGCCTTTTCTTCCGAGTTATCGAAACCACAAGTCCGCCGACAAATATTGCTCCTAGAATCCATGCCGCCCAAATTCTTTGGTCAGCAATTTCTTGGCAAGAGATAAACCCTTCGGCGTCAGGCACCACACAGGTGCCCGTATCAAAAAAGCTAAGCAGTAGCGCACCAAGCCCGGCCAGGGCAACAGTTGCGAGCATGGCAGCAGAGTTGTTTTTCAATTTTCGCCTTTGAAAAGTTGTTTTTAGCTTTGGTCTTGTTGCTGGTCTTGCTGGGTTTGTTTCTCAATCTCGGCACGAACATCATCCATGTTCAAGCCTTGCACGGCCGTGATGATTTCATCCAGAGCTTCGGCAGGAAGCGCACCGGGACTGTTGTATAGAAGTAGTCCATCGCGAAAAACCATGAGAGTTGGAATTGAGCTAATGCCAGCTTCTCCAGCTAGCTGCTGCTCAGCCTCAGTGTCAACCTTGCCAAAAGTGATTTCTGGGTATTTCTCACTAGCCGATTCAAAGATTGGCCCGAACATTCGACATGGCCCGCACCACTCGGCCCAGAAATCAACGAGAGTGATGCCGGGCTTATCAATCTGAGTTTCAAAACTTTGGTGAGTTAGGTCAACTGTTGCCATTGGCCGGTTCCTTGTCCTTTTCCTTAACTCTCGAGGTTTGTGCCAGCACAATCCCCGCAATTACCAGGATTCCACCGAGGGCTTGTATGCCATCTATCATCTCATTGAGCCATGCCCAAGCAAAAAAGAAGGCCATAACGGTCTCTCCTGTGGAGATAACCCCCACAGAGGTCGCGCTTAGGTGAGCCAGGGCTAGGAATGAGAACAGCATCGGAAGGAACGAGCCAAACAACCCAATCCAGGCAAGTGTTGCCCACAGCGGCAACTGAACTTGCTCTAGGTTGCCCGTTAGTGAAATTTGCTCAACCAGAATTGAGGGCTGGAAGTTCCACCAAGGAGTCACAATCAGCCAGAACACCCCGGAGATAGTCATCGCGTAGAACAAGGTAGATAGAGTGTCACGTTTTTTTAGCAGATGCTCACCCATAAGAAAGTAGAAACTCAAAAACAGGGATGCCATAACCGCGAACATCACACCAACTGGGTTTAGTCCGCCGTCCCAAATCCTCGAGACCACAACTAGACCACCGAGCACCATGACAATTGCCAACCAAAGTCTTGGTAGAACCTTGGCCTTGAAAAGCCATAAGGACACCAGCGGGACAATCACAATAGCGGTGTACTCAATGAGTAGCGCGATTCCGATGGGTAGGTTTTTTACGGCGTTCGAGTAGGACCACTGCATCAAGGCCACCCCGAAGATCCCGAACACGATCAGGCCCCGCCACTCGTGCCTTTGTACTCTAAAAGCTGCCCGGTTAGTAAGTACCAAGGCAATTGCCGCTCCGAGCGCGGTTGCGAAGGATCTAAAAATAACAATTTGTTCGGGGGTGATTCCAGATGCCATGACGACTTTAGATGTGGATGCGTTCAGTCCAAACAGCACGACGCCTGACAGTGCGAATACGACTCCAAGCAGGGGATTGCGGGTTCTTATGATGATCAGACCATTCCATTTCTTGCATAAACATCAATCTCAGAGAGCTCTTCCGGCGTGAGCGCTTTACCTGAAATAGCCGCATAGTTTTGCTCCAGCTGCTTCACGCTGGATGCTCCAATCAGCGCGCTCGTTACAGCTGGTTGACGAAGAACCCAAGAAATTGCAAGCTGAGCAAGTGACTGCCCGCGACTTGCAGCAATGTCATTGAGTTTTTTTGCGGCAATCAAATACTCGTTGCTAACTTTTTGGCTGGTCAGGTGCTTTCCCTTTGAGGCTCTTGAGTCTTTTGGAACTTTGCCATTGAGATAGCGGTCAGTCAGAAGCCCTTGCGCAAGCGGTGAAAAGACAATTGAGCCAACACCTAATCGAGTCAGGGTTTCGAACAACCCTTGTTCTGGTGTGCGCACAAACATCGAGTACTTGGGCTGGTGGATCAGAAGCGGAACGCCCATGCCATCCAGAATTTGCTTCGCCATCTGAGTTTGCTGTGGATCGTAGTTGGAGATACCAACGTACAGTGCTTTGCCTGACCGAACAGCTGAGGCTAAAGCACCCATGGTTTCTTCAAGTGGTGTTTCGGGATCAAAGCGGTGTGAGTAAAAGATATCGACGTATTCAAGATCCATTCGCTCGAGAGATTGATCTAGCGATGCCAACAGGTACTTTCTTGATCCCCAGTTGCCGTATGGACCATCCCACATGTCGTATCCGGCCTTGGTCGAGATGATCATTTCATCACGGTACGGGCGAAAATTCTTATGGAAATGATCTCCGAAGTTTTCTTCGGCGGCGCCGTAGGGAGGACCGTAGTTATTGGCAAGATCGAAGTGGGTGATTCCAAGATCAAAGGCTCGACGAAGAATTTTTGCCTGGTTTGAGAAACTGTGGTCTGCTCCAAAGTTGTGCCACAGGCCCAGAGATATTTCTGGAAGCATTAGGCCCGATTTTCCAGTGCGACGGTACTTCATTTGCTTGTAGCGGTCTGCGCTGGCTCGGAATTTCATAAGCACCAGCCTAAGCTAGGGCCATGATCTCTTTTGTTCTCGGTGGAGGCTGCTTCTGGTGCCTAGATTCCAGCTTTATGCAGTTTCGAGGTATCCAGGACGTTGAAGTTGGCTACTCCGGAGGTCACACCGGAAACCCTGACTACGAAACGGTCTGCTCTGAGGCAACCGGGCACGCTGAGGTAGCAAGAGTGATTTTCGATGAAAGCCAAATCCCTGCCGAGACGGTGCTAGATATCTTCTTTACACTGCACGATCCCACTCAACTAAACCGCCAAGGAAATGACGTTGGAACAAGCTACCGCAGTTGCATGTTCTATGAAGATGAGGATCAGAAGAAGATGTTCGCAGATGCAATTGAGCGCGCCAAGAAAGTTTGGGGAGAGTCAATTGTCACAACCATCCAGCCTTTAGAGAAATTTTGGATGGGCGAGGACTACCACCAAGACTTCTTCGCCAAGAATCCAAATCAGGGCTACTGCAACTTCGTGGTGAAGCCAAAGATGGATAAAACCGCAAAGGCCTTTACTTCTTACCTCAAGTGAGTTTTCCACAGATTTGTTTCCAAGCCACCTAAGCCATTAGCGCCCTGAGATTCTTTTTACCTGATTAGACCAATCAGGTTGAAAGAAGGTTAACTAATGTCAGAAAGCTTCACGGTATCGGGCCTAGTGGCAACCACACCCCGACACCTAGTTACTCAAGAAGGTTTGCCAATCACCTCATTTAGATTGGCTTCGTCCAAGCGCCGCTTTGATAGAACTAAGAAAATCTGGGTCGAAGGTGAAACCAACTGGTTCACCATCACCTCTTTCAGGCAGCTTGCTATCAATAGCGCAGCTTCTATATCTAAAGGAGATCGAGTCGTCGTGTCCGGCAAGCTCAAGGTTCGTGACTGGGATAACGGTGAAAGAAGTGGCACATCAGTTGAAGTTGATGCCGAGTCCTTAGGTCATGATTTGGTTTGGGGCACAGCTGAGTTCTCCAGAACCGTCCTGGTTCGAGAAGACCCAGAGGAAGACGAGCCTGATGAAGGCGACCTAGAGGCTGAAGGCGAGCTCGTGGGAGCAAAAAGACGCTAACTAAGACTCGGCTGGGCATCTTCCCCCTAAGCGCCTAGTCGTAAGACACCCTTTCCGCTGAATGTGCATATGAGACAGGGTCCCAAATTTGGACCAATCATTGTCGGATAAACTTATCCACAGCACACTTGAGTGGAAAGGGTGTCATTTTTTTTGACACCGACGATTGAGGAAACAAAATGGCCGAGTTTATTTACCAAATGATTAAGGCGCGCAAGGCGCACGGCGATAAGGTCATCCTCGACGATGTAACCCTGGCGTTTTTACCGGGAGCCAAGATCGGTGTTGTTGGCCCAAACGGTTCAGGTAAATCATCAGTGCTTAAGATTATGGCTGGCCTAGATTCTCCTTCTAATGGAGAAGCTCGATTGAGCGAAGGCTTCTCGGTTGGCATTCTGATGCAGGAGCCAAAGCTAAACGAAGATAAAACTGTTTTGGGAAACGTTGAAGAGGCTGTTTTTGAAACCAAAGCCAAGCTAGATCGTTTCAACGAAATCTCAGCTGAACTTGCAAACCCGGACGCGGACTACGACAAGCTTTTGGAAGAGATGGGAGTTTTGCAAGAGCAAATCGATCATCTCGATGCGTGGGATTTGGATTCACAGCTGGAGCAGGCAATGGATGCACTTCGTTGCCCACCGGGAGATACTCCAGTTCACAATCTCTCGGGTGGAGAAAAGCGTCGCGTAGCGCTTTGTAAATTACTTCTTGAGAAGCCAGATCTTCTGCTACTGGATGAGCCAACAAACCATTTGGATGCCGAGAGCGTGCTCTGGCTAGAGCAGCACTTGGCAAAGTATCCAGGCGCCGTACTTGCCGTGACACACGATAGGTACTTCCTAGACAACGTTGCGCAGTGGATCCTCGAGTTAGATCGAGGCAGGGCTTATCCGTACGAAGGTAACTATTCGACTTACCTTGAGAAAAAACAGGAGCGTTTAGAAGTCGCTGGCAAAAAAGACGCCAAATTGGCCAAGCGTCTGTCCGATGAGCTCGAGTGGGTCAGATCTTCCTCAAAGGCTAGACAGACCAAATCCAAGGCTCGTCTTGCAAGGTATGAAGAGATGGCATCGGAAGCCGATAAGACTAGAAAACTCGATTTCGAAGAGATTCAAATTCCACCTGGTCCGAGACTTGGAAATATTGTTTTGGAAGCCAAATCACTGGTCAAGAAATTTGGTGACCGCACACTCATTTCAGATCTTTCCTTCACTCTTCCTAGAAACGGAATTGTTGGAGTTATCGGACCCAACGGAGTTGGTAAGTCCACTCTTTTCAAGATGATCATGGGTGAGGAAAAACTCGACGGCGGTGAACTCAAAATTGGTGAGACCGTAAAGATTTCCTACGTCGACCAGTCCCGAGCTGGAATTGATCCAGACAAGAGCCTTTGGGAAGTAGTCTCTGGTGGCCTTGATTACATTCACGTAGGTCAAGTTGAAATGCCTTCGCGGGCATACGTTGCGGCGTTTGGTTTCAAGGGCCCGGATCAGCAAAAGCCTGCCGGCGTGCTTTCCGGTGGAGAGAGAAACCGATTGAACCTTGCTCTGACATTGAAGCAGGGTGGAAACCTCCTTCTTCTCGATGAGCCAACTAACGACTTGGATGTTGAAACACTCGGATCTCTTGAAAATGCACTTCTAGAGTTTCCTGGCTGCGCTGTGGTGATCACACACGATCGTTGGTTCTTGGACCGAGTTGCAACTCACATTTTGGCTTATGAGGGCACCGATGCCGATCCAGATAAGTGGTACTGGTTCGAAGGAAACTTCGAATCATACGAAGCAAACAAGATCGAGCGTCTAGGACCAGAGGCTGCAAAGCCTCACCGCTCTACCTACCGAAGACTGACAAGAGACTAGCAACCGGTCCATCTGGCACTCGGACCATACCTTCTTGAGCAACAGTTGCAAGAAGCACTCCGTCTCGACTAAAGATTTTTCCAAGAGCAAGCCCGCGACTGTTTTGGGCAGCAGGGGATTCTTGCACATAGAGCATCCAGTCATCAACTTTCGCTGGAGCGTGGAACCACATCGCGTGATCTAGGCTGGCAGTTTTTAGTCCCGGCTTCGCCCAAGAAATTTTATGGCGACGATAGATACTCTCGAGCAGCGTGAAATCCGAGGCGTAGGCAAGTGCTGCCTGATGCAAGGTCTGAGATTCAGGCAAAGTGCCAATTGCCTTTAGCCAAACTGCTTGGTGAGCTACCGCTTCTCCCTTTACTTCGAAATAAATCGGTGATTGAACATGCCGCATATCGAATGGCCGAGCTTTGGCCCAATACTGAGCAACTGGGTGTGGGATACCCCCTAGGACTTCTGCAGCTGATGGAAGATCTTCTGGCTGAGTCATCCCCTCCGGCATTTGCTCGTGATGAGTAAGGCCGGGGCTCTCAATTTGGAAAGATGCGATCATCGAAAAGATTGGCTCACCTTTTTGGTAAGCCTGTACTCGTCTAGTAGAAAATGATCTACCGTCTCTTAGTCGATCTACTGAAAAGGTAATTGGAAGATCGATATCCCCAGGCCTTAGGAAGTATCCGTGAAGGGAGTGAAGCACTCTTTCAGGGTCCACGGTTCTGGTTGCAGCAACGTGACACTGTGCTAGAACTTGACCGCCGAAGACTCTTCCGTGAGGCATCCATTGCGACGGACCAATAAAAATATCCTCTTTAGTTCTTGCTCCTCCGGCATCTTTGATATCTAGAGCGAATATCAAATCGGCTAGTGGATCTTCGGGTGGCTGCACCTTGCTCACTAAAATCGGTGTCCTAACTTGAGGGGATAGCTTTCAGAGGTAAGTTTAGTTCTCTAATGAAAAACACCTTCCAGCTTCTTGATGAGCAAACCGCTCTGGACCTGAAGTCTTATCTAACCAGGGCAAAGAAGATGGACCAGAAGGGCACAGTTCGCCTTAGAGCTTTTGGAACTCTACTAACTGCCTACGTCGCTCCGCTGTTCCCAGCCGCGATTTTAGATGAAGGCCCCACGGTTTTAGGCCTTCGTACGATGGAGCTCAAGTCCGAGGCTGAGATAAATATTTTGGTTCCGATTCAGGCCGTTCTAGACCGCCTTGCCTTTGAGCTTGAAAAGCCGGCTACTGGTGAGCGATTTGTTTTTGACATGGCATCAACCGAGCGTGTGCCATGGGCCGGGGTATCACCGCCTAGAACGGGTTGGGTTGAAGCTGGAGTGCTTAGGGAAGAGTTGTTAACCAGTACTGCAAAAAAGGGCATCACCGAGGTTGCCGAGACAATTCCTGAATCAGTTGGAGGACCCATCGCTGCTCGAATTCGCGCAGAGGTCTGGGGTCGTGCAATAGATGTTGAATCCAAGGTTCCAGCGGGAGCTGCGTTTGCAGCGGCAGGTCTTGGGTTTCTAATTAAGGACCAGGACGTTCCAGTTTTTCACTCGCAGGGCTGGGTAAGGCTCTCAACCGAGTTTGGTCACGTGCTTTCTAAAGAAGCCAAACACTTCTAATCATCGAAGCTGTTTAGCATCGCTGTGGCGGCGCGATCTAGATAGCCCCAAAGCTCCGCCTGTTGCAGCGGCGCAAGCTCCAGTGAATCAACCGCAGCCTTCATGTGAAGTAGCCAACGCTCTCTAGCTTGTGGGTTTATCTTGAACGGGGAGTGCCTCATTCGAAGGCGCGGATGTCCTCTGGTTTCTTGATAAGTGGTTGGACCACCCCAGTACTGTTCGAGAAACATTCTTAGTCGCTCAGCAGCTGGACCAAGATCATCCTCTGGATACATCGGCCGCAAGATCTCATCAGTTGCAACACCTTCGTAGAACTTATCCGTTAGCTTCTGGAAGGTTTTGGTTCCGCCGATTAGCTCGAAGAAATTGCCACCTACTCGCTCACCGGAAAGTCCTTTGATCCGAACGGTTTCTACCCGCGCTGCGTCTTCAAACTCATTCGTCATCTGAAAGTTTTTCTAGCCATTTTTGTCTGTGCTTTGTGCGCTAAGTGCTCGCTGCACACTCGCTAGGTTCTCGACGATGATTCGCTTGAGGGCAGGCTTGGAAGCAAGCTCTGGGTTTTTCAAGAACTGCTCGGTCTGAGCTGCTAAGGCATTGTTCACAATCGCCAGAGGGTAGAGATTTACCAGCAAGTATTCGGCCATGTGGTAGCTCTTGTTTTCCCAGATTGAAAGCACTTTCGAGAAGTACTGATCGACAAATGGCTCAAGAACGGAAGTATCAAGGACTCGACCGAATGCCAAACTCGCGGAGTTCACTAGAGCGTTGCTCATCTGATCGGTATCGACAAGTTTGTCGAAGATTGCCTGCTTGGATTTTAGATCCGGCATTGCTGCCATAGCTGCAGCATGAGCTTTTTGACCATTCGCAGTGTTGTCAGCTTCCAGCTCAACATCGATGCGATCCTTACTGACTTTTCCGCCTACTGAGAGAGAAGTTAATAGCTCCCAGCGAAGATCGGTGTCGATCTCGAGATCATCAAGTTGAGTCTTGCCACTTAGTAGATCCGCAACGGTTGCGAGCTGCTTATCGTTTCTTGCAAATTGAGCGAAGAACTTCACGAACTGAAGCTGAGCATCTGAGCCTGCTTGGGAGTTCTGTGCAAGCTTCCACAAGCCATCTGCAACTGTGAGTTGAGCGTCCAGTCTGTGCTCTGGAGCAACGTACAAATTGGCCACGGTTAGTAGCTGCCTAAGCAGCGTCATCATGGTGGTGGATTCGCTCTCCTGGCCGATGTGTGAAAGCACAAGCTCAACAAAGGCGCGACCAGAAATTTCTCCGTCGCGGGTCGCATCCCACACTGATCCCCAAACCAGTGCGCGCGCCAATGGGTCTTCGATACGGGAAAGCTTGGCTTGAGCAGTAGCAAAAGAGCTTTCATCGAGTCGAATTTTTGCGTAAGTTAAGTCGTCGTCATTTAGAACAATAAGATCGGGGCGAGTTTTTCCCACTAGTTCTGGCACAGAAGTTTTTGCCCCCTGAACATCAAGCTCAACTCTTTCGGTACGAACCAGCTTGCCTCCAACTTCGTTGTAAAAGCCAACTGCCAAACGATGCGGTCTGAGATACGGGTAATCAGCAATTGCGGATTGCAAAACAGTGAAGGACTCGATTACTCCATCTTTATCTTGTATCTCGGGCCTAAGTAGGTTCACTCCTGCAGTTTCAAGCCAAAGCTTTGACCACTCAGAAAGATCTCTGCCGCTTTCGACTTCTAACTCTTTGAGTAGATCCTTGAGCTCGGTGTTCTGATAAGCGTGTTTTTTGAAGTACGAAGACACCCCGCGCATAAACGGTTCTTGTCCAACCCAAGCAACCAGCTGCTTTAAAACCGACGCTCCCTTGGCGTAAGTGATTCCATCGAAATTGACCTGCACATCTTCTAAGTCATTAATCTCAGCAACAATCGGATGGGTCGAAGGAAGCTGATCCTGACGATAGGCCCAGGATTTTTCCAAAGATGCAAAAGTGGCCCATGCGCCTTTCCACTCAGTTGCTTCTTGGGTTGCAAGCGTTGATGCGTACTCAGCAAAGGACTCGTTGAGCCAAAGGTCATTCCACCAGCGCATTGTTACCAAATCACCAAACCACATGTGTGCTAGCTCGTGCAAGATTGTGACCACTCGACGCTCACGCGTAGCCTCGGTGACTTTGGACCTGAACACATAAGATTCAGTGAAAGTGACAGCCCCAGCATTCTCCATAGCTCCAGCGTTGAACTCAGGAACAAAAAGCTGGTCGTACTTCTCAAACGGGTAAGCAACCCCAAACTGTGACTCAAAGAATTCAAAGCCTTGCTTGGTTTTTTCAAAGATGTACTCGGCATCCAAGTGTTCAAAAAGCGACTTGCGGCAAAACACTCCAAGAGGGATGACTTTGCCAGAGCTTGAGACCAGCTGATCGTTGACTTCAACGTAAGGACCTGCCACCAGGGCTGTGATGTAGCTGGAGATTCGCGGCGTAGGTTGGAAATTCCAAACCGATACTCCATCTCTAAGAACATGGGGTTCTGGAGTAGGAGAGTTTGAGACTACTTTCCAGTAGCTCGGGGCTGTGATGTTGAATGAGAAAGTTGCTTTTAGATCAGGCTGCTCGAAGACAGCAAACATTCTTCTCGAGTCAGGCACCTCAAACTGTGTATAGAGGTATACCTCTTGATCTACCGGATCTACGAACCGGTGCAAACCTTCACCAGTATTGGTGTACTTTCCCTGCGCAACAACAACCAACTCATTTTCTTTCGCAAGGGAAGGAAGCTGGATGCGGACACCATCAGAAACCTTGGCTGGGTCTAGCACCTCGCCGTTTAGCACCACCGAGTGAACCGCTCCGGTGATTGCATCGATGAAACTGGAAGAACCCTCTTTCGCACTAAAGCGAACACGGGTGGTTGATCCAAAAAACTCGCCGCCTTGGGTTAGGTCAATTTCGACCTCGTAGCTTTGAACATCGAGAATGCTCGCGCGTTCGCTAGCTTCTTTTCTTGTGAGGTTTTCACCGGGCACTAGGTGCTACCTTTCTGGCTGGTATTGCTTCAAAGCCTAACTGGGAGCCATCAGGTGTGAAACAATGGCCCTGTGATTGAACCAGTACTAGCCTTGGGGGGCTCTGCCGAAACAGCAATGACGCTGGCTGAAATTGGTGCGTTACTGCTGGGGCTTGGAGTTATTGCGTTTGTCGCAGCCAAGATTCGTTTTTCTGTCGTACCTATCTATCTGCTTGTTGGTTTGGTCGTTGGGCAAGGTGGCTTCGGGCTAATCAGCCTGAGCCAGGACTTTTTAGATCTAGGCGCCCAAATTGGTGCAATTTTGCTTTTGTTGCTTCTGGGCCTTGAACACTCCGCGCCTGATTTAGCAAAGGCATTCAAGGAAAGAAAGTCCGCTGGATTTTTTGACGTTGCGGTCAACTTCATTCCTGGCGCTGCACTAGCACTGCTGTTTGGCTGGGGCCCTCTAGCCGCGCTTGCTCTGGGTGGAATAAGTTATGTTTCCTCTTCGGGAATCACGTCGGAACTTATCCGCGAATCGGGATGGCGTCGCTCTGAGTTGTCGCGTCGAATAGTCACGATATTGGTCTTTGAAGACTTGGCCCTAGCTCCATACCTTCCTTTGTTGACTTCGCTGGTGCTTGGACTTTCCGCCGTAGCGGGATTAATTTCGGTATCGATCGCGCTGATTATCACCGGCATCATTTTGATCATTTCCTACCGGGGTAAGGCACAGTGGTCCAGAATTCTTAACCCTGATGTTCCAAGCGCCCTGTTGTTGACTGTCTTTGGATCCGCACTTTTGGCTGCGGGAGTTGCAGACCTTGCCGGCTTCTCAGGAGCGGTTGCTGCCTTCTTGGTTGGCTTACTACTAACTGGAGAAGTGGCAAACACTGTTCGAGGTCGACTGGGATCGCTTCGTGACTTGTTTGCAGCAATCTTCTTCCTATTTTTTGGCCTCTCTACCAACTTTTCTGATCTGGTTGAAGTTTTCCCAGCCGTTGCGGTCTTGGTGGTATTCGGTGTTGCTGGCAAGTTTGCGGTGGGCTGGTGGATTGCAAAAGACATGAACGACAAGAGCATGTGGGTTCGAGCTGGAGCGTTTCTAACTCCTAGGGGAGAATTCTCGATGGTTATTGCTGCCCTTGCCGGACCGGTGGTGCTTTCGGTAAGCCTCCAGGCAATAACCTTGAGCTACGTCTTTTTGACAGCGATTATTGGTTCATTGGTCATACGTTTTATTAGAAGCGGATTCGACAGGGAGAGCAAATGAGAATTCACATTGCAACCGACCACGCGGGGCTCGAAACCAGTCACTTTCTAATTGAATCTCTAACCGCAGCCGGCCACGAAGTTTTTGATCACGGACCAAAGTCTTTCGATCCATTGGATGACTACCCAGGCTTTTGCATCAATGCTGCTCTTGCCGTTATTCACGATCAACAAGCAGGAGTAGAGGCTTTGGGTGTCGTGCTCGGCGGATCGGGTAATGGCGAGCAGATAGCAGCCAATAAAGTTTCTGGAATCAGAGCCGCTCTAGTTTGGAATCAAGACACTGCAAAACTTGCTCGGTCACATAATGACGCAAACGTTGTTGCCCTTGGAGCCAGGCAGCACACTAAAGAAGAAGTGCTTGAGCTAATTCAGCTTTTTATCAAGGAACCATTTAGTGGGGACGAGCGTCACGCCAGACGCATTGGCAAGATTGCAACCTTTGAGCAAACTGGAGAAGTGCAGCTTTAGATGCAATTTAGTTTTTCGAGCCTAAACAGATTCTTTTTCATGCCCGTTTCCGCAGTGGTGTTTCTTGGTTGGGTCTATTTTCTAATCAGCTCCTCTACACTGCCGGATCCAGTGGCAATTCACTGGGGCATTACTGGCCAAGCCGATGGGTTTGTATCTCGCGATTCTTACCTTTTTGTCGTTGCTCCTGCAGTTTTGATTCCTTGGGTCTTGCAGACTCTTTTCTATGTGCTCCAGAAAAAATCGCCTTTGATTCAGAAGTTCATTGGCGCAGTTTTATCAATCATCTTTTGGATGTTGTTTGCAATCATGCTTTCTGCGACAGCAACCCAAATTGGCACTTCAAGCGCTGCCCAGTCAAGCTTTCCAATTTCCTTGATTGTGTTTTTGCTGGTCCTGATTCCATTTAGCCTTTGGTTTTCATTGGCTTTTCCTAGCATCGAGCTAGGAAATGATTTAGTGGTAAAGCTTCGCGGAATAAAGGTACTTAGTATTCCTATGAAGGATATTCAAGACGTTGAAACAACCGCCATGACCCCTTGGAATTTTGGAGGGCTAGGGCTACGAGTATCTGGGAAGACTTTGGCATTTATCCCAAGCAAGGGCGAAGGTGTTGTGTTCGGTTTGCGCTCCGGCGAAAAGGTTGCAGTTAGAAGCAATCAAGCCTCTGAGGTTGCCACTTCCGCGCTATCAAAGCTTGGTGGCTAGAAGTGCCCGAGGGCCACTCAATTCATCGCGTCGCAAACACCTTTAGGACTGACTATCTTGATTCAAAAGTCAAAGTGTTTTCGCCTCAGGGTCGTTTTGAATCGGATGCCAAATTGGTTTCTGGCCGAAAACTCATTGATTCAACCGCAGTTGGTAAGCAGCTTTTTCTCACCTTTGACAATGAGCTGACCATTCGAATCCACTTAGGCATCTACGGGAAGTGGAACTTTTATAAAGTGCCTATTTCAAAGGCTCCAGAAATCTGGGGCCAGGTTCGAGCTCGCTTTGGTTCTAAGAGTGCCTCGGCAGACCTTCGAGGACCAACAGCGTGTGAAGTCATTGATCAAGAAGCGGTGAATTCAGTTCTAAAGCGGTTAGGTCCTGACCCACTCAATCCCGATCCAACAGGATCAGAAGCCTTGCGTTTTATCTCTAAGGTGAAAGGCTCCAAGGTTGCAATTGGAGCAGCTCTAATGAACCAGGCAGTTATCAGCGGTATCGGAAACGTCTACCGCGCCGAACTGTTGTTTCGAGCAGGGTTGAACCCTAAAACTCCGGGTGAAAAGATCAGTGAAAGCGCTTTGGTCGCCATTTGGGATGACGCTGTGAAGCTAATGCGCATTGGAGTAAAGAAGGGTGTGATGCTCACCAGGGATGATCACCTGAGTGGAAGCGTGCTGGTAAAGGATCGCTACTTCGTCTACAAGCGTGAGGGGCTTGAGTGCAGGGTGTGCAATAAGAAGGTAGTGGTTGAGGAGTTTTTGGCTCGAAAGCTCTACTGGTGCCCGAAGTGTCAGAGGTAATTGGAGCGGGTGACGGGAATCGAACCCGCGCCATCAGTTTGGAAAACTGAGGCT
>ERZ1022724.129-NODE-129-length-18905-cov-13.390292_pt1 | contig 18905 bp, 16 predicted proteins | sample MGYA00521091_ERZ1022724 | MGnify/ENA primary metagenome ERZ1022724 (study PRJEB33162, sample SAMN09537610) | freshwater metagenome | isolation source: freshwater | place: Canada:Alberta | collected 2017-07 | study: EMG produced TPA metagenomics assembly of the... | reverse complement strand
GGAGTAGATCAGTTACAAAAAGAACTAGCTGCTGTTGCCACCGACCCACTGGCTGGAACTAGAACCGGAGACGTTGGAAAGCTTTTGCAATCGGCTGGACTAAACCAGGCCGATTCGCTTTGGTCAGTCCCGATTGCGCTAAATGTCATTCCGATGGCTGGATCCCTAAAGGCAGGGGGACACTCTTCGGAAGAGATGAAGGTTCGTGACGAGTCTAGAAAGATTCTTGGCATCAAGGATCTAAAGGTCGCAGCAAGCTGTGTCCGGGTCCCGGTTCAGGTATCGCATTCCTTGGCTGTACATGCCACCTTTGCCAAGCCTTTGACCGTGGCCGAAGTTAGGGCTGAGTTGGAATTGTCCCCCACGGTTGTGCTGATGGACGACCCTGAAAAGGGAATATATCCAACACCCAACCACGTAGCGGGCCAGGACCCAACCTTTGTTGGAAGGGTTAGGCAAGCTTTGGACTTTGAAAACTCGATCGACATGTTTGTCGTGGGGGACAACCTTAGAAAAGGTGCCGCCTTGAACACATATGAAATTGCCGAGCTCGTCGCCAAAGAATTTTGAAGTTTAGAACTTTATAAATCTGTAATAAATCACGGCGTGGATTTGGCAAATTAGCTAAGACCCAATCGCTATCCTTAACACATGGGGAAAACCGTACTTACCGGCGCGCTACTGGTGCTCGCGCTGAGCCTAACTGGCTGCACTGCCGAAACCACGCCTACCGAAACCGATGGCTCAACGCCTCTGCCAACCATTGACCAGGCTCTAATTCCTCAGGAAGCCCCAGCCGATGTTGTTGAAGTGGATCCAGACCTGTTTTTGGTTGAATACGGTGACATCATTTTCAAGGTTGGAGATGGACCTACCTGGTGCACACTAAGCGAGTATGACGACATCGCAATTTGTGAACACAAGGAAACCGAAGTTCGCTATGAACCGCTTCCAATTCCAGCCGATTGCATTTACACCTATGGAAATCAGATCAAACTTCTAGGTAGCCCAGTTGCTGGTCAGAAAAACGCTGACTTTACCTGCGCTAACTCTCCATACTCAGACGCTTCAACTTCTCCATCGCTTGCAGATGGAGAGCAGATAACTGCTTTTGGCTTTACTTGCTTTGTTGAAGGCGAGACTGCGCGTTGTGAAAATTCAACGGGTGACTTTATTGTGCTTGGGCCTGACGCCTGGGCAAAAAGTAGCTAGTCAACTTCCAAAAGCGTAATTAGCCTGACTTCTGGTCTGCAAAAAAATCTAACCGGTGCAAAGATTGAGTTTCCTAATCCCGCAACAACGCTAAGTATTGAATTCTTTCCTTCAAAGCTCCAACCAGATGTGCCTCTGGCAAATTTGTTTGGTAAGTCACTGTTGGTAGTTAGCGCTCCAATAAATGGAACTCTCACCTGCCCACCGTGGGTGTGACCGGCAAAGATAAGCTCCGCTCCGCGAAGAGTTAGGCCTCGAAGAACTTCCAGGTATGGAGCGTGGGTGAGACCAATTGTGAAGGACTGGCTGGCCGCAAGTTCAGATAGGTTGCTTTTTCCTATGTGGTAATCATCAACGCCAATAAAGCGAATCGGATTGCCAGCTACCTCTATGTCCACAGATTTGTTGTTTAGGTTATGCCAACCGGCTAGTTCAAAGGCGTTGGTCATCTTGGTTGTTTCAAGCCTTGCGGACTTGGGTTCTTTCGAGGCGTGGAAGATGTAACTAATTGGGTTTTTTGGAACCGGTGCGTAGTAGTCGTTAGAGCCATTTACGAAAACCCCTGGCTTTGCAAGAAGTGGCTCGAGGCACTCAAGTAGCGGGGGAATGGCCTTGGTGTGACCTAGGTTGTCACCGGTGTTTACTACCAAATCGATGGGGTGCTTTACCAGTTCCCTAATGAATCGCTGCTTGGATTTTTGCCAGGGTGCTAAATGAATGTCCCCGATCTGCAAAACAGTGAAACCGGTACTTCCTTTAGGAAGTACCTTTATGGATTCTTGTCTAACTACAAATAGCTGACGCTCAATAAATACTGCCCAGACAAAAACTGCCGTAACAGCAAGAGCTATCCAGAAACCAGCCAGCTTACGGACCCTTGCTTATAACTAGCAGGATTGCGCCAAGCACTTCGGCTGGGGTTCCAGCAGGAGGACTTGTTCCAACAACATTTCCTACTGGCACTGTTGAAGAGTTGACGAAGAATTGTGACTGGCTGGACTGGGGTTCACTAACTGCTGCAAAACCAGCGGCCAAGAGTTTGGCCTTGGCGTCGACAACGCTCAAGCCCGCTACATCGGGAACAGGAACTGTTCCTCCGCGGCTAATCGAAATAGTCACTAGCGTTCCACGCGGCACCGTGGATCCAGCTGCGAAGTCAGCAGAAGCCACGGTTCCAATTGGGTTGCCAGAGGCAACCGTCACATCAGACACTTGGGCAGATAATCCAGCACTTCGAATTAGTTGCTCTGCTACATCTGGTGGAAGCGCATTGACATCAGGCATGGTGACGGCGCTTGATCCAAGATACATAGAAGGTGGGCCTGGGAAGTCTTCACCCGGGTAAAGCTCATTTGCGCGCTCCATGATTGTGCGCCAGATCTCGTGCCTGACCGATCCACCATTGACTCCGTTGACAGAAGTTCCGGTAACAGATGTTTTTCCAACCACGTTTCCAACCCAGGTTGCTGTTGCAACAGATGTTGAGTATCCGGTCATCCAAGTCTGGACATAGCTGTCTGTTGATCCAGTTTTTCCAGCAATTGGTGTGTCATCATCGGTGTTTGATCGGGTAGCAGTACCACCAGAGATTACAGCCTTGAAAGCGTGAGTTGCCGCTGCTGCTACCTCGGCGCTAATAACCCTGGAACACTCAGACTTCGGAACTTCCATCTCGAGTCCGGTTGATCGAACAATAACTTTGTCAATTGCAATCAAGGAGCAGTAGATGCCGTTATTGGCAAAGGTTGCCATGGCGTTAGCCATGGTTAGCGGGGAGAGTTCGTTGGTTCCAAGAATCGAGGAAGGAACATAGGAAAGCTCATCTCCATCGGCTCTTTGGACACCCATGCTCATGGCCAAATCTCGAATGTCGCAAAGATCTAATTGGGCCGCCATGTTCACAAACGCCGTGTTGATGGAGCTTGCGGTGGCAGTCACAACATCGACGTTGGTAAAGACTCCACCATCGGAGTTCTTAGGCTCCCAGGTTCCGCCCAGGCCACCACAGTTGGCAGAGAATTCCTGAGCATCCCAGATGCGATTTCGTGCATCCACCCTGTCACCGAGCAAGAACCCCTCGGCAAGCCAGTCGGCTAGTACGAAGATTTTATAAGTCGATCCAGTCTGGAATCCTGAGGAACCACCGAATGCTTTATCCGTTGAATAGTTCACACCGGTGGTGGTGGGATCTTCATCTTCGTTTTGATCAAAGGTACGGTTTTGACTCATGGACAGTACTCGTCCAGTGCCAACTTCAACAGAGGTCGACGCAGCACCTAGTGCCCAACGGTTGTCCATCGGCATCTCTGCCTTTACAACAGTGTCGGTGGTGTTTTGCAGATCTAGATCCATAGTTGAGTAAATCTCTAGCCCACCACGTCGCAGCATTACTTCACGGTCTTCAATGGTTGGACCAAACTCGTCTGAGTTTCTAACTACCCAAACGACGTAGTCACAGAAGTAAGCGGTTTGCTGGTTTGCTTCACAACCAGTATTTGTTGGTGTGATCTTTGGAGTGATTGGCTCAGCTTTGTAAGCGTCTGCTTCAGCGCCAGTGATGTAACCCTCGTCACGCATGTTGTTGATCACGTAGTCTCTACGAATCTTCGCATCTGGCAAGTTTTCAGCTTCGTCAGGCTTGTAAGAGTTAGGGGCTCGAAGCATGGCGGTCAGCAAGGCAGCTTCTGGAACTGTTAAGTTCTTGGCGGTTGTGCCGAAGTAGTAGTTGGAGGCCGACTCAATACCGTTGATCTGGTTTCCAAAGAACGAAAGGTTTAGGTAACCGGCAAGAATGTCCTTTTTCGAAGTAACTGTTTCAAGGGCAATTGCCAAACGAATCTCTCGAATCTTTCGATCGATTGTGGTTACGGTAGCGGCTTCGATACCCTCTTCGTCTCCGGCCAGGTTGGCAGCTTCGACCAGGGTGTTTTTCACGTATTGCATTGTGATGGTTGAACCACCAGGGCCAGAAAGACCACTGGTTGCCACCCCTAGGGTGGCCCTGACAAGGGCAAGAATATCGACACCGGCATGCTGGAAGAACCTGGGGTCTTCGGTGGCGATTACGGCGTTAATCATGTTTGGACTGATCTCTTCGTAATCGATAGAGACTCGGTTCTCGTGGTAAAAGCTGGCTAGCGCAACTGGCTTGCCTTCAAGGTTTCCGTAAAGGGTGGAAGTCTGGGAGGCGTTGACTGGCTTGATGTATTCAGGCAGACCCTCAAATGCGACCACTCCGGCTGAGGCGGCATAGCCAGCCACGGCAGCAACAGGAGTAATAAGTGCGAAAGTCAGTAGGCCGGCAATAGCGCTCAGGCCAAAAAGTCTTCCGATTAATCTGCGCATGGGGGAAGCCACACCTTTCATGAGAATAGACTTAAGGTTACTATCAAACCCTGAGAGCAGGCTGACCATGCAAAAGTGGGAGTACATCACAACCCCCCTAATCATCCATAACACCACTCAAATCCTGAATAACTGGGGTTCCGAGGGCTGGGAATTGGTCCAAATCGTCACCGGCCCAGAAGGTGGCCTAGTTGCATACTTCAAGCGCCCGGTGAGCTAAATGTCTCAAATTGAGCAGAAAATCATCGATTTGGGCTTTGTTCTGCCAGAAACCTCCAAGCCGCTAGCGGCCTATATTCCTGCCGTTCAATCCGGGAACCTGGTCTTTACCTCTGGGCAGCTACCCATGGTTGATGGCAGCTTGGCCGAAACCGGCAAAGTAGGCGGATCAGTCTCACCCGAGCGAGCCAAGGAACTAGCCACCGTCTGTGCTCTAAACGCGCTCGCGGCAGTCAAGACCGTGATTGGTGATCTCGACAAGATCAAGCGAGTAGTTAAAGTAGTCGGATTCGTATCCTCAACACCTGATTTTTCTGGACAGCCAGGGGTAGTAAACGGCGCGAGCGAATTCTTGGGTGCAGTTTTTGGTGACAAGGGTATTCACGCTAGAAGCGCAGTTGGGGTAGCGGTGCTACCACTTGACGCACCGGTGGAAATAGAACTGATCGTAGAGATTTAGTTTCTAGCTGTGAAACTTACCGTCGATGACACTCATCACGGAAGTATCAGCCAGAGTCGTAACATCACCGATCTGTCTTCCTTCAGCAACGTCTCGAAGTAGCCTTCGCATGATCTTGCCAGATCGAGTTTTTGGAAGCTCTGAAACCACCATGATCTGTCTTGGCTTTGCAATGGGCCCAATCATTTTTGCAACATGATCCCGGAGAACTGCTGCAACTTCTGATTCGGTTCCTGCAATAGCAACTTGATCGGCTCGCAAGATAACAAAGGCAACAACCGCCTGGCCGGTTGTTTCATCGCTTGCTCCCACGACCGCGGCTTCTGCGACAAACGGGTGTGACACAAGCGCCGATTCAATTTCAGAGGTAGAAAGCCGGTGCCCTGAAACGTTCATAACATCGTCTACTCGACCAAGAATCCAAATGTCGCCATCATCATCGAGCATCGCTCCATCACCGGCAAAGTATTTACCCGGGTACTGCGACCAATAGGTCTCTATAAATCTTGCCGGGTCTTTCCAAATTCCGCGAAGCATCGAAGGCCAAGGCTCGGTCAGAGTCAGGTAGCCTCCGCCGGAGATAATCTTTTCTCCTGCTTCGTTGACTACCTCGAAGCTGATGCCAGGAACTGGAACTTGAGCTGAGCCAGGCTTAGTGGAAGTCACGCCAGGCAGAGCAGAGATCATGATGGCTCCGGTTTCGGTCTGCCACCAGGTGTCGACAATTGGGCAGTTGTTTCTTCCGATGGCCTCGCGGTACCACATCCACGCCTCTGGGTTTATTGGTTCACCCACAGAACCTAGAACTCGAAGCGAGCTGAGGTCATACTTATCTGGAATCTCACGCCCGTGCTTCATGAAGGTGCGGATGGCAGTTGGGGCGGTGTAGAAAATACTGACTTTGTACTTTTCAATGATTTCCCACCAGCGGCCCCAATCTGGAGTATCCGGCGTACCTTCATATATGACTTGGCTCACACCGTTGGTAAGTGGCCCATAGACAACGTAGCTGTGTCCGGTGATCCAACCAACATCCGCGGTGCACCAGTAAATATCTGTCTCTGGATGTACATCAAAAAGTGCCTTGTGAGTGAAGGCTGCTTGAGTTAGGTAACCGCCAGAGGTGTGCAAGATACCTTTTGGCTTACCGGTCGTACCGGAGGTATACAAAATAAACAGTGGGTTCTCTGATTCAAACCCTTCGGCTTCGTGCTGGTCAGAAGCACTACCGACAACATCTTCCCACCACAGATCTGTTTTTGAATTCCAGGCAACTTCGTTGCCGCCACGCTTTAGAACTAGAACGTGCTCAACACTCCGGCAAGCTCCATCGGCGATAGCTTCATCAACGGCTGGCTTGAGAGGCAGCACTTTGCCTTTTCTGTGTCCACCATCGGCTGTTACAACAAGCTTTGCTTCGGCGTCATTTATTCGACTGCGAAGTGACTCTGCGGAAAAGCCTCCAAAGATAACCGAGTGAATCGCTCCTAGGCGAACGGTTGCGAGCATGGCAATAACAGCCTCTGGAACAAGCGGCATATAAATTGCTACTCGATCGCCTTTGGTGACTCCTAAGGAAGCAAAAGCATTAGCGGCTTTCTTGACCTCTGTTAGCAGCTGGGAGTAGGTGAGTTTCCTGCTGTCGCCAGCTTCACCTTCAAACAAAATGGCGACTTTGTCACCCTTGCCGGCAAGAACGTGCCGATCGAGGGCGTTGTAACAAACATTTATCTGCCCGTCTTCGAACCACTTGGCAAAGGGAGGATTGGAATAGTCCAGGGTCTTAGTGAAGGGTTTGTGCCAGTGAAGCTCGCGAGCCTGCTCGGCCCAGAAGCCCAGGCGGTCTTTGGCAGCTTGGTCGTAGAGCTCTTTGTTGGCAACCGCTTGGGCGGCAAAGGCTGGGCTTGGAGGAAAGCGTCTAGATTCGTGAAGAAGGTTCTCGATATCTGATTGATTTGGCACCATTGCCACTCCTTCTAACTCACTGGTAATAATGGCACATTTGGGCTTTTGGAGACTAATCCCTGCCTAGAATAAAGCGTCGGTAATTTATTACTGACTTGTGATAGTTAGATTCCCCCAATCGCTATCACCAGGCGGCAGGTTTTCCCCAAAACCTGCCGCCCCCTTATTTCTCCACAATTTCTTATTGCCCCAACAAAAAAGTGTCTTAGTGACTGATTGTTAGTGGGTGGAAAATCAACTACCTAATTGGCTACTTGAGCTAATCGATAACGAGCACATCACCGACATTCTCATCAGCGAATCACAATCACTGGTTGATTACGGCCAAGGCTTGGTGCCACTTAGTGGTTTCCAAACTTCGGAGAATGAATTGGCTGCGGTTGCAAGAGAGCTAATTGAATTAGGTGGCAGAAGGTTAGATCTTGCAAATCCCTTTGCCGATGTCAGTTTGCCGGGTGGACTAAGAGTCCACGCAGTTCTAAAATCTGGCTGCAGTGAGCAGACCTTGATTTCTATCAGGCTGCATCAGCACAATACGTTGTCACTCGAAGAGTTGTTTCAATCTCTCGCCGCATCACCAATTCAGCAAGCAGTGATTCAGGAGATTGTGGACTCTGGCGCGAGTTTTCTTATCTCGGGTCCGACTGGCTCTGGAAAAACAACACTGCTTCGAGCGATGCTTGGCAACACAACAGAAAGAGTGATTGCGGTAGAGGATGTTACCGAGCTAGCTGGAAACAATATTGTCTGCCTGCAATCAAGAAGTATCAACGTTGAAGGCCGAGGTGCGATAACGCTAGAACAGCTGGTTCGCGAAGCACTCCGGATGAGACCCGATCGCATAGTAGTTGGCGAGGTCAGAGGCTTGGAGCTAATGGCTATGCTTCAAGCCCTAAACACCGGGCACCGCGGGGCTACCACCTTGCATGCCAATAATCTCTTTCAAGTTCCAGAGCGCCTGTCCACCATTAAGGCAGATCTAGCTATTTCCGATAGCGCTTTTCACAAAATGGTTGCCGCTGCCTTTGATTGGGTGATTGCGTTAGAAGTAAAAGCTGGCAGCAGGGTCATTTCAGGAATTGGCAAGTTTGCAATTGAAGCTGGCGAGCTAGTTGTGAAAGATCACCAGCCACGACAAAAGCTGGCACTGGCATGAGCGCGGAGCTAGCTGTGATGGAAATAACCGCGCTTCTTCGATCTGGAACCAGCGCGAAGGCAGCCAAGCAGCAATTGCAGATAGTGGATCTGTCTGAGTTTCAGTTCAAGCAATTTCAATTCATTTGGGAGGTTGCCACCGAGTCCGGTGGTCATTTAGCCCTAGCCCTTGATCGACTGACCGAAGTGTTTAGGGCCCAGCAAAGGCAGTTTGCGGAACTAGGGATTGCATTTGCTTCTCCCAAGGCAACTGCCAACCTAATCCTGCTTCTTCCAGTTGTTGCGCTCATCTTTTCAGAGCTACTTGGTTTATCAGCACTCGGTGCATCATTTGGAACTGCCCTGGGAGCAATCTCGATGGGCCTGGGGCTAATTCTTCTGATATTTGCAAGAATCAGCTCACTGCGAATGCTCGAGAAAGCCAAACCGCGCGAAGCTGACCCAGGAGCCTTTTTGGATGCGGTGGCAATTGGACTATCGGCAGGCCTTAGCCCAAAAGCAGCAGCGACGCTTGCCCGCACTAAATCGAAGCAGCAGTTTTCAGAAGATGTTTCTGCAGATCAGCTCACTATCTTTTGGGACGCAGTGAAGGTTTCTGAGCAATCGGGAATTGCCCTAAATGGATTACTCATGGCTCGGGCCGATACTCTGCGACATAGGCTCTGGAGTAACCATCGATCAAGCCTTGCCAAGTTGTCGGTGTCACTTCTTATTCCACTGGGTTTAGCCGCCCTGCCCGCCTTCGTATTTTTAGCCGTGGTCCCAGTTGGGATAGGGCTTTTTAGCGCCATATAAAAAGGAGAGAAATGAACTGGAAATCAGAAGAGGGCGCAGCTACCGCTGAATACGCCATTGCCACCATGGCAGCGGTTGGCTTTGCGGGCCTGCTGGTAGTAATCATGAGAAGCGATGAGGTCAAAACCATTCTTTTTGACCTGGTCCGATCGGCTCTTACATTCGGTGCGATCTAGTTCAACCCGAGGAAGTGTGACGGCGGAGCTAGTTCTAACCCTTCCGGTAGTAATTCTTATCATGACCATCGCAATAGCTGCGATGAGCTTGCAATCAGCCAAGCTTCAGTTGATAAATGTTGCTGCAATGGTTGCAAGCGCGGTGGCCAGAGGCGAACCAGCTGAGCTCATTGATCAACTAGTTGGTAACGCTGGAGAGAATGTTCAGTTTGAATTAGAGGAACTCGAAGACTCTATTTGCGTCCAATTAAGTGTCGCAGCACCAATTGCTGGCATTGAAATTGGTTTTCTGGAATTAGTCGAGAAGCAGTGCGCAAGAGCATCAGGGAGTTGAAAAATGATCTCGGAGCGGGAACAATTCTCGCAATTTCGATTCTGATTGTGTTTTTTGCTTTGTTTGCTGCTTCATCGCTAGTTAGCGCGCAATTACTGGGATTTACTAGGCTGCAGGCCACAACAAATTCGATTGCACTGGCTGCAGCTGATGCACTTAGAGGTGTATCCACAGGTAATCCGTGTATTGTGGCTAAAGATATTGCTAGCAATAGCCAGCTAGTTCTGGAACGATGTCGTATTGTCGGTTTCGAGGTCTTTATCGAAACCAACATGGAAACGTTGGGGATCGTGCATAAAGCACGAGCCAGAGCGGGACCAGGGGAATGATTTAGGAGATTGATGCCAAAAGGTAACAAGCTAGTAATCGTTGAGTCGCCTGCCAAGGCAAAGACGATTGCCAAGTACCTAGGCGATGACTACACCGTCATGGCCTCTATTGGCCATATCCGGGACCTTATTGACCCGAAGAACCTACCCCCAGAAGAGAAGAAGAAAAAGGGCTCTTTAGCCAAGTTCTCAATTGACATCGAAAACGACTTCGAGCCCTACTACGCAATTTCCGCCGGAAAGAGCAAAACCGTGACCGAGCTCAAGAAGGCTCTGGCCGAGGCGGATGAGCTATTTCTAGCTACCGATGAGGACCGCGAGGGAGAGGCTATCGCCTGGCACCTGCTGCAGGTGCTAAAGCCCAAGGTTCCAGTGAGCCGAATGGTCTTTCACGAAATTACCAAGCAGGCCATTCAAGACGCACTTTTGAACACCAGAGAGGTTGATCAAAACCTGGTCCAAGCTCAAGAGACTCGAAGGGTTGTTGACCGTTTATACGGCTACGAAGTTTCTCCGGTTTTGTGGCGCAAGATTAACCGAGGCCTAAGCGCTGGCCGTGTGCAATCTCCCGCGATGAGATTGGTAGTTGAGCGTGAGCGCGAACGCATGGCTTTTGTTTCCGCTACCTATCACGACGTGAAAGCGCTATTTACTACAGACAAAAACAAAGAGCAGGATTTTGAAGCCAAGCTCACCTTGATTGATGGCAAGAAGATTGCATCGGGAGATTCCTTCAACGACAAAGGTGAGATGAAAGATGGAGTCTTGCTCTTGGATCAGGCAGCTTCTGAAGCCCTAGCCGAAGCGATGAGATCAAAAGACGTCAAGGTAAAAGTTGAGTCGGTAGAGTCCAAGCCCTCAACTAGAAAACCTGCTGCACCTTTTACCACCTCCACTTTGCAGCAGGAGGCCTCTCGAAAGCTACGCATGTCCGCGAAGCAAACGATGGACACCGCGCAGAGTTTGTATCAAGAAGGACACATTACATATATGCGTACTGACTCACCAGTACTGTCCACCCAGGCAATTCAGGCAGCCAGAGCATTAGCTATCGAAATGTTTGGCAAAGATTCCGTTCCTGATTCACCAAGAATCTACACGGGCAAAAACAAGAACGCTCAAGAAGCGCACGAGGCAATTAGACCTGCTGGAGAGACCTTCTTGCACCCAAGCGAATTGCCAATGACCATGTCTACTCGGTCCAAAGATCTTTACGAACTTATCTGGAAAAGAACCATGGCATCTCAGATGTCAGATGCCAAGGTCTCCACAACTACCGCGAAGATTTCAGTATCTCCTGTTGCCGAAGGCAAGACAGCGGAATTCAGTGCTTCTGGAACCGTGGTGATTTTCAAGGGATTCATGGCTGCCTACGAAGAAGGTAGAGATGTCTCTCGCGAGGACGAGCAGGAAGATGAGAAGGAATCTAAGCTGCCAGCTTTGGAAGTCGGTCAAGTTCTTTCGGTAGTGGAGGTAACCGCTAAGGATCACCAGACGCTGCCCCCAGCAAGGTACACAGAGGCAAGCCTTGTGAAGGCCTTGGAAGAAGACGGCATCGGAAGACCTTCTACCTATGCGGCTATTTTGTCCACAATCATCAACAAGGGCTACGTCGTAAAGCGTGGCCAGGCACTAGTACCTGAGTGGATTGCTTTCACCGTGACCAGGTTCTTGGAAGAAAACTTCGTCAAATTGGTGGATTACGCTTTCACAGCTCAAATGGAAGAAAACCTAGACCAGATTGCAGCTGGAGAAATAAACCGCAGTGAATGGCTCAAGAAGTTCTACTTTGGAACTGACTCTGAAGACGGTCTACACGACACAGTTCAAAACGTTGGCGATAGCGATCCAAAGGCTGTGAATTCGATTTACCTGGCCGATAACATCACGCTTCGAACTGGAAAGTATGGCCCATACATCGAGACCATGGTGGAGCCAGGTAGCGAAGGTGCCGATGAAAACGGACGCAGAATTGTAAACATTCCAGAGGGCTTAGCTCCAGATGAACTAACGGTAGCTAAAGCTCAAGAGCTAATCGATGCACCGATAATTACTGACCGCGTTATGGGTCAAGATCCACTAACTGGCTACGACATCTTGTTCAAAGACGGTAGATACGGGCCATACGTTCTGCTTGAAGACCCAAATGCCGAGAAGCCAAAGACTGCTTCTTTGTTCAAGTCAATGTCACCAGAGACTTTCTCTTTTGAAGAAGCCGTTTCACTTCTTTCACTACCTAGAACAATCGGTATTGATCCAGAAACCGAGAATCCAATCACTGCCCAGAACGGAAAATTTGGACCATATCTGAAAAAGGGCACTGACTCGAGATCGCTTACCAGCGAGGATCAAATCTTTAGCATGACCCTTGAAGAAGCCCTTGAGCTTTACAAGCAGCCCAAATATGGAGGTCGCAGAACTGCCGCGACTCCTTTGAAAGAATTCGGGGAAGACCCAGCCAGTGGCCTAAACGTGGTTGCTAAGACCGGTCAGTTCGGTGACTACGTCACCGATGGCGCCATAAATGCCACCATTCCAAAGGACGAAAAGCTTGATGAGCTCACTTCCGACCAAGCTTTTGAATTACTTGCCATTAGGCGTGAGAAACTAGGACTAGAACCTGGTCAGGCAGCTCCCAAAGCTGGCAGAGCCAGCAAAAAGGCCGTTGCTCCGAAGAAGACCGTAAAGGCCGGAACTAGAAAGAAGAAATAGCGTGCCCGATACTAAAGGAGTGTTTATATCCTTCGAGGGTATCGATGGCGTTGGTAAGTCCACTCAAGCAGATTTGATGCAAAGCTATCTGGCTGCCCGGGGGCTAGAAGTTACCAGGACACTTGAGCCAGGCGGATCCGAACTGGGCGTTGAAATTAGACATCTTCTATTGCACCGCAAAGGAGAGGTATCGGTTCGCTCCGAGGCACTTCTATATGCAGCCGATAGGGCTCATCATGTTGCCAGTGTCATTAGGCCAGCTCTTGCCAAAGGGCAGATTGTTATTTCAGATCGCTACTTGGACTCATCAGTGGCGTATCAAGGAGCTGGTCGTGAGTTGGATCTAACCGAGGTGCGAAACCTATCGCTTTGGGCCGTTGATAAATTGCTTCCAGATCTAACCGTGCTACTCGATCTAGATGCCGCCGCCGCTTCTGTTCGACGGGGAAAAACTGGAGCAGAACCAGATCGCTTAGAGCGTGAGAAGATCACTTTCTTTGAAGCTGCTAGAAACACCTACCTAGAGCTTGCAAAGAATGAACCAACAAGATTTCACGTTGTTGATGCGAGCCAAGACCCAGACTCAATTTGGAAGCAGATCCAACCGCGATTGGATGCCTTGCTGGAAAGCAAAGGGCTTTGAGCAAAGTTATGGAGTTTGAACCGGTCTGGTCCGAACTCCTAGGTCAACCAGAAGCGGTATCTCAACTGCGACTTGCGGTAGCAAATAAGGATTCCGGATTACAGCACGCTTGGCTCATCACAGGTCCTCCAGGTTCTGGAAGGTCCAATGCTGCGGCAGCTTTTGCTGCGGCGTTGCTTTGTGAAGCGGGCGGATGTGGAGACTGCAAGAGCTGTCGCATGGTTTCCCTGGGATCTCATCCCGACGTCACAGTTCTTGCAACTGAGAAAGTAATTATCTCAATCGAAGAAATAAGGAACTTGGTAGCGGCTTCCTATTTTGGTGGATCAATTAGCAAGTACCAGATCATGATCATTGAAGACGCAGACCGCATGGCAGAGCGCTCTTCCAATGTTCTACTAAAGACACTAGAAGAACCACCGGCTGGAACTATTTGGATACTTTGTGCTCCATCAGAAGCTGACATGCTTCCCACCATTCGATCAAGGGTTAGAAGAGTGGCTCTAAAGCAACCTTCTAGTCAAACCGTTGCAGATCTGCTGGTAGCAAGAGATCGGGTAAACCCATCGCTTGCCCTGCAGGTTGCTGCCGAAGCTCAAGGTCACATCGGCATGGCCCTTCGGCTTGCAACCAGTACCGACGCGAGAGCCAGAAGAAAAGAAACTCTTATGGCAGCTATGCAAATTGATTCAATTCCAAAAGCCATGTTCACCGCCGAGCGGTGGCTAGAGCTAGCTAGAAAAGACGCTGACGCTCTAACCGCGGAGAGAGACACCGAGGAAAAGACCGCATTGCTTGCAACACTTGGGATTCCAGAAGGGGGAACGGTTCCTCCAGCCCTTAGAGCTGACGTCAAGGTCTTGGAAGAAGGTCAGAAAAGACGCGCAACAAGGAGCTTGCGCGATGGCATAGATCGAATCTTGGTTGATCTGATGTCGCTATATAGAGATGTGCTGATTGTTCAGCTAGGCGCAGAAGCTGAACTTGTGAATGCCGACCTAAAAGGCCAGATTGAAGAGCTAGCAGCAACTTCAACTGCGTCGGAGGTGATTACTAAGCTCGAAGCGCTAGCTCAGGCACGAGTCCGAATTAGCTCTAATGTTCGAGATCTAATGGTTTTGGAATCACTCGCTGTTGCACTTAGGAGAAAAAAGTGAAGTTTGGAAGACTACCGAAGCTGGTAGCTGCGGTCTCTGTTTCAGCGCTGGTGCTTACTGGTTGCGCTCCCTCGGCACCGGAGCCGATTATTCCTGATATCAGCGGTGCACCGGCAGGCTTTAGCGAGTATTACGAACAGCTAGTTGAGTTTGAAGAGTGTGGCACAAGGCTTTACTGCGCAGACATCGAAGTCCCGATGGATTGGAATGATCCCAACAGCGAAGCAATCTCCATTGCAACTGTTTTTAGACTGGCTGATTCAGACCCGAAGGGTTTCATTCTTTTCAACCCAGGAGGCCCTGGGGCGTCAGGGTATGACTGGGTAAAGGATTCCTCTGAATTCTTAGGTACCGAAGAGCTTCGTTCGAACTGGAACATCCTAGGTTTTGACCCCAGAGGAGTTGGCAGAAGTTCGGCAGTCGAGTGTCTCAGTGACGCAGAGTATGACGAGTTTCTCTATGGAGTCTCTGGCTATGAGATCGGAAGCGAAGAGGACATAGCTGTTGCTAGAGAAGCAACCGACGACTTTGCAACCAAGTGTCTGGAAAACACAGGTCCTTTACTTGAGTTCGTGGATACCGTTTCAGCGGCTAGGGACATGGATGTTCTGAGAGCTGTAGTCGGGGAGTCAAAGCTCAACTTCTTAGGATATTCCTACGGATCATTTCTAGGCACCACTTACGCCACTTTGTATCCTGAGCGAGTCGGCAGGTTTGTACTAGATGGCGCAATTGATCCAACCGTTAGCGATGACGAGCAGACGCTGTATCAACTTGAGGCTTTTGAATCCGCTCTCACTTCGTTTTTGGAAAACTGTGCAACGTATGAAGACTGCCCATTCAGCGGCGATGTGGAAGCGGACCTTGCTTCAGTGCAGCAACTATTAACATCAATCGAATCAAGTCCCCTTCCAACATCTTCTGGGCGCGAGCTAACAATTTGGGCCGCTGTTACCGGTTTGATCATGACTTTGTATTCAGATCGATACTGGCCGTCGCTAGCAACTGCCTTCAGTGAAGCATTAGCTGGAACTGGAGACGAATTTCTCTTCCTGGCAGATTTTTACAATGACAGAGGACAAGACGGGGTCTACCAAACAAACTTGATTGCCGCTAACTACGCAATCAGCTGCCTTGATAACAGCGCGAGTCAAAGTATGTTCACGATTGAAGCTCAAAACAACAGGTTGCTTGAAGCCGCTCCAGTTTTGGGTCGCTACTGGCAATTCGGCGGTTTGCGCTGTGGCAGTTGGCCATTCCAAGAATCTGACAAGCCTGCCGATTACAGCGCGGCTGGAGCGCCAACAATTTTGGTTATTGGAACAACCGGTGACCCGGCTACTCCTTACTCCCAGGCTCAGTCCCTCGCTAATGAGATTCTCGAAGATGGTTTTTTGATGACTTATAACGGCGAGGGCCACACCATTTATGGCAATCAGGTCAAATGTATTGATCAGGTGGTGGACAAGTTTTTCCTGACCGGGGAGCTACCTGCAACAGATCCAAACTGCAGGTAACAAATCACACTCGGAAAAGAAAAAACCCCGACCGCAGCCGGGGCTTCATCTACTCTTTTAATCTAAAACAGAAGAGCAATACATAACAATACATAAATTGCGACAAAAATGCTTGGCGTGACAAAACGAATCACATCTAACCAACTTGAGAATCTAATCAGTTGAATTGAAACCTTAGACTTTGACTTTAGTGTTTTTAGATCAGCCAACACAGCGCGTGCTTCAGTTGCAGCGGAGTACTGGGCTAGAAAGCCAAAGATTCCAGACGCTAGCAAGATTCCAAGAGTTGCCCACTTCACTGCTTCTGCGGCTTCTGCGAGACCGTCATTTAGCAAACTGATTGTGACGATTAGTAAAAATGTCGGAGCTAGCTGCGAAAAGATTATTTGATTTCTCAATCGATTCCACAGTTGTACTAGATCTATTTCGTTCATGCCCTTGCTCCTTTGAGTTTCTTCTGACTACAAGGTTAGAACAGGAATTGGTTCTAATAAAGTAGTTAAGGGCTCAGAAGCTTTGAGCCACACATTCGCCACCTTAGCTCAGTTGGTAGAGCAGCTCCCTCGTAAAGAGCAGGTCAGCGGTTCAATTCCGCTAGGTGGCTCGAGCTTAGAAATAGCAAAAAATGAATCGTAGACTTGAAGTGCTTGAAAACAACTATCAACTAGGTGTCCTTTGAAATCCAAGAAAAACAACGCTCTCCAGGAGTTTCTCTCCAAGAGATTTCGTAAGTTGCTTTCTGGCGACCCCAACGGGGTACCCCCTTGGCTCGGTGTTGTTGCAGAAGGCGATGAAGCTGGCTTCTTTTTACCCTCTGATGCCCCATGGGTAGTTCATGCGGATTTTGGAACCCTGGTTGGGGGAATCAGAGCCCTACTGATGCAGGCTCTTCATCCAGGATCTTTGACCGGCGTCAAGAATCACTCTAGGTACGAATCCGATCCGCTAGGAAGGCTAGCTGGAACCATTCGTTGGCTAACAGTAACCACCTTTGGTTCAAAAACGGCAGTCCAAAATGAAGCCAATAGAGTCAACAAACTTCACACCCGTGTTGTCGGGGAGTACACCAAGGGAACCGGCGAGAGGGTTCCCTACAAAGCTGCTGACAAAGACTTATTGCTTTGGGTTCACATTGCTTTTATGGAATCCTTCCTAGTTTCACACCAGATGTATTCCTGGAAAGAGATACCAAAAGGCACTGCTTCTAGTGGAGCTGACAACTATGTTGCTCAGTGGAGTGTTTCTGTTGCGCCACTTGGACTTGCAACTTGTCCGATGAGCGAGAGCGAGCTCGAAGCAGAAATTGATAAGTTCTATAACTCAGGGCTACTTGTTTCAACTCCAGACACCGAGAAGGTCATTGAGTTTATAAAGAACCCGCCACTTCCAGGCGTTGCAAAACTTGTTTATGGATTGTTATTCGAAGCGGCAGTTTTGTCACTGAGACCGGAGTTTCGAAAACTGCTTGGACTTGAAGCCAAACCTGCTTGGTTTATCAGACCAGTTACCCGATGGTCGCTTCGGATGATGCGGGCAGCTATTGGACCTGAGTCACCCATAGAAGATGGAGCGATTGCGAGACTAAAAAGAATTGGTGTCCTGAAATGACTGAATCTGTATGGGTTTTTGGGATTTACAGGATCTCTAGACCCAATTCTTTTCTTAGAGGTTTTCTTGGCCAGGAGTATAGTTAGAGCCTGAAATGCCAAATTTACCGAAGCTGTCGGCAACGCAGCTAATTGCAGCGGCTTTTACAGCCATCATCCTGCTTGGCACATTTTTACTCATGATGCCCATGTCTTCCAAGAGTGGCTCAGTCACAAACTTCTTTGATGCACTCTTTACTTCGACCTCGGCAGTGACCGTGACCGGTCTAACTACCATAGACACAGCAACTCACTGGTCCACAACAGGTCACGTAATTCTTGCCCTACTAATCCAAATCGGTGGTTTTGGAATCATCGGTTTTGCAACCCTGGTTGGGTTCTTGATTGAGGGCCGGATCTCACTCAAAAACAGAATCTCGGCAACATCTGAATCTTCAGCTACCAAGCAACCAGACGTAAAGACACTCTTGCTAAACATCGCAAAGTTGATGCTGTTTTTCCAATTAGCCCTGTTCGTCTTCTTGGCGGTTCGGATGTCCACCGAATACGGCTATTCGCTAGAGGTGGCACTTTCTCACGGTGCGTTTCATGCTATTTCAGCTTTCAACCAGGCTGGGTTTGCGCTCTACACAGACAGCCTTATGGGCTTTGCCAATGATGGCTGGATTATCTTTCCTATTTTTGTAATTGCCACTCTCGCTGGATTCGGTTTTCCAGTTCTAGCCGAGATGAGGGATCGCCTAAAGCTAAAGCTTTACGTGCTGGCTGGAAAAGCAGCCGATTACACCATGCCATCCCAATGGTCGCTGAATTCAAGAATTATCTTGTGGGCCAGCTTGTTCCTGCTGGTAGTTGGAGCCATAGGTATTTCAATTTCCGAATGGAGTAATCCAGCAACTCTGGGAGCCATGGATCCAGCGCAGAAGATTTTTGCAAGTATGTTCACCTCATCGATGACACGATCAACCGGGTTGAACATAATCGAGACAACTGAGATGTACACCAGCACATGGCTTGGCATGGACATTTTGATGTTTATTGGTGGTGCGAGTGCATCAACTGCCGGTGGTATCAAGATTGGAACCGCAGTTGTCTTGTTCTACATTGTGTACACCGAGATTCGTGGTGACGCTGCAGTCAACGTTGGAAATCGCAGACTTCCTCGTTCAATGCAGCGTCAGGCACTAACGATTGTTACCTTGTACACACTTGTTGTACTTGGCTCACTGTTTATACTCAGGTTCACAACAAACTTCACACTTGATGAACTGGTCTTTGA
>ERZ1022724.127-NODE-127-length-19178-cov-5.529781_pt1 | contig 19178 bp, 15 predicted proteins | sample MGYA00521091_ERZ1022724 | MGnify/ENA primary metagenome ERZ1022724 (study PRJEB33162, sample SAMN09537610) | freshwater metagenome | isolation source: freshwater | place: Canada:Alberta | collected 2017-07 | study: EMG produced TPA metagenomics assembly of the... | reverse complement strand
TATTTGGAGCTAGCAAAGAAGTTAGGTGTTGAACCAGGCGATAAGGCACCAGTTAAAGAAACACGTGCAGCGGTGCTAGAACTTCGTGCCAGCAAGGGAATGTTGTTGTCACACGATGATCCTGACTCGTGGTCAGCTGGCTCTTTCTTTACCAACCCAATAATTTCTCAACAAAAGGCAGATGAATTACCTAATGCTGCGCCGAAGTGGCCACTCAATGATGGCCGCGTAAAGATTTCAGCTGCCTGGTTGATTGAAAACTCTGGCACACATAAAGGTGATGAGGTTGGGGGAGCACGCATTTCAACAAAGCATGTTCTGGCGCTTACTAATTCAGGAACAGCGACAGCGGCAGATATTGCAGAGCTTGCAAAGCGCGCACGCAATCAGGTCAAAGAGGTATTTGGAATTACCCTTGAAGCCGAAGTAAATCTTGTTGGGGTAGAGATTTAACCTTCAGTAAGAAGCTTTTTGATACGTCCAATACCTTCGACAATATCCTCATCGCTTGTTGCATATGAGAAACGTAGGTAACCAGATGGACCAAATGCCTCACCCGGAACAGCTGCAACCTCAACCTCTTCAAGAATCAAAGTAGCTAATTCTGCAGATGTTGTAGGTGTTTTGCCGCGAATCGTCTTTCCAAGGACACCCTTTACAGATGGGTAAACGTAGAAAGCACCGGTTGGTGTTGGGCACTCAAAACCAGGAATCTCATTAAGTAAATCAACGATTAGCTTACGGCGACGATTAAATGCTTCGCCCATCTTGTGTACCGCATCAAGGTTTCCACTAAGAGCTGCAATTGCTGCGCGCTGTGAAACATTTGAAACATTTGATGTTAAGTGTGACTGCAAATTTGTGGCTGCCTTGATGACATCCTTAGGTCCGATCATCCAACCTACTCGCCAACCTGTCATTGCATAAGTCTTTGCAACACCATTGATGATGATGCATGTATCAGCAAGGGCTGGAACTACAACCGGCATCGATGGAGCCGCAGCACCGTCGTAAAGTAAGTGCTCATAAATTTCATCTGAGATAACCCAGATATTGTTTTTCACGGCCCATTCACCAATCGCCTTAACTTGTTCTGCTGAATAGACAGAACCTGTTGGGTTTGATGGTGAACAGAAAAGCAAAGCCTTAGTCTTTGGAGTACGAGCCGCCTCTAGCTGCTCGACAGTAACTAAATAATTTTGTGTCTCATCTGCAAAAACATCAACACTTACTCCGCCAGCTAGCTTGATGCACTCTGGGTATGTAGTCCAGTACGGAGATGGAAGAAGAACTTCATCACCTGGGTCGATGATTGATGCAAACGCCTGGTAAACAGATTGCTTTCCACCATTTGTCACCAAGACCTGGTCAACGGTGATTTCATAATTGCTGTCACGCTTTGTCTTTGCAACGATCGCATCTCGTAGATCTGGCAAGCCTGGTGTTGGTGTGTAGCGATGGTTTGCGACAACCTTTGTTGCAGCAGCAGCTGCTTCAACGATGTAATCAGGTGTTGGAAAATCAGGTTCACCCGCGCCAAAGCCAATTACTGGACGACCAGCTGCTTTAAGCGCCTTGGCCTTTGCATCAACGGCCAAAGTGGCTGATTCTGCGATAGCTGCGATACGGGCTGAGATACGTGGAGTCATAGGCCCAAGTCTGCCGTATTTCAGGCTCGAGTTAGACCTGAACCCCACCTTGCCTCTACACTTCGACGCTCACGAGGGTTTGCTTTTCCCTATGGTTTTGCCATGCTCTCGCGAAGGGCAGTAGCTCAATTGGCTAGAGTTGCCGTCTCCAAAGCGGCCGGTTGGGGGTTCGAGTCCCTCCTGCCCTGCAAGAAGTTTTACAGAACGATGAATGAGTAAAGAGTAAAAAAGGTAGTACTAACGAAGTTCGAAAGGAAATGACGATGACAGAGTCAGTTGAACAAGTAGCCGAGAAGCTCGGTCTATTTGCGCGCGTTGGACTTTTCTATCGCCAAGTAGTTTCAGAGCTCCGTAAGGTTGTCTGGCCTACACGTAATCAGCTCACTACATACACAGCTGTTGTACTCGTGTTCGTAACCTTCATCATCGCCGTTGTTTCACTCTTCGACGTCATTCTTGGAAGACTCGTCTTCTGGGTATTTGGATAAGGCAAGACAATGACTGAAGAGCAAATGAAGGAAACACAGCAACCAGACGCATTTGAAGCAGCGCTTGCTGCCAATGCAACAGAGATTTCAACTCCAGCAGTTGAAGAGATCGTTGAAGCACCTGTTGCTTCAACTGAGCCAGAGCTTGCGCTCGCATCAGATGAAGATGGCGACATCGAATCAGATGAGAATGATCCAAATGCAGAGTTCCGTCGCACGCTGCGCACCGCACTTGGCGATTGGTATGTAGTCCACTCTTATGCAGGTTACGAGAAGAAGGTAAAAGCAAACCTTCAGAACCGTATCGCTTCATTAAATATGGAGGATTACATCTTCCAGATTGAAGTTCCTGAAGAAGAGGTGAAGGAGCTTAAGAACGGTCAGTTCAAGATGGTTAAGCGCAACATCTACCCAGGCTATGTTCTAGTTCGCATGGATTTAACTGATGAGTCATGGTCTGCAGTTCGTAACACTCCAGGTGTTACAGGCTTCGTCGGAAATGCTCACCACCCTTCACCACTAAGCATGGATGAAGTAGAAAAGATTCTGGCTCCACGTCCTGTGAAGAAGTCAGATAAGGAAGCGATCCGTGTTGTTGACTTCGAAGTTGGCGAGTCAGTAACTGTTATGGATGGTCCTTTTGCAACCCTTCCAGCATCGATCTCAGAGATCATGCCAGAGCAGGCAAAGCTTAAGGTTCTAGTTTCCATCTTCGGACGTGAAACACCAGTAGAGCTTTCATTCGGACAAGTACAGAAGATCTAATTTTTTTAGAACAAAACCAAGAAAAAGAGGAAAAGAAATGGCACCAAAGAAGAAGGTAAGCGGCTTTATCAAGTTGCAGATTCAGGCTGGAGCAGCAACACCTGCACCACCAGTAGGTCCTGCGCTAGGTCAGCATGGTGTCAACATCATGGAGTTCGTGAAGGCATACAACGATGCAACAGCATCACAAAAGGGCCAGATCATTCCAGTTGAGATCACTGTTTACGAAGATCGCTCATTCACATTCATCACCAAGACACCTCCTGCATCACGTTTGATCTTGAAGGCTGCTGGCGTTGAAAAGGGATCAGCTGTTCCTCACAAGACAAAGGTTGCAAACATCACCATGGCTCAGGTCAAGGAGATCGCAACAACAAAGATGGCTGACCTCAATGCAAATGACATTGATCAAGCTGCGAAGATCATTGCGGGTACAGCTCGCTCAATGGGAATCACAGTAAACGGCTAGTTAACAAATTTCTCATCACCAAATTGGTGAAGAGATGTGGGAGGACCTCGCTGGTCCGCTAACCACAACCTTATGAAAACGAGGATGAAATGAAGCGCTCAAAGAACTACTTAGCGGCAGCTGAAAAGGTAAAGAAGGATCACCTTTACACACCACTAGAGGCGGTAACACTCGCCAAGGAGACATCAACAGTTAAGTACAACGCATCTGTAGAAGTTGCTTTGGTACTTGGCGTTGACCCAAAGAAGGCAGATCAAGCGATCCGCTCAACAGTTAACCTTCCACACGGAACAGGTAAGACCGCTCGCGTTTTGGTTTTCGCGAATGGTGCAAATGCAGATGCAGCTCGCGCTGCTGGTGCAGACATCGTCGGTGGAGATGAACTGATTGAAGAAGTTTCAAAGGGACGTCTTGATTACGATGCAGTTGTTTCAACACCAGATCTAATGGGTAAGGTCGGTCGCCTCGGTAAGGTTCTAGGACCTCGTGGTTTGATGCCAAACCCAAAGACAGGAACAGTAACGACAGATGTTGCTAAGGCTGTTGAAGATATCAAGGGCGGAAAGATTGAGTTCCGTGTTGATAAGAACTCAAACCTCCACTTCCTAATCGGCAAGGTTTCATTTACAGCTGAGCAGCTTGCAGAGAACTACGCTGCTGCGATGGATGAAGTACTTCGTGCAAAGCCAAACTCTTCAAAGGGTCGCTATGTACAAAAGGCTGTAGTTTCAACAACTATGGGACCTGGAATCCAGGTTGATCCAAACCTAGTTCGCGAACCATCAGCTAACTAAGCAGAGTTATTGAGAGGGGCCTCGGCATTGCGCCGGGGCCCTTTTTCATGCCCGCCCACGCTCAATTTGACCCTAAAGGCCGCCCGGCCGTAGCCTTACGCCATAACCAAAGACCGCAGGTCTAGATCAACCGCAAGGAAGATCTAAATAAATGAGGAAATCTCAGCCCGCGTAGGTGTTCATGTTAATCCGTGGCGCTTACGCGTTACGGATTTTTTTATTTCCTACGGTCACCAATGAAACAGGAAAGGTGAACCGAATGGCTCGCCCAGATAAGACATCAGCGGTTGCTGAACTTGCGGAGGATTTCCGTACAGCTAATGCAACAGTGCTAACTGAATATCGTGGTCTTTCTGTTACATCAATGAAGGAACTTCGCCGTGCACTTGGTTCAACAACCAAGTACTCAGTAGTGAAGAACACCCTTACAAAGATTGCAGCAAAGGATGCCGGAGTAGAGATCGCAGATGATCTTCTAGTCGGTCCATCAGCTGTTGCATTCATCAAGGGTGATCCAATTGATGCAGCAAAGAGCCTCCGTGATTTTGCAAAGGAGAATCCATTCCTAGTTATTAAGGGTGGAATCTACGAAGGCAAGGCTGTAACCAAGGAAGAGATCATGCAGCTCGCTAACCTCGAGTCTCGTGAGGTTCTATTGGCAAAGCTTGCTGGTGCAATGAAGGGATCGCTTGCTAAGGCAGCGCGCGTATTTGACGCACTTCGCATCAAGCTTGAAGCAGAGCAGGGTGTGACCGAGCCAGCAGCAAATGATGCTGTGGCAGAGGTTCCAGCCCAAGCTGCGACTGCAGACGCGGTCGTAGTAACAGAAGAAACAACACCAGAAGTTGTGGCTGAAGTTGCTGAAGTTCCAGCAGCAGAAGCAACTGAAGCATCCACAGAAACAGAAGAGAAGGAATAACGAATATGGCAAAGCTCAGCACAGAAGATCTATTGGGTCAGTTCAAAGATATGACATTGGTCGAGCTCTCAGAGTTCGTTAAGTCATTCGAAACTGAATTCGATGTAACAGCAGCAGCTCCAGTAGCGGTTGCAGCAGCAGGTGGCGCAGCAGCAGGTGGCGCAGCAGATGCTGGACAAGATGAGTTCACAGTTATCTTGGAAAACGCAGGATCACAGAAGATTGCAGTGATCAAGGAAGTTCGTGGACTGAACTCAAGCCTCGGCTTGAAGGAGGCAAAGGACCTCGTAGATGCAACTCCAGCAACCCTTCTAGAGAAGGCAAGCAAGGAGACCGCAGACAAGGCAAAGGCAGCACTAGAGGCAGCTGGCGCAACAGTCACAATCAAGTAATTTATTACTTAGTTAAAACCCCGTTTGGCATAACGCCAAGCGGGGTTTTTTCATGAGACCCAGCATTCAATTTTGTACTTAACAAAGTACTGTTTAACCCGTACAGTGAATGATGTAGATAGTGATCTACAGGAGAAGAGAAGACAATGTCACGTACTTATGTAATTACAGGTTCTGCATCAGGAATTGGTCAAGCAACCGCTGACAAGTTAAAGAGTCTTGGTCAAAAGGTAATCGGCATAGATATACACAATGCAGATGTAATCGCTGACTTGAGTACGCCTCAGGGTCGAATTGATGCAGCCAAGAAGACAATTGAAATTTCTAAGAACTCCATTGATGCAGTTATCGCATGTGCAGGTTTGGCTCATCCAACTGCAAAAACTGTCTCGGTCAATTACTTTGGCGTAACTGAGTTTCTCAATGAAATACTTCCAACGCTCACTAAATCAAAAACTCCACGAGTTGTTATTACAAGTTCAGTCGCTTCGATCATGCCGAACAGCACTGAATTAGTCGATGCTATGTGTGCCAATGATGAGGCTAAGGCGGTTGCCATTGCACAATCTCTAGTTGATGCAGCAGCTGGTGGCGAGCAATTGATTTACGCATCAACAAAGCGCGCCATAAGTCGATGGATCCGCCAACAATGCCTAAAGCCACAGTGGGCAGCGGCTGGAATCCCAATCAACGCTGTTGGTCCTGCGATCGTTGAAACACCTATGGTCGATCAGCTGATTAAAACCCCGGAAGAGCGAGAAGGTTTGGCTAAGTTGGTGCCGATGCCGCTCAATGGATTTATGGAGCCAGAAACGGTGGCCGCGCTACTCATCTGGCTGACCGGGATCCAAAACACCCATGTCACTGGGCAGACCATCTATATAGATGGAGGGTTTGAGCGGATTGTGCGTGGGGAAGATATCTGGGCCTGGAAGAAGTAGGCGAGCAGCCCACAATTTTGGCCAATCTCCTGACAAACCCCTCTGCCTAGGGGTATAAGCAGCCGGTTGGACAGGTCGGGGGTGTACTCGGTACCCTTCTCGTTCGCACAAATTTCTATGGTCAGGGCATATAGCGGCTGAGACCTAATAGTTGTGTGTTCCCGAATATTGTCTGAAAGGACATCTCTTGGCCGCGTCTAAAAAAATCTCAGTAGCACCACGTCGAGTCTCATTCGCCAAGATCCGCGAACCCCTAGAAGTTCCTAACCTATTAGCGCTGCAAGTTGAAAGCGTTGACTGGCTATTAGGTAACGATGCATGGCGTTCACGTATCGCAGCAACCGATTCAATGAATCGTGGAGAGATCCCTACAACTTCAGGTCTTGAAGAAATCTTTGAAGAGATTTCTCCGATCGAAGATTTCCAGGGAACTATGTCTCTCTCTTTCCGCGATCACCGTTTCGAGCCGCCTAAGTACTCAATTGATGAGTGCAAAGAGCGCGATATGACTTACGCACAACCACTATTCGTTACAGCAGAGTTCACAAACAACATCACTGGTGAAATCAAGTCACAGACAGTATTCATGGGTGACTTCCCAGTTATGACAGCTCGCGGAACATTCGTAATTAACGGAACCGAGCGCGTCGTTGTATCTCAGTTGGTTCGTTCACCTGGTGTGTACTTCGAGCGCACAATTGAAAAGGCTTCCGACAAGGATGTATTCACTTCAAAGGTAATTCCTTCACGTGGTGCATGGCTTGAGTTTGAAGTTGATAAGAAGGATCTTGTTGGTGTTCGCATCGACCGTAAGCGTAAGCAGTCTGTAACTGTGTTCCTAAAGGCACTTGGTTGGACTGAAGAGCAGATCCTTGAAGAGTTCGGCGAGTTTGAATCAATGCGCGCAACTCTTGAAAAAGACACTGTTAAGACACAAGATGAAGCGCTGCTAGATATCTACCGCAAGCTTCGTCCAGGTGAGCCTCCAACTAAGGAAGCTGCACAAAACTTGATCGAAAACCTTTACTTCAACCCTAAGCGTTATGACTTGGCCAAGGTCGGTCGCTTCAAGGTGAATAAGAAGCTAGGTCTTGATCTAGAGCTTTCATCATCACTACTTACTATCTCTGACATCGTTGCAACACTGCGCTACCTAGTAGCGCTACACCGCGGCGATCTCTTGATGGAGTACGGCCGCGAAGTCCGCGTTGAGAAGGACGATATCGATCACTTCGGTAACCGTCGTCTACGTACAGTTGGTGAATTGATTCAGAATCAGGTTCGCATCGGTCTGTCACGTATGGAGCGCGTAGTTCGCGAACGTATGACGACACAAGATGTTGAGGCGATTACTCCTCAGACTCTGATCAACATCCGTCCAGTAGTTGCGTCAATCAAGGAGTTCTTCGGAACATCTCAGTTGTCACAGTTCATGGATCAGACAAATCCTTTGTCAGGACTTACACACAAGCGTCGTCTTTCAGCGCTTGGACCTGGTGGTCTCTCACGTGACCGTGCAGGTTTCGAAGTTCGTGACGTTCACCCATCTCACTACGGACGTATGTGCCCAATTGAAACTCCTGAAGGACCAAACATCGGTCTTATCGGATCACTTGCAACATATGGTCGCGTTACCGCATTTGGATTTATTGAGACCCCTTACCGCAAGGTTGTTAAGGGTCGCGTAACAGATCAGGTGGATTACCTAACCGCTGATGAAGAAGATGAACACATCATCGCGCAGGCAAATGCTCCACTTACAGATGACAATCACTTCGCCGAACCACGCGTACTAGTACGTCGTCGCGGTGGAGAAGTTGAATACATTCCAGGTGAAGAAGTTGATTACATGGATGTTTCTCCACGTCAGATGGTGTCTGTTGCAACAGCGATGATTCCATTCCTTGAGCACGATGATGCAAACCGTGCCTTGATGGGTTCTAACATGATGCGCCAGTCTGTTCCTTTGATGCGTGCGGAAGCACCAGTAATTGGTACAGGTATGGAGTTCCGCGCAGCTGTAGATGCAGGCGATGTTGTTACTGCTACTAAGGCTGGTGTTGTAACTGAGGTTTCTGCTGATGAAGTTAAGGTCATGGCAGATGACTCGACCTACCAAACTTATTCTCTACACAAGTTCACACGTTCAAACCAGGGAACTTCATACAACCAGAAGGTTGTTGTTTCTGAAGGTCAGCGCGTAGAGCTTGGCTCAGTTATCGCTGACGGTCCTTGTACCGATCAAGGTGAAATGGCGCTCGGAAAGAACCTACTCGTGGCATTTATGTCATGGGAAGGTCACAACTACGAAGATGCGATCATCCTTTCTCAGCGCCTAGTTCAGGATGATGTTCTTACATCAATCCACATCGAGGAGTATGAAGTTGATGCTCGCGATACCAAGCTTGGTGCGGAAGAAATCACTCGCGATATCCCTAACGTTTCTGAAGAAGTTCTTGCAGATCTCGATGAGCGAGGAATCATCCGCGTTGGTGCAGATGTAGTTCCTGGCGATATCTTGGTTGGAAAGGTAACTCCTAAGGGAGAAACTGAACTAACACCTGAAGAGCGTTTGCTTCGTGCAATCTTTGGTGAGAAGGCTCGCGAAGTTCGCGATACATCTCTCAAGGTTCCACACGGTGAATCTGGAAAGGTTATCGGCGTAAAGATCTTTGAATCTGAAGAAGGTTTCGAGCTTGCAGCTGGCGTTAACCAATTGGTTCGCGTTTATGTTGCACAGAAGCGCAAGATTCAAGATGGTGACAAGCTTGCTGGTCGCCACGGTAACAAGGGTGTTATTTCAAAGATTCTTCCAGTTGAAGATATGCCATTCCTTGAAGATGGAACTCCAGTTGATGTTGTTCTAAACCCACTCGGTGTACCTGGTCGTATGAACGTTGGTCAGGTTCTTGAACTCCACTTAGGTTGGGTCGCAAAGACTGGTTGGGATCTTTCAGGTATTGATGAGGCATGGCAGAAGCACATGCGTGCAATCGGTGCAGAGAAGGGCGAGCCTGGAACAAAGTTCGCAACTCCTGTTTTCGATGGTGCGCTTGAGGATGAAATCTCTGGTCTTCTCTCTGCAACTCTTCCAAACCGCGATGGAAATCAACTTATTGGTAAGAGCGGAAAGGCTCGTCTATTTGACGGTCGTTCCGGTGAGCCATACCCAACACCAATTTCAGTTGGATACATGTACATCTTGAAGCTTCACCACTTGGTTGATGACAAGATTCACGCACGTTCAACTGGTCCATACTCAATGATCACGCAGCAACCACTCGGTGGTAAGGCGCAGTTCGGTGGTCAGCGATTTGGTGAGATGGAGGTGTGGGCACTTGAAGCTTATGGTGCTGCATACACACTCCAAGAGTTGCTAACAATTAAGTCTGACGATGTTCTCGGCCGCGTAAAGGTGTACGAAGCGATCGTTAAGGGTGAAAACATTCCAGAGCCAGGTATCCCTGAATCATTCAAGGTACTTATCAAGGAAATGCAATCACTCTGTCTCAATGTAGAAGTACTTTCTTCAGAAGGTGTCGCAATTGAAATGCGCGATACAGATGAAGAAGTGTTCCGTGCCGCCGAAGAGCTAGGTATCAACTTGTCACGAGTTGAGCCAAGCAGCGTAGAAGAAGTGTGAGAGGGAAAATAACATGTTAGATGTCAACTTCTTTGATGAACTACGTATCGGTCTCGCATCTGCAGAGAACATTCGCGAGTGGTCTTTTGGTGAGGTTAAGAAGCCAGAGACAATCAACTACCGCACACTAAAGCCTGAAAAGGATGGACTCTTTGACGAGAAGATCTTCGGACCTACTCGTGACTGGGAATGTTATTGCGGTAAGTACAAGCGCGTTCGATTTAAGGGAATCATTTGCGAGCGTTGTGGTGTTGAAGTCACACGTGCAAAGGTTCGCCGTGAGCGCATGGGTCACATCGAGCTTGCAGCTCCTGTAACTCACATCTGGTACTTCAAGGGTGTTCCATCACGCCTTGGCTACCTACTTGACCTTGCTCCAAAGGATCTAGAAAAGGTTATTTACTTCGCTGCTTACATGATCACAGAGGTTGATGCTGAAGCTCGCGAAGAAGATATGCCACAGCTTGAGAAGAAGCTCGCTAACGATCGTAAGAAGATCGAGACACGTCGTGATAACGATGTAGATGTTCGCACCAAGAAGCTTGAAGCAGATCTTGCAGAACTCGAAGCAGAGGATGCAAAGTCAGATGTTAAGCGCAAGGTTCGTGAATCAGCAGAGCGTGAACTCAAGGCGATCCGTGATCGTGCAGAGCGTGAAATCACACGTCTAGAAGATGTGTGGGCACGTTTCAAGAACCTTAAGGTTCAGGATCTCGAAGGTGATGAGAACCTTTACCGTGAAATGCGTGACCGTTACGGCATGTACTTCAAGGGTGACATGGGTGCAGCTGCAATCAAGCGTCGTCTTGAGACATTTGATCTCGAGACAGAGCACAAGCTACTTACAGATCTTTCTGAGAATGGAAAGGGCGCAAAGAAGACTCGTGCAATCAAGCGTTTGAAGGTTGTTAACGCATTCCTTACAACAAGCAACAAGCCAGCATCAATGGTTCTTGATTGCGTTCCAGTTATTCCACCTGATCTACGTCCAATGGTTCAGCTCGACGGTGGTCGCTTTGCGACTTCAGATCTCAACGATCTATACCGTCGCGTTATCAACCGTAACAACCGTTTGAAGCGTCTTGCTGATCTCGGTGCACCAGAGATCATCGTTAACAATGAAAAGCGTATGTTGCAGGAAGCTGTAGATGCGTTGTTCGATAACGGTCGTCGTGGTCGTCCAGTTACAGGTCCAGGTAACCGTGCGCTGAAGTCATTGTCAGACATGCTTAAGGGTAAGCAAGGACGTTTCCGTCAGAACTTGCTCGGTAAGCGCGTTGACTACTCAGGTCGTTCAGTAATCGTTGTAGGTCCACAGTTGAAGCTGCACCAGTGCGGTCTTCCAAAGCAGATGGCACTTGAACTTTTCAAGCCATTCGTAATGAAGCGACTTGTAGATCTAAACCACGCGCAGAACATTAAATCTGCAAAGCGTATGGTTGAGCGTGCACGTCCAGTTGTTTGGGATGTTCTAGAAGAGGTTATTGCAGAGCATCCTGTTCTCCTTAACCGCGCACCAACCCTTCACCGTTTAGGTATCCAAGCTTTCGAACCACAGTTGGTTGAAGGTAAGGCGATTCAGATTCACCCACTCGTATGTACAGCTTTCAACGCTGACTTCGACGGTGACCAGATGGCGGTTCACTTGCCTCTATCTGCTGAAGCGCAGGCTGAAGCACGTATCTTGATGTTGTCTTCAAACAACATCTTGTCACCAGCTTCTGGTCGTCCAATTACATCTCCTACACAGGACATGGTTCTTGGTCTCTACTACTTAACAATGGTTCGTGACAATGAACTTGGAGAAGGTCGTGCATTTGGTTCAGTCGCAGAAGCGATCATGGCCCACGATCAAAACTCAGTTTCATTGCAGGCAAAGATCAAGATTCGTCTTTCAAAGACTGGCGAAACTACTGAGACAACAATTGGTCGCGCATTATTTAATGAGGCGCTTCCAGCTGATTATCCATATGTTGATCTTGATGTCACAAAGAAGCAGCTTGGTGCAATCGTTGATCGTCTCGCTGAGTTCTATCCAAAGGTTGTTGTTGCTGAGACGCTTGATGCGTTGAAGTCACTCGGCTTCCACTGGGCAACTCGCGCAGGTGCAACTATCGGTATCGAAGATGTTGTGACACCTCCACGCAAGAAGGAGATTCTTGCCGGCTACGAAACACAGGCCGAAAAGGTTCAATCACAGTATGAAAAGGGACTCATCACTGATGACGAGCGTCGTCAGGAATTGATCGAGATCTGGACAAAGGCAACAGCTGAAGTGGGTAAGGAGATGGAAGAAAACTTCCCTCGCATTAACCCAGTTTGGATGATGGTCTTCTCTGGTGCTCGTGGAAATATGATGCAGATCCGTCAGATCGCCGGTATGCGTGGACTTGTGGCTAACCCAAAGGGTGAAATTATTCCAAGCCCAATTAAGTCAAACTTCCGCGAAGGTCTCTCAGTACTTGAGTACTTCATTTCTACTCACGGTGCTCGTAAGGGTCTTGCAGATACAGCGCTTCGTACCGCTGACTCTGGTTACCTAACACGTCGTCTCTGCGACGTTGCTCAGGATGTAATCATCCGTGAAGAGGATTGCGGTACTGATCGCGGTCTTGTTCTACAGATCGGTGTACGTCAAGAGTCAGGCAACCTTGTTAAGCATGACCATGTCGAGACTTCAGTATTCGGACGTACATTGTCTGAAGATGTGACAGTCGATGGCAAGGTTGTACTTCCAGCAGGTACAGATCTTGGTGATCGCAACATTGATGAACTCGTTGCAGCCGGTGTCGATGAGGTAAAGATTCGCTCAGTTCTAACTTGCGATAGCAAGGTCGGACAGTGCGCAGCTTGCTACGGTCGTTCACTTGCAGCTGGTCAGCGCGTTGCAGTCGGTGAAGCGGTTGGAATCATTGCAGCACAGTCAATCGGTGAGCCTGGTACTCAGCTAACAATGCGTACCTTCCACACTGGTGGTGTTGCTGGTGATGACATCACTCACGGTCTTCCACGTATCGTCGAGCTCTTCGAAGCACGTACACCTAAGGGTGTTGCACCAATCGCAGAAACAGCTGGTGTTGTTTCATTCCGCGAGGATGCAAAGGGCAAGAAGATCGTCGTTACTCCAGATGATGGAGGCGAAGAGGTCGCTTACCCAATCACTCGTCGTCAGAAGCTACTTGTAGAAGAAGGTTCACGCGTTGAAGTTGGCCAGAAGATGGTTGTTGGCGCGATTGATCCAAAGCAGGTTCTTCGTATTCTCGGACCACGTGCAACTCAGGTTCACTTGGTTAATGAGATCCAATCTGTGTATCGCTCACAGGGTGTAGGAATTCACGATAAGCACGTTGAAGTAATTGTTCGTCAAATGCTAAAGCGCATCACAGTGCTTGAAGCAGGAGATGCAGATCTACTTCCAGGCGAGCTTGTTGAGCGTGGTCGTTTCGAGACTGAAAACCGTCGCGTTGTGACATCAGGTGGAAAGGCTGCTTCAGGTCGCCCAGAACTTATGGGTATCACTAAGGCATCTCTTGCAACTGAGTCATGGTTGTCAGCGGCTTCATTCCAGGAGACAACACGTGTACTTACAGATGCAGCACTTTCAGAGAAGAGCGATCCATTGCTCGGTCTGAAGGAGAATGTCATCATCGGTAAGTTGATTCCTGCTGGTACTGGTCTTGCTCGTTACCGCAACATTCGTGTTGAGCCAACTGAGGAAGCAAAGGCAGCGGTTTACGCAGCTTACGATGAGTACGACTTCACACCATTTGACCAACAAGGTTCTGGTGAGGCTGTTCGTCTCGATGAGGTTGAAGTACCTCGTTAATCGTACTTATCTATACAAAAGAGCCCCTGAGAAATCAGGGGCTCTTTTGATTTTTAACAAACTATTTCTTTAAGTTAGCTAAACGATCCAAAATTGGTGGATGTGAGTAATGCACCGCAACATAAACCGGATGTGGATTTAGGTTGCTTAATGATTCAACAGATAGTTTCTTGAGCGCTGAGTACATGTGTTCGCGCGCACCAGGATAGGTATCAATTGAATACTGATCTGCTTGGTACTCGTTGTGGCGCGAGAAGGAGTTGTTAATCAATCCAAGCACCGTTGAAACAGGTGTAAAGAGCATGAAAAAGGCCAGGATTGATAAATGGAAGCTTGGCGTATCTGATCCAAGCGCTTTAGATAGGTTGGGATTGCTCAAAAGCCAGCCCATTAAACCGAAGATAACTAAGGTCTGCACATTGCTAAAGGCAAACATTGTGTAGACATGCTTACGCTTGTAGTGACCAACTTCGTGTGCAAGTACAGCAACGGTTTCTTGAGTAGTTAACTTTGCGATCAAAGTGTCATAAAGACCAATAATCTTTACCTTGCCCATGCCAGAAAAGAAGGCGTTGAGCTTGGTAGATCTCTTTGATGCATCCATCTCCCACAGCTTTGACAGAGGGAAACCTTGAGATTTGCAGTACTCCTCAACCGCGGAACGTAATTCTCCTTCTGGAAGTGGCTTTAGCTTGTTAAACATCGGTAAGAAGATTCGCGTACCGAAAACAAACATGAACAATGAAAATGCTGAAACCAAGAGCCAGCCAACTAACCAGAATGAACTTTGCAGCTCTTGGTATACAAGAGCGATTAAAGCCAGCAACGGCAAACCAACAGCTAGCGAAAGCACAAGACCCTTAATTGCATCTGCAACAAATAGCTTCTTGGTTGTCTTGTTAAAGCCAAACTTTTCTTCAATCACAAAGGTTGAGTAATAACCAACCGGTAATGATCCAAGCATTGAAACAATAATCAAAACGCCAATAAAGATTACGGTGATTAGTAATTCATTACTGAATCGATCACGAATAACTTCATCTAGCCATGCAAACCAACCTAGAACAATTGCTGAAAGCATGACTACTGTGCTGATAACCGAAGTCAGCATTTCAACTTTGTATTTTGCTGTTCCATACTCCAAAGATTTTGCATACTCATCTGGGTTATAAATCTCAGCAGCAACGGGGGAGAGTGGTTTGTCCTTGTTGCTCTCATTTAAATAATCGATCACGCGCCCGGCAGCGAAATCAATCAAAATAAAGGTAACAATTCCAAGTAATAAGAGTTCAGCGGTTGTCATAAACCCATCACACCACAGATGGGCATTGGAGTACCCTTGATTCATGGCGATTTTGGTAATTGAAGGGGAGCGGCTGCGGTTGCAGCTGAGCCTTCTTGAGAGGTTGGGGGCCTTTGTCTCCCCGCCCCAGGCCCGCCTAGATCAGGTCGAGTCGGTCCAGTTCAGGGAGAACCTTTGGAGCACCGAAACCCTGCAGGGGGTCCGAGCCCCAGGCACCGGCATCCCCTTGGTAGTCATGATTGGGGTCATGCGCAGGCTCAAAACCAAGGATTTCTGCGTAATTAAGCGTAGAAAACCGGGGGTCATCATCACCTTTTCCTCCGGGCCCTATGAGCGCTGGATCTACACCCTCGAGGGATCGCGACACGCCGAGGATCAGATTTTGGGGAAATTGGCCTAATTTTGGCCCTCCCAGGAGTAAAACCTCGGATTTGCCTCGCGTGAGCCCACTGGGTTACCCTTCGCGTCTGCTCTTTTTTAGAGCTTCTTTGCCTGTGCTTCACTTAAGTTGAAAAACTTTATGCGGCACACATGCGAATTGGGTGCAACACACCCGACCGCGTGGGTCGGTAAACAAGCGTGAATAAAGATCAGTAACGAAGTTACGAATGGAGATGAAGTGCCAACAATTCAACAGCTAGTTCGTCGTGGTCGTGCAGAAAAGACTACGAAGACAAGCACACCTGCACTTAAGGGTTCGCCACAACGACGCGGAGTTTGCACACGCGTGTATACAACAACCCCTAAGAAACCAAACTCTGCTCTTCGCAAGGTTGCACGTGTACGTCTTACTAGTGGCATGGAAGTCACTGCATACATTCCAGGTGAAGGTCACAACCTGCAAGAGCACTCCATTGTTCTTGTACGTGGTGGTCGTGTAAAAGATTTGCCTGGTGTTCGTTACAAGATCATTCGCGGATCACTAGATACACAAGGTGTTAAGAACCGTAAGCAGTCACGTTCACGTTACGGTGCTAAGAGAGAGAAGAAGGCTAGCTAATGCCACGTAAAGGTCCTGTTGTTAAGTCACCAGTTGTTGCAGATCCTGTTTACAACTCACCAGTTGTTACTGCGCTAATTAACCGCGTACTTCTACACGGAAAGCGTTCAACTGCAGAAGCGATTGTTTACAACGCGCTAGAAGGTACTCGCGAGAAGACTCAGGTTGATCCGCTAATTACTTTGAAGCGTGCACTAGACAACATCAAGCCAGCTGTTGAGGTTCGCTCACGCCGTGTTGGTGGAGCTACTTACCAGGTACCAGTTGAAGTTAAGGCAAGCCGCTCAACAACTTTGGCGCTACGTTGGTTAATTGATTACTCACGTTCACGCCGCGAAAAGTCAATGGCAGAGCGTTTAACAAATGAACTTATTGATGCAAGCAACGGTCTTGGTGCTGCTGTAAAGCGTCGCGAAGATACCCACAAAATGGCGGAAGCAAACAAGGCGTTTGCTCACTACCGCTGGTAATTGACAGAGTTTTAGACAAGACGAGAAGAGGAATATAAGTGTCAACAGTAGAGAAGATCGATCTAGCTACGGTTCGCAATATCGGAATCATGGCGCACATCGACGCGGGAAAAACCACGACTACTGAGCGCATCCTTTTCTATACCGGTATCAACTACAAGATCGGTGAAGTTCACGAAGGTGCTGCAACCATGGACTGGATGGAGCAGGAGCAAGAGCGTGGTATCACGATCACTTCAGCTGCAACAACATGTATGTGGAACAAGCACCTCATCAACATCATCGATACACCAGGTCACGTTGACTTCACAGTTGAGGTAGAGCGTTCACTCCGTGTTCTTGATGGTGCTGTTGCAGTATTCGACGGTGTTGCTGGTGTTGAGCCACAATCTGAAACGGTATGGCGTCAAGCAGATCGTTACTCAGTTCCACGTATTTGTTTTGTTAACAAGCTAGACCGTACAGGTGCATCATTCGACAAGTGCGTTGGCATGATCAAGGATCGTCTAAACGCTGTTGCACTAGTTCTACAACTTCCAATCGGTGCAGAGTCTGACTTCCTCGGAGTTGTCGATCTCATCGCAATGAAGGCGCTTACCTGGCGTGGAGAAACCCAAAAGGGTGAAGATTATGCAGTTGAAGAGATTCCTGCAGATATGGCTGAAAAGTCAAAGGCGGCTCGTGCAGAGATGCTCGAGACTCTTGCTGAAAATGATGATGAGATCATGGAGAAGTTCCTAGAAGGAGCCGAACTCTCAGAGGCAGAGATCATCGCGGGTATTCGTCGTGCAACTCTTGCTGCAAAGCTTTCACCAGTTCTAACTGGTTCAGCATTTAAGAACAAGGGCGTACAGCCAATGCTTGATGCTGTTGTTCGCTACCTTCCAAGCCCACTAGATGTTGATGCAATCGTTGGTCACGATATGAATGATGCAGAGAAGGAGATCAAGCGTTTACCAAAGAACGATGAGCCTTTCTCAGCACTTGCTTTCAAGATCATGACAGATCCACACCTTGGAAAGCTCACATTTATCCGCGTGTACTCAGGCGTTCTAGAGACTGGTTCAACAATCCTGAACTCAGCCAAGGATCGCAAGGAGCGCATCGGAAAGATTTACCAGATGCACGCTAACAAGCGCGAAGAGCGTGACAATGTTGGTGCAGGAATGATCGTTGCTGTTATGGGTCTTAAGGACACAACAACAGGTGAGACTCTCTGTGATCCAACTAAGCCGGTAATCCTTGAATCAATGGACTTCCCAGCTCCAGTTATCTCGGTTGCGATTGAGCCAAAGACAAAGGGCGACCAGGAGAAGCTTGGCGTTGCGATTCAGCGTCTCTCTGAAGAAGACCCAACTTTCCACGTAAAGACTGATGAAGAAACCGGCCAGACAATCATCGCTGGTATGGGTGAGCTTCACCTTGACATCCTTGTTGACCGTATGCGTCGCGAGTTCAAGGTTGAAGCAAATGTTGGTAAGCCTCAGGTTGCTTACCGCGAAACACTTCGCAAGCAGGTTGCTCGTCACGATTACACACACAAGAAGCAGACTGGTGGTTCAGGACAGTTTGCAAAGATTCAGATTGCGATCGAGCCACTTCCAACTGGTGAAGTTGAAGGCGGTTACGAGTTCGTAAACAAGATCACTGGTGGTCGCGTTCCACGCGAGTACATCCCTTCAGTTGATCAGGGTTGCCAAGAAGCAATGACCTCAGGTCCTCTTGCTGGTTACCCATTAACAGATGTACGAGTAACTCTTCTTGACGGCGCGTATCACGATGTTGACTCATCGGAGCTCGCTTTCAAGGTGGCTGGTATCGCAGCATTTAAGGAAGCAGCAAAGCTTGCTGATCCTGCAATTCTCGAACCAGTAATGAAGGTCGAAGTTGTTACCCCTGAAGACTTCATGGGTGATGTCATCGGCGATCTCAACAGTCGTCGTGGTCAAATTCAGGCCATGGATGAGCGGTCAGGTGCCCGCGTTGTTAGGGCGCTAGTTCCGTTGTCAGAGATGTTCGGCTATGTCGGCGATCTCCGCTCCAGAACTCAAGGTCGCGCAAGCTACTCAATGGAATTCGATTCGTATGCCGAAGTACCTGGCAACGTAGCGAAGGAAATCATTGCGAAGGTGCGCGGCGAATAAATCCCTAGCACTAAAAACAAAAACAGAAAAACCCTAATAACTAAGCACTAGTAAAGGAAAGAGGAACCAAAATGGCAAAGGCCAAGTTCGAGCGCACAAAGCCGCACGTAAACATTGGAACCATCGGTCACATTGACCATGGAAAGACCACACTTACTGCAGCAATCTCAAAGGTTTTGCACGACAAGTACCCTGATGTAAACCCATTCACACCTTTCGATCAGATCGATAAGGCACCTGAAGAGCGTCAACGCGGTATCACAATCTCTATCGCTCACATTGAGTACCAGACAGAGAAGCGTCACTACGCACACGTTGACTGCCCAGGTCCTGTCTCTTATACACATCTGACGCTGCCGACGATCTACTCTGTGT
>ERZ1022724.126-NODE-126-length-19250-cov-14.064392_pt1 | contig 19250 bp, 15 predicted proteins | sample MGYA00521091_ERZ1022724 | MGnify/ENA primary metagenome ERZ1022724 (study PRJEB33162, sample SAMN09537610) | freshwater metagenome | isolation source: freshwater | place: Canada:Alberta | collected 2017-07 | study: EMG produced TPA metagenomics assembly of the... | reverse complement strand
TCGTGGGCCCGGAGATGTGTATAAGAGACAGGGGGTGGGAAAGGTGGTCTGCGGTCATTTTTTTAAGCGCCTCTCCGAGAGAGTCGCCATCGCCCGTGACTTTGGCTGCGTAGGCGTCCGCCTCAAACTCGTGGCGGCGCGACCAGGCGTTGGCGAGCACGCCGAGGAGTTTGCTCACGGGCTCCAGGAGAATGCTGAACAAGACCAAGCCCACATGAGGAGAAATCTGCGCGACTCCGAAGGCATCGAAGAGCACCCGCGAGAACTTTCCGGTCGGATCGGTGGCGAGGCCGAGCAGGTAAAAAATGACGGCCGTTTGGAGGATGCCTACCGCGAGGCGTTGTTTGATGTGACCGCAGCGGAAATGCCCGATTTCGTGGGCGAGGACGCCAAGGAGTTCGGGCGTGCTGCTTTTATCGACCAGCGTGTCAAAAAGCGCGATTTTCTTCTGTTTTCCAAGTCCGGTGAAGAAGGCGTTTGCCTTGGACGAGCGTTTCGAACCATCCATGATAAAGACCCCGCTCAGCGGAAACCCACAGCGCACGCCGAGCGCTTCGATTTCCCGCTTCAGGTCGCCATCAGGCATCGGTGTGAACTTGTTGAACAAGGGCATGATCAGCGATGGCGCGAGGTAGGTGAGGATCAACTGGAAGGCTGTCACGACGAGCCAGGCCCACAGCCAAGCGTGAGAAATATTTCCAAAAATCCAAAGCACGGCGGCGCCGATAGGCAGGCCGATGAGGGCGCCAAGGAGCAGTCCCTTGATCCGATCCATGATGAAGGTGGCTGGCGTGACGCGGTTGAATCCGAATTTCTGCTCGATGACAAAGGTGTCATAAATGGAGAATGGCAGCCCGATCAGGCTTTGCCCGAGCATCAACAGGGTGAGGAAGATCAAGCCGGCGATGACCGTTGAGTCTGAAAACGAGCGGGCTACTTGGTCCAGCCAGCCGAAGCCCCCGAGCGCCCAGAAGGTGAGCAGCACCACCAGGGAAACGCTGGATTGGACGATTCCGAATCGCGCATTCACTTGCAGGTAGTCGCGGGCTTGGTGAAGCTTGGCGTCATCCATCAATCCCTCCAAAGCCTTCGGGACATTCGAGGGAAATGCTTTCAAGTTGAGCAAGGTGGCCGCAAATTCCAATTTCCAAAGCGCGAAAATCCCGATTAAGATGATCGCTGTCATGAAGTTCCACTCGCTCATCGCGCCACTCAAGCACGGCATTCGCATTCCGGCAAGTGCGGTGCTCGGCCTTGTCTGTCTCTCAGGAACAACCAGTTGCGTGAGCCTTATGGCGAAAAAGCACACCTACGCGGCCTCCTCCAGCGCCGTGCGGGTCAACGGCGCGCAGGTCAGAATGCAGGTCAAGCCCGAGGGAACCGACGGCGGATCCTACGCGATGAGTGCCATGGTGGTCTCTGCGGTGGTCGCGACCATGGATGGCCCGTTTCGCTGGCGCATCGAGGCTACGGGCGAGTTGGGCAAGCAGGAATCCCTGGTGATCCACCGCATCCGCACTCGCACCACCAAGACCAAGCGCGATGAATGGTATCCGAAGTCCCACCTCGGAAAGCGTGCTGACTTCAAGGTTGCCAAGGGCGAAGCCGGCCCCGCCCGCGCCACCTATGAGATTCCTGGCCTGCTCGTGGTCAAACCGCGGGAGGACGGCGTGATGGAGATTTTTGTCGATTTGACCGTCACCACCTTGGGTAAGCGCGAGCGGAAATTGGTGCTTTTCCGCATGGATCCCTCCCAGACCCGGCAGGATGAGTTCATTTTCCTGCCTACCGAGATCGTGAAGGGGCTGGGGAAATCTCCAGCCGATTGGAATGAAACAGGCTGGGATTGAGCGTTGCCTTGGGAGGGAATCTGGGTAATCTGGCCGAACTCCCATGGCGTTTCTTTCTTTTTTCTGCCGGTTATCGTTGGTCTCGTGCGTCACGACCTCGCCAATTTTTGCGCAAGAAAAACCGCTTCCCGTCGTTGCCTCCACCACAGCTTCCGCAGAATCTCCCGCTGCTAGAAATGCAGCGGACGGCACGATCATGACCCGCAAGGACGCCCGTGCCATCACGCTGAAAATCCCTGCGCCCCGCGGACAAATCGTCGATCGGAATGGCTTCTCGCTCGCTCAAAACCGCATGGCCTACCAGGTGGCTTTGCAGTTCAAGCAGTTCGAGACCGCGGACCGTGACTTCGTGGTCAACTGGGGGCGCTCCCGGCTCGATGCGCTTCAGGCACTCATCAAGAATCCCGTCGCAAAAACAGACGATGAAATATTCGCGCACTATCAGGACCGGCGCTGGTTGCCGCTCCTGGTCAGCGGCCAGCTCGACGAAAAAGAAGCCCGCGCGCTCGAGTCCAAGCTCACGGCCGGCCTGATTCTCCACCCGATCTACCGCCGGACCTATCCACAGGGCGAACTTGCGGCGCATATCCTGGGGTATTCAGGAAGTGTCGGGAAATTGCCAACCGGACCGATCAATTTCAACGAACCGCTCTGGGAAGAATCCGAAGGCAGGGCCGGCCTCGAAAAAATCTTCAACACCCAGCTCACCGGAGAACCCGGGATGAAGCGGCTGTTGTTCGATGAAAACGGCAACAAACTAGTCGAAGAGCAAGTGAAGCGTCCGCGCCCCGGTGGCACCTTGGTCACCACTCTGAACCTGGAATGGCAAAAACTCGCCGAAAGGACGCTCGAAAACGGCTGCCGTCGTGGAGCCTTTGTCGTCATCGACGTAGTCACAGGCGAGGTCTTGGTCATGGCGTCCCGGCCATCGTTTGACCTCAATCGGTTTGTTCCAGGCATCAACGAGACGGACTTCAAGGCCCTGGAGGCGGATCCTGCCCAGCCGTTGTTCGGTCGTGCTTTCCAATCCGCCTATCCGCCCGCTTCGTCCTACAAGCCCATCGTCGCTCTAGCAGCACTCAACAATGGCACGGTTACGGAAAACTCGACCATCTACTGCCCGGCGGCCATCACCATCGGCCGCACGGTGTTCAATAACTGGAGTCGCAGCGCGGAAGGCTCGATCAATGTGAAACGCGCCCTCGCCCGGTCATGCAATACCTGGTTCTATCAGGTCGGCATCGACGTCGGCCCCTCCACGTTCCTGAACCTTTCCCGCCGCCTCGGTTTCGGCGAGCGCTCAGGCCTGCCACTCATTGGCGAGACTCCCGGACTTGTCCCGAGTGATGAATGGATGCTGAAAAACGAAAAACGCCGGATTCTCGATGGAGACACGGCCAACCTGTCGATCGGTCAGGGCAGCCTGTTAGCCTCGCCCTTGCAAGTCGCCCAAGCGATGGCAGGCATCGCCAATGGTGGGGCCTTGCCGAAGCTGCAACTCATCCGCCAGGTCCAGGACACCCGCGGTCGCGTGGTGCAAGCGGCGGTTCCGGAGCGCAAGAACTGGCTGGGAGTGGACCTCAAGGCGGTCGAGATCGTCCGCCAGGGGATGAGTGACGTCGTTAATGCCGGCGGCGGCACCGGCCAGAGTGCGGGACTCAGTTACACCACCTTGTGCGGGAAAACCGGCACGGCCCAGTGGGGCCCCAAGGCGAAGGATCAGCGCCTCGCATGGTTTGCCGGGTTTCTCCCCATGAATAATCCACGTTATGCCTTTGCGGTCCTATACGAAGGCCGCCCCGGCGAAACCGTCTCGGGTGGCAGGATGGCTGCGCCGATGGTGCGCAAGTTTTTCGAAGGCATCAAGGATGACATCAAGGAGACGATCACGCCGCCGAAGAAGGCCTTGGTCGTGGTGGATGAGACGGAAAAAACCGAGGAGGCCCCGGACGAGCAAGTGACGCCTCTCGAAGGCCCCATGAAGGCGCTGCCCGTCGAACCTCTCAACTCAAGCGAGGAGATGGAAGGGGAGGAGGTTTTCGAAGGCTCAAACGAAGAAGCCGCGCCTGCCGAGAAGCCCCGCGCCATCCGCGCCATCCCTGTCGGGGATGACGAGGTGATCGAGGAAAATGTGGAGGAGCCTTGAGGCTTGGAATTGGTCCGACCGTCTAACCTAACATCTCGTTCAGGTGCCCGAAGACGTCCGAGTTCTTCACCATGCCTGCGAAGCGATCCGATTGCGGTCCGACCGCTGAGATCAGCGTTGGGTCGGAAGTGTGGGTGGTGCCTGTCCAGCCGATCCCGGTGTGGTTCCCTGCGAACTGGCCGAGCAGTCCCTCCGGTTTGCTGAGTTGTTCATTCCACTCCAGCACGGGCCGTTTTCGAAGTGCCTGAAGCAGCGCGGAGGCTTGGTCAGGCTTGAGGCTGAAGCGGAGATGCTTCTTGACCAGCGCGGTGAGTTGCGTGGCATTGGCCCTTGGGGTCTTGGCCCACTCGGCGAAAATACGCTCGTGGGATGCCTTCATTTCCGAGATTTTCGCAAAACGCTGGGTGCTCTCTCCATAAGCGCTGCCCATGCCATTGAGCCCGGGGTTCGCGTTCCCGTGGTCGCTGGTCACGACGATCAGGATATCATCCCGCTTGCCGACCATCACCAAGACCGCCGCCAGGGCGTCGTCAAAGGCCAGTTGATCTCCTAACAACGCGCCGATGTCATTCAAGTGCGCCGCATGATCGATCCGGGCCGCCTCCACTTGCAGAAGGAAGGGCTTGCCGCTCGCGAGAAAACGCCCCAGCGCTGCCTGGGTCATCTCCGTCAAGGTGGGAACGGCGGCCGCCATCGCCGGGTTCTGATCGCGATCAATCGAAAAAGGCAAGTGCCCGCGGGTGAATGTGCCTAACAGTTTTTCCTCGCGTGCCGCTAGCATCGCATCCCGGGTCTTGACCACCCCATAGCCCGCCCTTGCGAAGTCGCCGGCGAGATCCCGCTTGTCCAAGCGGTCATTGGCGCTGAAGTGGCCTGAGCCACCGCCTAACAGCACATCCACCCGCTCCAGATATTGGGGGGAGATGTCATCCTCGTCCTTGCGCTTGGAAACCGCCGCCGCGAAGCCCGCGGGGGTGGCATGGGTGATGGTGGCCGTGCTCACCAGGCCGATGCGGACCCCCTTCGCTTTTAAAATCGCGGCGATCGGGGTGACCAGCTTGCCGTCGCCAGTCATGTTGATCGAGCCGTTGTTCACCCGCTGCCCGCCGCCCCAGGCGCTTGACGCGGCGGCGGAGTCGGTGACCATGGAATTGGCCGAGGCGGTATCCATCAAGCCCCGGGCCGCCTTTTTGTCATTGAGCAGCGCCCACCACTGGGTTCCGTATGGTCGGGTGAGCTTGGAATAGGCCTCTGCCAAGGTCAGCACTCCGGGGCTCATTCCGTCTGAAACCATGAAGACCACCCCGTGGACCTTGGCCGCTGGAGTCCCCGCAGGCTCGGCGGAGGCACGCGCACCCGCCAACAGGGAGGCCGCGCTTGTAAGGCCGGCCGCTTTCAGCCAGTCTCGGCGCTCGATTTTGGTTTGATGGTCATCCTCGGATTTCATGGCGATTCAATATCATTTAATCGACCCGATGCAATGGATCTTCTCACCTCAGGCTTGCACGAATGCTTCTGGTTCATTAAGCATCCGCCCCCATGACGCACGATCCGGACCAGCATGCCTCGCTTGGCGCGATGTATTCCGACTATTTCCTCGACTACGCCAGCTACGTGATTCTCGAACGCGCGGTGCCCCATCTCTATGATGGCCTCAAGCCCGTGCAGCGGCGCATCCTCCACGCGATGGATGAGATCGATGACGGCCGCTATAACAAAGTCGCGGGAATCGTGGGAAACACCATGAATTACCACCCCCACGGGGATCAATCCATTGGGGCGGCCATCGTGGGTCTTGGGCAGAAGGACTTGCTCATCGATACCCAGGGAAACTGGGGAAACACCCTGACCGGAGACGGGGCCGCCGCGCCTCGTTACATTGAGGCGCGCTTGACCAAGTTCGCCAACGAGGTCGTTTTCAACCCCAAGACCACCCAATGGCTTCCGAGTTATGATGGTCGCCGCAAGGAGCCCGATACCCTGCCGGTCAAGTTTCCACTGCTGCTTGCCCAAGGCGTGGAAGGCATCGCAGTCGGGCTCGCCTGTAAGATTCTGCCGCACAATTTCCACGAACTCATTGAAGCATCCGTCGCCGTTCTCCGCGACCAGCCCTTCAATCTGGTGCCGGATTTCCCCACCGCCGGAATCATGGACGCGGCGGAGTATCGCGATGGGCTGCGTGGCGGCAAGGTCCGCGTCCGTGCCCGGATCTCATTGGAGAAAAAAGGCTACCTCCGGATCACGGAAATCCCTTTCGGAACCACCACCGGCGCACTCATGGAGTCGATCGTCGCCGCCGCGGACAAGGGGAAAATCAAGATCCAGAAAATCGAGGATAACACCGCCGCTCACGCGGACATCCTCGTCTATCTTCCCGCCGGAGCGGATGCGGAGCAGACTCGCGACGCGCTCTACGCCTTCACGGATTGCGAGCTGACCATTTCGCCGAACGCCTGTGTCATCGTCGATGGCAAGCCGGTCTTCATGGGCGTTTCCGACATCCTGCGCCGCACCACCTACCACACCCGTGAGCTGCTCAAGTTGGAGCTGGAAATCAAACTTGGTGAACTCGCCGAGAAATGGCATTTCAGTTCGCTCGAGAAGATTTTCATCGAGAACCGGATCTACCGCGACATCGAGGAATGCGAAACCTGGGAGGCCGTGCTCAAGGCCATCGACGACGGGCTCAAGCCGTTCAAAAAAATCCTCAAGCGCGAGGTCACCCAGGACGATCTGGTCCGGCTCACGGAAATCAAAATCAAGCGTATTTCCAAGTTCGACTCCTTCAAGGCGGACGAAGAGATCCGCGGCTTGGAAAAGGCCATCGATGAGACTGAGAAGCATCTCAAGCAGCTCACGAAATTCACCATCCGCTGGTATGAGGAGCTGGCCAAAAAATACGGGAAAGACCGCGAGCGACGCACCGAGATCGCTTCCTTCGAGCGGGTGGACCGGATGCAGGTCGTCGCCGCCACCGAGACGCTTTACCTGGATGCCAAGAACGGCTTCGCCGGCTACGGGCTCAAGAAGGATGGTGAACCCGTCGAGAAGTGCTCCACCATCGACGACATCATCACCTTCACGGCCGATGGCAAGATGCGGGTGATGAAAGTGGCCGACAAGGTCTTCGTCGGCCAGCGACCGCTGCGGGTAGCCGTCTTCCGCAAGGAGGAGGATTTGATTTACTCCATGATCTATCGTGACGGGCGAGACGGACCCATCCTGGCCAAGCGCTTCACCGTCGGCGGAGTCACCCGTGACAAGGAATACGATCTCACCAAAGGCACGCCGGGCAGCCGTGTGCTCTACTTTGCGTTCCATAAGACCAACGAGGAAAGCGCGGCTCAGATGTTGCTGGTCTATCTGAAGTCAGGCTTGCGGATCCGCAATCTCATCCGCCCGCTGCACTTCGCCGAGTTCGGCATCAAGAGCCGGTCCAGCGGCGGCAACCTGGTCACCAAGAACGGAATCGAGAAAATCATCCGCGCCCCGAAGGATTACGACCCGACCTTGGGAGCTTGACCATTTGCGGCTCACGCTTCCTTCTCGACGGTCTCCTTCTTGCCGCTGGCGATCGAGCGGTAGATCGCTTCGATCGCGAGCAGGTCGCGCAGGCCATCTGCACCGGACGGCTCGAAGCGCCGGCCCTCGATGATGGCCAGCGAGAAGGCGTCCATTTCCGCAAGGAAATGGTCCGTCTGGGGGAAGGCGAGTGGGATCTTGGGGTCCGATGTCCAGCCGGTGAGGCCCGAGTAGCCATAGCACGGCTTCATGCCGAAGCGCCCTTTCTCGGCATACGCGGTGAAGTGGTCGCAGCCGTTGAAACCATAAGTGGTCAGGCAGTTGGCGGTGACTCCTGAGGGGAACTTCATGCTCCACTGGATCGTCTCATCCACCTCGGCGAATTTCACGGGATCGGTCTTGGTCTCCATGGCGGAAATCTCGATGGGCTCCTCGCCGGTGAGGTAGCGACATGCCTGCAGGGCATAGACGCCCACATCCATCAACGCTCCGCCTCCGGCGAGTGCCTTGCGGAGACGCCACTGGGTGGGGTCACCGATGGCGAATCCGAAGCCGGCATCCAGATGTTGCAGTGGCCCGAAGACCTGCTCGCGGGCGAGCCGCATGGCTTCGAGGTGATGGAGTTCGAACTGGCAGCGATAGCCGATGCCGAGCTGGCGCTTGGCGGCTTCGCACGCGGCGATCATTTCTCGGCATTCCTTGGCGCTGTTGGCCATCGGTTTTTCGCAGAAGACATGCTTGCCCGCCTTCGCCGCGCGGATGGTGAACTCATGGTGCATGCTGTTAGGCAGAACGATGAAGACCACGTCGATGTCCGGGTCATCGATGATCTTGTCGAAGGACTCGTAGGTATAGACCTTATCGGCAGCGAGTCCGTATTTTTCCCGCCACTTGACGCCCTTTTCGGGAGTTCCGGTGACGACGGCGCTCAGTTTGCTGTGCTTGGCCTTGAGCAGGGCAGGGGCGAGTTGGTTGGTACTCAGGGTGCCCAGCCCGACGAGTGCCCAGCCGAGTTTTTTTCCAGGGGTTGAAGGTTCATCCGCGCGGGCGGCTACCGTGGCAAGCGATGCGCTCATGAGGGTTTTGATAAACGGGCGTCGATGTAAATTCACGATCAAAAAACTCATATCCCGCCGGGATTCTTTCAGCACATTGGAGGAAAATCCCGCCAGTGACCGAGGAAAGCGCCCGTAGGTTCACCCCAAGCGGGAGATCGTGATCAAAGAGATTCCCAAATCGGATCGAATGGGGCAGCGTGGCGGCGGGCGCAGCCTGAATTTCTTTTCCATGGACTACTCATCATTGATCACCAAACGCCGCGAACGCTTCTCCGAGCTGGAAGAGGCCGTGGGCGATCCCGATCTTTTCGCCGATCCCAAGCGCGCCACGGAAATCCTCCGTGAGCACGGGAAACTCAAACAAACTCTGGCACTCTGGGAAAAACTGCAGGACTCGAAGCGCCACCTCGCCGACAATCAGGAATTGGCAAAGTCCGACGACCCTGAATTCTCGGCCATGGCTGCGGAGGAGATCCCCGGCCTCGAGGCAGATATCCAATCGCTCGGCACCGAGCTTCAATACGCGTTGCTTCCCGCGGATCCGAACGAGGATCGAGACGCGCTGATTGAAATTCGCGCGGGTGCGGGCGGTGATGAGGCATCTCTCTTCGCCGCGGAGCTGATGCGCATGTATCAACGCTACTCCGACCTGCGCGGGTGGAAATGCGAGCACCTGGAAAGCAGTCCGTCCGAAGTTGGCGGATTCAAGGAGGTGATCTTGAAGGTGACGGGGCAGGAGGTTTTCCGATACCTCAAATACGAATCCGGGGTCCACCGTGTCCAGCGGGTCCCTGCCACCGAGACCCAGGGCCGCGTGCATACCTCCACGGTCACCGTGGCGGTTCTGCCGGAAGCCGAAGAGGTGGACGTGGAGCTCAAGCCGGAAGACCTGCGCATCGAAGTCTGCCGCGCGGGTGGCGCAGGCGGGCAGCACGTCAACCGCACCGAGTCTGCCGTGCAGATTTTCCATTTGCCGACGGGTCTCTACGTCCGCTGTGAGGATGGCCGCTCGCAGATCAAAAACAAGGAGATGGCCCTTCAGATCCTGCGCTCGAAGCTGTATGAGCAGAAACTCCGGGACCAGCAGGAGGCCTACTCAAGCCACCGCCGCTCGCTCATCGGCTCGGGTGACCGTTCGGAAAAAATCCGGACCTACAACTTCCCCCAAAGCCGCATCACCGACCACCGCATCGGCTTCACCACCCATAATCTCACCGGCGTGATCGCCGGGGACCTCAGCGAGTTCACCAACGAGCTGCAGAAAACCGAGATGAACGAGCGCCTCGCCGAAGCGGGGCTCTAACGGATCAGGGGTCGCAGGGCACGGGAATCGCCTCACAGACCTGTCGCCAGCCGGGAAAGTTCCATTTGTTCGGAAAGCCCGCGCACTGGGCGGGCTTGGCCGGGTGGATGCGGCAGGCATTCCCGTCTAACATGATACACTCGTGGTTGTCCTTTTCGACCAGGGAGAGCCCCTGCCGATTCGTCCTCAAACGCGTGAACCGATCCAGGAACTCCTGCTCCGTTAGATCGAGAAAACCGGCGATTTTTGAAACCTCATCCTCTTCGATGCGCACGTCTCCCGGCCACTTGCAACACGCCGTGCAGCGTTGGCAGACGTAGAATACTCCGGGTTCCAAGGTGATCTCCTGGTTTCCCGGGCTTCCGTGATGTGGAGTGGATCGCTGGATCATCCGAGGCGGCGGTAGTAATAGTTGATCCGTCCCAGATAGCTGCGCCACTTGGAGCCCGGTCGCCCATTGTCTAACAAAAAGTGCGGGCAGTCCTTGTTTGGCGGGGTTTTGCCGCGGCGTGGCCAGTGATAATGAGGCACCACGTTCTTCAGGGGGATGCCGTGTTTCTTCATCAACACGGCGGTCAGCTTTGCCGTGCGCTCGGTGGTGGCGGAGCGGCTGTTCCCGCGGTTTTCGCACATTTCGATGCCGATGGAGAGCCGGTTCCCGGGTCCTCCGAAGTCCGCATGTTCGCCCTGTTCGCTGGTAGGCATGTGCTGGATCGAGACTCCTTGATCGACCGTAAAGTGCCAGATCAGGTAACCAATCCGATTCCCGTTACGAGTCCGGGGCGAACGCAGGGCGCCGTTCTTGAGTGCTTGGGAATGCTTCTCAGCGCCGGCGGTAAAGTTCTGAGTGCTGTGGATCGTGATGTATCGGGGCCGCATCGGGCGGATGGCTTTACGGCCGTGTGAGCCACGCCGCACCATATCAACCTTTAAGTTCACCTCACGCAGCATCGCCGACAATGAGGTCCCGCCTCCGCTCGGCGCGGTTTGCGTCTGGGGTCGCCGATAGGGATCCCGCCCGCCGCCCGGCGGACCGATCGGCACGCATTGGATGCAAGCCACGATCATCAATCCAAAAGGTAACAACCACCGACACGACTTCACGGCCTCGACGTTACCATGCAATGCTTGTTTCGGAAACCTAAAATTCCAGCATCCGACCAAAAACAATCCCTCGGGTCGTCGCGCCAGAACGAGCTTGCGTTATCCGAGGAATTCGTGGGCCTGATCCGTTTGGTGTTGAGGCAGGATCCCATTTCTGGTGAGTTGCTGCGGGCCGCTGTGTGTGATCATGGCTCTTTGCGGTTTCACGGTGATTAAATAGAATCTAACCAGTCGATGTCTTTCCATCAAACAAATCAACTACCTTTGAGTATTTCCCGCTTGGTGGATGCCGAGCTTCGAACAGGGGAGCAGGTGGTGTGGGTGGGGCAGCCTATTCCTAGCCGTTTTGCCCGGCGCAGTATTGCGTTCGTGCTTTTTGGAATCCCTTGGACGGCATTCGCGTTGTTCTGGATCGCTGGGGCGAGTCGCTTCAAAATCCCTGACTTCAGCAAGGGCTTCGACTTTTTTCCCTTGTTTGGCATTCCGTTTGTTCTCGTGGGTCTCGGAATGCTTTCCAGTCCATTCTGGATGCGGCGGAAGGCCTTGAAGACCGCCTATGTGATCACCGATCAACGTGCGATCGTGCTGGGGGCGGGTGCTTTTGGCTCCACCACGGTGCGCTCCTTTGACCCTGATCGGCTCAAGGATCTGCGCCGGGTTCAGAAGTCGGACGGGACCGGGGATCTGATTTTTGAGCGAACCTGGTCGCAAGGCGACAAGCAGGCAACGGATCACGGATTTCTTGCCATCGCCAATGTTCGGGAGGTTGAGAGCAGGATCGTAAGCTTGTCTCAGGGTGCGTGAGTGTGGTATCCCGTCATCGGGAGGGCGAATCTGCGGGGTCTTATCAGGCATCTTGACTTTCAGCAGGATTTTACCGATGTTGCTGCGTGTGATGTCAGACCCGCTGCGACCCTTGAAGACGATTCTTGGAAAGACATGGGTGTGCATGGTTCTCGCGGCGCTACCCGTCACGATTCTGGAGGGGATGAGGGTGGATCGAGAGTGGTGTGACCTAGTTCGGCGCGTGGATGGATCGGAATCGATGTGGATCTTGTTGGGGGTCTATCTGCTGATCATCTGCCTCATCTGGTGTCGCTGGGTCTCCCGCGCGGAACCGGAGGATCGATGAGGCAGAAGTTCGTATTTGAAATCCATAGGTTACACCCATGCGACGGGTGATGAGGGAGAGCTGCAGATTTCAGGATGAACCTGTCCGGGATGCAAACGGACGGGCTCACGTGGAAGCAAGGGATCAAAAAAAGCGCGCTTTGGATATCCCCCCGGATCTCGCAAAGCGCGCTTGTTTCTTCAGCGACTTGGCTTGGGCCATGGTCTGGCAACTTCCCCCCGGATGTTGTTTCGACTGAGCTGACCCAGCCTTGATGGCTGGAATTTTCAGGAAGCCGAAGCTCGCTGAGAACGAAATCAAATTACCTGAAAATCAGGATAACGAAAGCATTTTAAGCACCCGATTCCGGCCAAGAGGTCCCAAAAGCGGCCATAGGGCGATTTCTTTTCGAGAATCCGGGATTTCGGGTCTCAGCCGCCCGTGCGAGGTGGGCGCTTTTTCTTGGATTCCGGGGTGGCGTTTCGCATCGTGCCTTGGCTTTTGGCTTTCTGGGCTTCGGCTTGTTGGGCCGCCATGCGCTGCATCCAGGATTGTTTTTGAGGGCCGGTGCGGGCGACGAGTTTGGGCTCGGGCACTTTGTTCATGAGCCAGGTTTGGCCGATGGAGAAGATGTTCTGCGTGGTCCAGTAGAGGGCCAGCGCGGAGGCGAAGTTATAACAGAAGAAGAAGAAGATGAAGGGCATGAACATGATGATCTTCTGCTGCATCGGATCGCCCGTTTTGGGGGTCATGCGGATTTGCAAGAAGCTGGTGATGGCCATGACGATGGGGAGGATGTTGAGCGGGAGGTTTCCGAGGAATCCGATGTGGAGGAGGGTGTCGGGCTGGGAAAGGTCGTGCACCCAGAGGAAGCTATGGCCGCGGAGTTCCACGGCGTATTGGAGCATTTTGTAGAAGCCGAAGAAGATCGGGATCTGGAGGAGCATGGGCAGGCAGCCACCGAGCGGGTTGATGCCGTATTTTTTGTAAAGCCCCATGGTCTCGGTGTTCACCTTGTTCGGATCGTCCGGGTATTTCTCCTTGATCTTGGCCATCTCGGGCTGGAGCTGGGCCATTTTCTTCATGGTATGGGTGGACTTGGCATGGAGCGGCCAGATCGCGATCCGGACGGTGATGGTGAGGAAAATGACCGCAAGACCCCAGGACCAGTTCTTGGCGACCTTATCGAGGAAGTTGTGATAGAAATTGAGAATGGAGTTGAGCGGGCGTGCGGACCACTGCATCCATGATCCGTATTGCATCACATCGCCCCAGCCGGCTCCCCAGTCTTTTTCCATTTTGCGGAGCATGGGGTTGTGTTTGGGGCCGATGAAGATGCGATACTTGAGCGTCTGGGCGTTGCCGGGGTTGACGGTGGAGGAGGGGAGTTGCAGGCCTGCGTTGACTGAGGTCAGGCTGGCCTCGGCGGCGCTGAGTTTGATGTCCGAGTGCTTCGCCCAGACGGTGCCATTCACCGGCTCAAGCGGGCGGAGCACGGTTGCGAAGAATTGGTTGGTGACCCCGGCGAATTCAAGCGGGCCATCGTTACTGCTTTTCAGCAGCGATTGAGCGGAGCTGAACATGCCGCCTTTGAAACCGGTGCCGGCCTTGAAATACATATCGCCCCTCTCATGCCAGAAGAAGCCGGTCTGATCCGGGGTTTCCGCCTGATAGAGCGGTGAGGCCTCGCCGAGGAAGATGCTCCACTGGTTGATGTTGAGGGGAGTGCTGGCAGCGTCGAGCGTGAGGTCGAAGTTGAGGAGATAGCGCGAGCCGGGTTTGTCACCCTCGATCAGGCTGAAGGTTTTTTTGGCGATGAGGCCCGAGCTGAGTTTCGTGATATAAACGATCTTGGATCCGGGGATTGATTCGTCGGCTTTGATCGAGTAAGCGACGTTTTCGAGGCTTTCCCCCGGTCCGGCGAGGCCGCCGATGGGGCCGGCGCCGAACTGGTTGTGTTTGACCAGGGCGGTTTGGCTGCCGACTTGGAATTCCTTTTTGAATTCGGCGTGTTTGATACCACCGCCGATGTTGGTGAAGGTGAAGATGACCTCATCGTTTTCGAGAATCGTGGTTTCCTCTTCGGTCGGTGGCGGCGGGGCTTCGACGGACAGCCCGGAAGCAGGGACGATCGCCGGGTCGCTGGGGGGTGGGGTGAGGGCGCGTTGTTTTTGTTCGGCGATTGCGCGAAGGCGTGCGGCTTCTTGCGCTTGTTGGTTCCCGTAGTAAAGATTTACCGCGAGGAGGGTGCCGCAGAGGGCGAGGATGACCCAAGTTTTTCGATCGTACATGGAGGCGTGGTGGAGAATTTAGAGCTGAGTTGTTTTGCGATGGCAGGAACAAGAAGTGGTGGCTTGCGCGGTATTGCCGGGCGACGGGACGGGGTCATAACCGCAGCCACCCCATGGATGACAGCGGAAAATCCGACAAATTCCAAACCATGAACCGAGGAGAGGGCCGTGGATTTGGACGGACTGGAGAAAATAGTTCGAGCAGGTGGGCTCGTAGCGGCAGCCCATGCCGGGACCGCTGATGACTTTAAGCATCGGGTTGAGAATCCGTTGGTAAAAGCGGATCACCAGGAAAATCAACAGGCTGAGAAAGCGTGAGATCACGATTTTTGGTCAGGGCGTGAGAGCAAGCCCAGTCTGCGGGCCTGGCGGACCCAGTCCTCTTCGAGCTCGGCAAAGGTCGCTTGGCTGGCACCGGGGCGGGCGATGGTCACGAGGTAGCGGCGGATTTCGGCAAAGTGGGGAGCGTGGGCCTGCACCAGGGAGCGGAATCTCCTCCGAAGTAGCGTGCGGTCGTGGGCCTTGCCACAGCGTTTGGTGGTGATGAACCCTGTGCGGATCGTGGGCAGCGCCGGATCGGGCAGGGTGCTCAAAATGATAAACCGGCCAGCTTTCGCCTGACCGGTTTTCTTGACTCGCGCGAAGTCCTCGCGCTGCGTCATGCTGCATGTCCGTGGAAGTCGCATGGCAGGATTGCAGTGGACTCCCGGGACAGGACCGAGTGGATCCTTCAGCTGCCGTGCTGAGTGGTGTGGCGACTGTATTGAATCTCCACGCCTTTAGGAATCAGGCGCTTGCGGCCCTTTTGGCGACGGCGGCGGATGATGTCGCGTCCGGATTTGGTGGCCATGCGTGCCCGGAAGCCGAATTGGTTTTTCCGTGTGCGCTTGGATGGCTGATAAGTGCGTTTGCTCATGGCGTGGGCCTCAAATAAAGGTTCGTGTTCCGGCCGCTTTTCGGCTCGGGGGGCGCACTCTAGGCACCTGCGGCGGCTTGTCAACCCGCCAATGAGACGAATTTAAAGATTTTTCGTGGGCGAGTAAATCATTTGCAATGAAGTGGGCGTGCTTCGCGTAGGAATGCGATGCGCCGATTTTCGATGATTCTTGTGTGCTTGGCCACGGATGGGCTCGCGGCGGGTCCGTCATCGGGATTTGATGCGGCACGGGTGGTCCTGGAGACGCGCTGCGTGGAATGCCATACGCAGGCGAAGGCGAAGGGTGGGCTGGTGCTTGAAACACGGGATTCGATGATTTCAGGGGGGGAGGGTGGCACTTCGCTCGTGCCGGGCGAGCCGACGGCTTCCGAGTTGCTCAAGCGGGTCCTGCTTCCGGCGGAGGACCCGGACCGGATGCCGCCTAAAAAACACGGTGAGGTGTTGCTAGAGGCGGAAATCTCCGCTCTGACGCAGTGGATTGCCGAAGGGGCTCCTTGGCCGGAAGGTGAGATGCTCAGCCCTGCTGCGGTGACGGCATTACCCCGCTGGGATGCTCCGGCGGATCCGCGGATCGTTTCGATCGAGGCTTTCCCGAAAGCGCTGACGTTGGAGTCTGCCGCGGATTTTCACCGGGTGATCGTGATTGCACGGATGCAGGATGCCTCGACTCATGATATCACGCGGCAGTCGAAGCTGAGCCTGGCGGACCCTTCGCTCGCGCGGTTGGTGGGGACTTCGTTGACTCCGAAAAAGGATGGCAGCACGAGTTTGCGGATTGAATACCGTGGAATGAGCACCGAGGTGCCGGTCACGGTGCAGGATGCGGAAAAGCCGCGGCCGATTTCGTTCCAGCTCGACGTCATGCCGGTGCTTACGGCAGCGGGCTGCAATACCGGATCCTGCCATGGCTCCGCACGCGGCCAGGATGGATTCCATCTGTCCCTCTATGGCTTCGATCCCAAGGGCGACCATTTCCGTCTGACGACGGAGATGGCGGGGCGCCGGCTCAATCTCGCGGTGCCGGAAGAATCACTGCTTCTCACCAAGTCTGTCGGAGCAGTGCCCCACACCGGGGGGAATCTGATGAAGACGGATAGCCCGTTTTATCGAACCCTGCTGGAGTGGATTCGCAACGGGGCGCTCTACGGTGAAGGGGAAATCCCCCAGCCAACCCAGATCGAAGTGCAACCACGGCAGCTGGTGCTCACGGGCGAGGATGTGCGGGTTCCTCTGAGTGTGCGGGCAATTTACTCGGACGGCACGGACCGGGATGTCACCACGCTGTCGGGATTTTCAACGTCGAATGAGCACTCGGTCTCGATCCTCGCGCGCGAGGGCTTGGCGGTGTCGAAAAATCGAGGTGAGGCATTTCTGCTAGCTCGTTTCCATACTTTCACCGAGGGGGCGCAGGCCATTGTCGTTCCGGCGGATCTGCCCTATACCCGCCCGGAGTTTCCCGGACAGAATTACGTCGATGGGCATGTTGCGGAAAAGCTCCACAAGCTGCGGATCGTGCCGTCCGGGCTGGCGGATGATGAGACATTTCTGCGGCGCGTCTTCCTCGACATCGTCGGCCTGCCGCCGACCATGGCGGAGCGGGAGAAGTTCCTGGCGGATCCCGCTCCTCAAAAGCGCGAGGCGCTGGTGGACGAGTTGTTAGGCCGTAAGGAGTTCACTGAGATGTGGGTGATGAAGTGGGCGGAGCTGATGCAAATCCGGACCTTCAACAACGGCCCTCAGCAGGTCTCGTATAAGGCGGCCCTGAATTACTATCAATGGCTGCGCGAGCGGATCGCAGGCAACATGCCATTCAATGAACTGGTCAGGGAGTTGCTCGCTGCGAAGGGCGGCACCTTTTCGAGCCCGGCGACGAATTTTTTCCAAATCGAGCAGGATGTGATGAAGCTGACCGAAAATGTGGCGCAGGTTTTCATGGGGACACGGATCCAGTGCGCGCAGTGTCACAACCATCCGTTCGATCGTTGGACGATGGATGACTACTATAGTTTTGCGGCCTTTTTCTCCCAGGTGAAACGCAAGCCCGCGGAGGACCCGCGGGAGCGGGTGATCTACGATGAGGGCGGCGAGATGCAACACCCGGTCACCAAGCAGAACATGAGCCCGAAATTTCTCGGCGGCCCCAAGCCGGACTTGAATGGCCAAACGCGCCGCGAGGCGGTGGCGGGGTGGTTGGCATCTCCGGAAAATCCCTGGTTTGCCAAAAATGTCGCCAACATCGTGTGGGCGCATTTCAACGGAGTCGGCATTGTGGATCCTGTCGATGACATCCGCGTGTCCAATCCGCCGTCGAATCCGGAGCTTCTTGATGCGCTTGCGGAAAAGTTCGTGTCCTATCGCTATGATTTCAAAAAGCTGGTGCGCGACATCTGCACTTCGCGGACCTATCAGTTGGCGACCCGCACGAATGAATCCAATGCCACGGATACCCGGAATTTCTCACACGCCATGATCCGGCGGGTGAGGGCGGAGGTCCTGCTCGACTGCATTTCCCAAGTCACCCGCACACCCAACAAGTTCAAAGGGCTGCCACTGGGAGCCCGCGCCGTGCAAATCGCCGATGGCAACACGTCGAACTATTTTCTCACCACCTTCGGTCGGGCCACCCGCGCCACGGTCTGCTCGTGTGAGGTGAAAATGGAACCCAATCTCTCCCAAGCCCTGCACCTGCTCAATGGCGACACCACCCAACAACGGATCCGGCAGGGCAAGCTGGTAGAGACCATGCTCGAAGAAAAGAAGAGTGTGGCGGAGGTGATCGACCGGCTCTACCTCACCGTCTTGAGCCGCTTACCCACGGACATCGAGCGCGAGAAACTGCTAGCCGCCGCCGGAGAATCAACGGGGCCCCAGCTCCGGGAAACGCTGGAGGATGTTTTCTGGGCCCTGCTTAACTCCAAAGAGTTCATCTTCAATCACTGACCGCTCTCTCAGTAGCTCTTCTTGTCGCTCGGGCAATGAGGAGCAGGATTCACCTCAGAGACCGGTTTTGGGTAGATGATGATTGGCGGTGGAAGCGGAAGAAACGGGCGGTCCAGCGGATTCGGCGGCATCGGAGCGGCGATGGATGCGACTTCCGCTTGCTTGGCGTCCTTCGAACTCTTGGCGCTCTTCGTCGAATCCTTGGAACTGTAAACTTCACCGTCGCCGCTGTTCGGATCGATGCGGGCAAGCAAGGCCTGGACCTCGGCGATCGACTCCGGCATGGTCGCAATCGCGCATTGTGATACGATTCTCATGCTGTCCGGTGCGGAGGTGATGGCGGTTTCCGTGATGTTTACCACGAGTTGCACGTCGGCTTCGGAGGCCTTGATGGCTGCTTTGACGACTTCGCAAGCGCAGGTCGGATTGGCTGTCACCTCGGCTTCCACGATTTCAAGCACCCTGGCAACGTCAAGTTTGGTTTGTTGTTCGACGGCGAGGGAAATGGCAAGACAGTCGGCCGTCGCACTGGGTTTGCCAGCTTCGCGATAGACAGCCGAAATCATTTCCAGACCGGATTGGAGGCGGTCGTTTGACACCTCGTCGGGCCGGGTGCTGGCATTTACCAAAACTTTCCGATAGGCGGACGGATTGCGGAGCACCCCAAGATCGACTACGGACTCGACCTTGCGTTGATTTGGGATCTGCGTTTCAAGCGTGCGCACATTCTGCGCCGCATAGACCGGTCGCGCGTCGGGAAGGGTTCCTTGGGCCTTGGCACTGGTGGGAATCTCGTAGCGGTCAGGCAAGATGGAAGCTTCGGAAAAGCCTTGTTCGGCAGTGCCATCGATGGCGTCTGCCTTCGAAGCGCTTTCAAGGGGGCGGATGCTGCTGGATAGATTCTGAGCATGGATCGGAGCCATCGTGCTAAGAATCAAAAAGGCAACCATGTGGGGGGACACAGATGATTTCATGGGGTGTTGGGGGG
>ERZ1022724.125-NODE-125-length-19411-cov-15.357460_pt1 | contig 19411 bp, 16 predicted proteins | sample MGYA00521091_ERZ1022724 | MGnify/ENA primary metagenome ERZ1022724 (study PRJEB33162, sample SAMN09537610) | freshwater metagenome | isolation source: freshwater | place: Canada:Alberta | collected 2017-07 | study: EMG produced TPA metagenomics assembly of the... | reverse complement strand
CCATTGAGCACGATCACCGTGGCGGCGGCTTCGCTGCTGGTGAACCACTCGGCGTCCACGCCATTTTCCGGAGTATAGACGACGGGGTCCACCGGGATGGCACGGGGGGCTCCGGCGACGTTGTATTCCGGCACGCCCCGGGTTTGCATCCCAGCCCAGAAGGTCAGCACCATTCCCGCGCAGGCCGCGAAAGGCATGAGCCAGGATTTCCATGGGGAAGGCGTTTTCTCCACGTTTTTTGAGGCCGGTGCTTGATCGCGGATGGATTGAAGGACCCGGCTGTTGAAGAAATCCGGGTATGGGGGCTCGATGGAAGCTTCGAGATTGGCGGTCACCGCTTCGCGCCAGCGACGGATCTCCTCTCGGGCGGCAAGCTGCTCCGGCTGGTTCATCGCCCAGGCTTCCACCGCTGCGAGGTCGCTTCCGACGAGCTCGTCGTCAAGCCAGAGGGCGAGAGTGATTTCATCTGGTTTCGTATTCATCTTTTAAAAGGGCTTGGAGTTTCTGGCGCGCATAAAACAAGCGGCTCATGACGGTGCCCAGAGTGCTGGACATCGCCTCGGCGATTTCCTTGTAGGAAAGCCCCTGGACGTCCTTGAGGAGAACCACCTCGCGATGCTCGGCGGAGAGCTTTCCCAGGGCCACTTGAATCTTCACCCGCAATTCGCCGTTCGCCATGGTGGCATCAGGTGATTCACCGCCCGCCGGGGTGGTGAATGAGGCGGAGTCGATGCGCTCGCGCTCGAAGATCTCGTCGTTGAGCTCGCCAGCACTTTCGATTTTCCGCTTGCGTGCCCAATCATACACCGTGTTGTGAGCGATCCGGAACAGCCAGGTGGAAAATTTCGCCTTGGCCTCGAAACGCGGCAAGGCGTGCCACGCCTTGATAAAGACCTCTTGCGAGAGGTCCCAGGCATCTGCTTCCTGATGGATCATGTTGCGGATCATGGCAAAAATTCTTCCCCGGTGGCGGGTAACCAGCGCGTCATAGGCTCGCAGATCCCCTGTTTGGGCGAGAGCGACCAAGCGGAAATCATCGTCCGGATCGCCCGTCGTGGCGTCCGAGCCGACAGAACCGCCGGGCTGCTGCACCTTCTTGGACGATTCATCACGGCTTTTATTCATGATTGAGGAAAAAAATTCTTACACGCTCGACGCCGCTCACCCTGACCGTCCTTGGCCCTCCGCGCAACTCTGGAATCTGACCATCCGCCGATCCGCGAGGGCTGGAAGACCCGCCAACGGGTAAACCGGCGCGGACCCGCTGAAGCCGTCCACCCTCACCCGCTCCCACCTCGGATTGATGGCGATGACAGCAGCGCTTCCGGCCATTTCCCAGTCCAACGGATCCCGGGGAGCCGGGAGCCATCGTCAAGGGTTCAGGTAAAATCGGTTCGAGATGCAGGGTGGACTTCAACTGATGCACCATACTGTCGTGGTCGAAGTCGGCGAGCGGGGCAGCTTCACGCGCCCTGGCAGTGACGCCGAAATGCGCGGGCTCTTGCGACAGGATTCAACAAGGTCCGGAACATCCGCCAGCGCCCCCGCCAACACGCTCCGTCCTCGTATTCCAAGCCGCCCGTATTCTGGGATTCCGCGTGGAAGAGAATCCCATGGCCAAGCGCGCTCGTGAGTCCGGATTTCACCGCGTAGCGGCGGAATGGGGGTTAAATCGCCGTCAAGACCTCTCGGAACACCGTAAGCGTGTCATCCAGATCAGGCTCGGTGTGCGCGAGCGAGAGGAACCCTGTTTCATACGGCGAGGGCGCGAGATACACGCCTTTTTCGAGACAGCCCCAGAAGAACTTTTTGAAGAATTCGAGATCCTGCTTCATCACGTCATCCACATTGACGATTTCCCGATCCGTAAAGAACAGACAAAACATCGATCCTACCCGATTGAAGCGGTGAGGCACGCCTTTTTCCGCGAGAAGTTCGCGCAGTCCTTTTTCAAAATGCGCGCCTAACTGCTCCAGCCTGGCGAAGCCCGAGCGCTGCTCCAGCTCGCGGAGCTGGGCCAGGCCGGCCGCCATCGCGAGCGGATTGCCACTGAGCGTGCCCGCCTGATAGACCGGCCCCAGCGGGGCAAGCATGTCCATCACATCCGCCCGCCCGCCGAAGGCCCCGACGGGAAGGCCACCGCCGATCACCTTGCCGAAACAACTCAGATCGGGGACCAGATTCTCAAGCCCCTGCACCCCGGCCTTGCCAAGCCGGAAACCCGTCATCACCTCGTCAAAAATCAACAGGGCACCATATTTTTTTGTGATCGACGAGAGCAGTTCCAAATAACCCGGCTTGGGAAAAACCAGTCCCGCATTTGCCGGATAAGATTCCACGATCACCGCCGCGATTTCCTCTCCCCGGGCGGCAAACAAAGCCTCCAGCGCTGCAGCATCATTGTAGGAAAGCACCAAGGTCTTCTCGGCGAACCCCTTGGGCACCCCTGCGGAATCCGGCTCTCCATGGGTGAGCGCGCCCGAGCCCGCCGCGACCAACAACGAGTCGCTGTGACCATGGTAACATCCGTCGAATTTCACGATCACGTCTCGCTTGGTGAAGCCACGCGCGAGCCGGATCGCCGACATGGTGGCCTCCGTGCCGGACGAGGTCATTCGCACCTTCTTGACCGATGGCACCCACTCACAGATCGTGCGCGCCATTTCCACTTCAAACATGTTGGGAATGCCGAAGGAAATCCCGCTCTTGGCCACTTCATGAATGGTGTTGGTGATGACCACCGGCGCGTGACCCAGAATATTCGGCCCCCAGGAGCCGATGTAGTCGATGTAGTGCTTGCCGTCGATGTCTTCGATCCGGCTCCCTGCCGCCCGCCTTACGAAAAAAGGCTCGCCCCCGACATTGCGGAAGGCGCGGACGGGTGAGTTAACCCCACCGGGAATGAACTCCTTGGCGACAGCGAAAATTTTCTGGGAAAGCGGACCTTGCAGATGCATGGGCGGACCATGGATGAGGAATTCCCAACAGGCAACTTCGGAGCGACAAAGTCATCGAGCCACCTTCAGCCGCAGGAAACACAGCGGTTCCGTCCGGCTCACGCTTGCCGTCCGCATCTGATTCGCGTCCGGGCCGGTGAGCATGACTCCCTCGGTTGTCCAGCTGGCAAGATTCGTACTGCTCTCCACCGAGTAAGTGACCCCGGGAGCGGCACCGTGAAAACTCAGCGTCAGCTGGGTGGCGGTCAGAACAGGCCGCGGAATGCTGGAGGCCAGATTGAGACTCGGATTCAGATTCAGAGCGTATGCCATCAGCAAGCTCACCCCATCCGCGTTCGCGTCGCTTGCGAGATCGGAATTCACGGGCAGGTTGTTCGAAACAAGCCACGCAACCACTGGATCCGTGAACTCCAACGCAACCGTTCGGAGCGCCTGTTGAGTGATCACAGGAATCCATTCGGGCGTGGTGAAGCCAGATTTACCCCTAAAGAAATAAATCCGAAGGTGTGGATTGCTCGTTTGGTTGTCGAAAACCGTATCACCCATCGCGGGGGCATCTCCCAGGAAATTTGCGGAAGTCAACAGAGCGCATTCCACAAAGGCGCTGTTTCCGATGCTGGTCACGCTTGCTGGAATCGAGACCGTGGTAAGCCCGTCACAGTCGAAAAACGCGAACGGCCCTAAAGACGTCAGATTGGCTGGCAACCTAACGTCGGTCAGGCCATCACAAGTTTGGAAAGCCGAGTTCCCAATGCTGTTCAGACTCGCCGGAAAGGTGAAATTTCCCAGCACGATGCAGTTGCCAAAGGATTCTTCCCCGATGGATTCAACCCCGCTTGGGAGGCTCACGTGGGTCAGGCTGGAGCAACCGCGAAACAACATATCTTCGATCCGCTCCACTCCGCTTGGAATGCTGATGCTGGTCAACGCACTGCACCCGTTGAACACCGCTGGCCCGAGCGAGGTCACACTGCTCGCGGGGGCGAAGGTGACGCTTGCAAGGCTGGTGCAGAGAGCGAACGCATCATTGTTGATGGTGACTACCGAATTGGGGATCTCCACGCTGACGATTCCTACCACTTCGATGAAAGCCGCACTGCCGATCTCCGTCACCGATCGACCATCGATGCTTGCCGGGATCACCACCGGGCCTGTTGCGTCATCCGGATAGTCGATGATGCTGACGGTCGTTGCACTCGTGATCTCATAGGTGAACAAACCGAATTGCCCAGCCCGCGAATTACCGGCCAACAGACATGAGAAAACCAAACCGAAAGCGATGCAGGACGAAACACTCATATGGATTTGATTTTCAATAATGCTAAACCATCATAATTTAAAGCATATTTTTTAAAAAACTTCCTACGCGGGCCACAAGTCCAAGATGACGACAAGCAAACCTTGCCGATTCCCCCACGGGCGTCTATTCACAGCGCCATGCAAGATGAAGTTCGCGCGCTATTGATTCTCCAAGACCGTGACCGCCGCCTTTTGGCGTTGGCGAAGGATCTCGAAAAACTTCCGCAAGACGAGGCACGCGCCCGGGCGAAGCTGGCGGGCGACGAGGCCGCCGTTGCCAAGACCCACCAAGCGTTGCTTGATTGCGAACTGCGCGTGAAAAAAATCGAGCTGGATGCCGAGACCCGGCGCACCACCATCAAGCGGCTGAAATCCCAGCAGTTTGAGACCCGGAAGAATGAGGAATTCGTCGCGCTGGGTCACGAAATCGTGCGCTACGAAAAAGAGTTGGACGACTTCGAGACCAAAGAGCTCGAGGCCATGGATGAGGTGGATGCCTTCCGCAGTGCGAACAAGGCGGCCGAGACCGCCCGCGCACAAACCCGCAAGCTGGTGGAAGAAGACCTCATTTCCATCAAGGAGCGCCACCAGCGAATGCAAGCGGACGTGGCGGAGGTACGCGCCGAGCGGGAAATCCTGGCCACCAAGGTGCCCGAAAGCATCATGCCACTTTACAACCGACTCATGAAGACCAAGGACGGCCTGGCAGTCGCCCCGCTGCGTGAGGGCAAGTGCCAAGGCTGCCACATGAAGCTCATTGCCTCGACGATCATGAAAGTCCAGACCGCGAAGGAAATCGCCCAGTGCGAAGACTGCGGGCGGATCCTTTACATGGATGAGTAGACGCGGGCTTTAGAAAAACTCCCTGCGCCGCTCCTCAAGCAGAATCAGCCAGTTCATCATCGTCACCGGCGGCAGTTCCGCCGGGTGGGTGATGGGTCGCAGGTTGACCCGGATGTTCGCTGCCGGCATGGCGGCACCGTTGAGATTTTTCGAATCAAGCGGGCGCACTGCCGGATCCGTCTCTCTGGCAAGCGATCCGACTTGCCCCGACAGGACGATGTTGAACGGATTCAGATCGACCCCATACCTTTTCTCGGGAGCGAACAAGGAACAAGGCGGGAAATAGAGCCCGGCGGGAGAATAGCCCGAAGGAGGCGTGGCGGCGACGGTATTGAAATCATCGCCAATATAGAGACGCAGGTTGGTGACCAGGGAGAAGCCCCTCGAAAAGCCTGCTAGATTCGCACACTCCCTCATGATCAATCCATAGTCCGAATCCAAACAAGGGTTCGTATTGGGCCTGCGAGCGGAGTTGTTCAGCCCGGTCACGGTGTAGTCCACGTTCACCACGATCGAGTGGTTCAAAGCCGTGGTGGCCGCGCCGATCACGGTCAGGAATGACGGGATTCTCTCAGGATACAGCGCAACACATTGTTGGCCGCTTGCCAGGTTCCGAAGCTCGAACGGAGCGGGTGGCCTCCAGTATCCCCTCTTCACCGTTCCTACAAGGGGGTCTCCGAAAGTTGCATTGTTGAACGTGATCGTGCCGGACACCCCCTGCCGGAAGGTGAAGCCACCGCTCTGGCCATAGGCGACATCCACCACACCCGGAAACGTAAATGAACTGTTTTCCACCGCAACTTCGACAAAACCGGGCGGTAGGGTCGTAAGCCGCGCCACCGGCGGCGTGGTGGCAATCATGCTGGTATTCAAGGCCACCGGCATACTGGCGCGCGTTCCGTTAGGCAATAGATACCCAAAGCGGAATTCGGTGGGAGTCAGGTTGGTCGCGCTTGTGGTCCGGGTGACATCCAAACGCATCGCACACTGCAGAGCCCCGACGGAATAGTCGTTCCACTCGGTAGTCGAGAGAACATTGGTCGCCGTGGCATGGGCGAAGCGGTCGAAGTAATCCGGCCCGCGGTTGATCGGGACAAATGCGGCATGACCGCTCTCGGATGCAACTGAGACCGGCAAGAACTGGCCGGAGGTCAACTGGAAGGCCTCGCGGGTTCCGGGCGTGAACGGGTTGTTGTTGCTAAAAGTCTGTCCGCCGATGGATGCCGAGTTCGAGAGCGTGAGTCCACGACGGGCGTTGAGCGAATCAAGTTGGGTGCTTCCCAAGACTTCGGCCCTTCCTGCGAAGACAGGTCCGCTGACGGTCACATTTTCCCATGCGGAGCCTCCTGTGTATTGACCTAACGACATGAAGGAAGATGCGGAAATGGCAAGCTGGGAGGGGATTTCATAAATCGACAACACAAAGTTCCTCCGGGAACGGGCGAGGAATGTCAGGTGGTCGTCATGATCCGCCACATCCATCGAGAACGCCCACCAGTTCCGTTTGGCCACGAAGGGATCGCCCGGCCTGGCATAGCCGAAATTGATGCGCGGATAGGCGAGGCGGTTGAAATCAGGATAATTGGTGACCGACACCCCGTAACCCGAGCTGCCATCGCCATTGAGATTTCGATCATTCAAATGGGTCTGCGCCAGCGAACCATAGCGCTTGAGTCTCGAAATGATCGGATAGATCTCATCCCGGGTAATCGTCGTGGTATCAGTGCAGGTCAGAGCTGGGGGATAACCCGTTCCAAAATTACGGTTCATCCCCTCTGAGACCAATAGGGTATCGGGAGCGACTGCGGCAAAGATCCTGCTGGGTGTGGTCAAGGCGGAGTCCCCCGTGTTGCCCATCCTCAAGCCGGGAATATTCAGCGCGGTGACGATCCGTGGATCGATCGAGTTTCTGGCGTTGGAAATCGTAAGCGCTTCACTGAAGATCGTCTCCCAGGTGGAAAACGCCCGCGATGCATTACTGTCATTCGAACCGCTCTGCATCGCTCGGATCGCCCGGTTCGGCGTGATGGCGACGATGGACCGCAGAATAGACTCTTCCTTTTCACTATAGTCCACCCGCAGCTGGACTTGCGCCTGGGCCGCCTGGGCATTCATGGCCCCGCGGTAAGCTCCTACGGCCAAGAGCGAAAGCACCGCGCCGATCGAAAGCACGAGCACGTAGGAAACATAGCCGGCGTGGAGCTTTTTGGTTGTTGAAGTTTTCATTGTTGCATCGTTCCGGAATAAGTGACGACTTCTCCTTGTTGTCCGGTAAGCGTGACCCGGAGCACACCTTGCTGGACAGAGAATGAGATATTCGCGGGAGCCTTGGTGACAAACCATTGCGGAGTTCCCAAAATCCCGGTCGGTGGAACCACATAATAGTAAAGCGCCGGCCCGCTGCCGCGGTCTTCAAACGATAGAATCGTGGCCCGCGTGCTGCCGTCGGGCTGCGAAAAGTTCAACACGGCCACCGGTGAGGCGGTGAAACGCGGGTTCGTTCCCGCAAGCGCGTCCGCAAGCGAGGCATGAAGCCGGAAGCGATCCGCCTTCCCGATCAACCGGCTTAGATGCATGCTGATGACCGGAGCCTCGTTGGTCAGGAAGTTTTGGTTTCGATAGAGTTTGAGAAACGCCAACTGCTGGTTGAAAAGAGCCAGCACCATCGCACTGGTCATCATTCCGATGCCGAGAGAGATGGTGAGCTCGATCAGGGTGAATCCCCGGCGCTTGTGCTTGAGACGGGTCTTCATTGGGAGCGGACGACAGTTCGGGACTTGGCATAGGTACGATTTCCCACCCGATAGGTGAGAACGCTTTGCAGCTCGAAGATTCTCATACCACTGGGATTGCTTGCTTCCGTGCCCGTGCCTCCGTCGCCGACCAGATTGTTAGGATCCGCGAACCGCGTGCGCGTGACCGTGCCCAAGACCGGAACTCCCCCCGGCAAGCGCCCGATCTCCACATTGGCGGTGGTGGCCCGGTTGATGGTGGTGGCTGTCGAAAGCGGCCATGGAGAACCGGGAGCGAGCATGTCATCGAAAGGAACCCGCTCGGCGAGCGCCCGCTCGAAGGTCAAGTAGGCATCAGTCATGGTCTGCCGGATAATCCACTGCCGCGGAGCCAGAATGTTCAAGGAAAGCTTGAGCAGCACGAGTCCCAAGACCGTGAGCGTGGTCAGGGATGCCAGCGCCTCGAGCAAAACAAATCCACGCCGCGTTGATCGCGACTTGCGAACCGGGCGGGAACGGGGAAACCTTCCGCCATGCGCAGGCATCTTCACCACCGGGCGAAATCCGCCGTTGTTTTCCTGCTGCTTGCCGGAAACCTCCTTGCTCAGGGAATCCTCGAGCCTCCCTTCGGCGTGCGCTGGGGCGATTCCCCCGAAAAACTCATCACATGGGCCTCCCGGCATGCCTTGGACGTCACCATCTCCCTGCCAGGCGATCAACCCGCGTTGCGGATCGTCAGGATCCAGCCCAAGAAGGGATTCCTCCCTGAAACGAAAGCCGGCGCCGTCGAGGGACGCTTCCTCGGCGGAAAACTCTACGAACTGGGGATTCACTACTTCGACCCGGATGCCTCTTCCGATCTGATGGAAACCCGCTTCGACGAGCTCAGGAAGCAAGTCGTCAACGAGCACGGACCACTGCTCGCCAACCAACAACGCAGGGCGGTGGCGGATCAATTCGTGACTCGGACTCAATCGTTTCATCGGGAACCTGTGAAAGGCTTGTTTTTGTTATTGGCGTTTACGGAAGTGCAGGATCTCTTGAGAAAATCCAAGGAAGCAAAGTTCTCGCTGATCTATCGGAATGATAACTTCAAAATCGAATTGTTGAATACGCTGAAGCACCCCTGAATCATTCGATGGTGGTCACTGTCCCGTTGACCTCGATGGTGCGGTCGATCGTGAAGGTGACGAATGCCAGGCTGTCCGAAGGCGTGCGCAAGGTCTCAACTCCAAACGGTGAGGAGGACATGAGCTCAATCGTCCACCTGCCGTCGCTGGTGAACAATGAATCAACGCCATTGGTGGGTGTTAGAACTTCCACGGTCGGATCCGAACCCGTGTTTGTTTTTCCTCCTCCAACAAGAATGGCCCCTACCCTTCCCGCCACCCGCTCGCCCCTGTAAACCTGCGCATAAACCGAGGATCCAGGGTAGATATCGTTATAGGTGAACGTGATCTGCGGCATGGAAAAACGCACGACCTGGTCCTGGGTAATCCCCGAAATAATGCCATCCGTCACCGGCCAGACTTGAATATACTGTGAGGCAAGTTGCGCTGCGGGTGACTGGTAGTCATCCACCGAGAACACGGAGAAGCGCTCCTCTCCACGCAGCTTCTTCAGATTGGACCCGGGGATGGTGGTCATGGAATAGGCCAGGGTTTGCAGTCCGTTGGCGTTGATGGATGCCTGCGACCTGAGGATGGCCTGGGTGCGGTCCAGTCCGACCCCCACGCCTGTTCCATACGACTGGACATGTCGAAACAAGTTCACGCTTCTGGAACCAACCGGATCCGTCGCACCGCTGAGCATCCCCTGGACATTGACAAACACGGTGAATGGCCGGTCCGCCCGCGTGCGCCTGAGCCGGCCCGGCAGGTTGGCGGGCACCGGACCCGTGACGGTTAGATCCTTACCACTCGGGTCTTCCGTATCGATCACGACCTGCGCCACCGGCGTGTAGGTGGACACATAGCAGGAATCGAGAAGGTATTCCGTCAGCGGGGAGGAACGAATGGTCCACAGGTCGAAGCGAGCCCCGCCGGGATTGATCGCCAGATTGGATAACTGCGAACCCGTCGCGGCCACCATGTCGGAAGCATCCCAGGTAACCCCCGAGGGCATCTGCCACTGGCGGACGAAATTGGTGTAGGTCTGACCAACGGCGCTGGCCCCACCCACCAAACCGATCACGATCAAGCGGAATAGTGAAGTTCTCATGGTTTCATTTTTGCAGTGGTTTTTTCAACAGGCACTTTGAGTGGGAGAACTGAAATCGGACCGCCAAGATACGTGGCGATGACGAGATTACCGGTTTTCACCATTTGGGTCTTGGTCTCTGCGGCGATGTCCTCGTTCCCCTCCGCCTGAACCCTTGTGACTTCCACGGTGGTGATCCAGGATCGGTTGAGAGCATAAAAATCCCTCCAGCTTTGAAGTGCCGCACCCGGCTTCATCTGAATCCGGTCCGCATAGTTCTCTGGAATCTGCAAAATCGCGCGCTTTGGGACGAGCGTCGCGAAGTTACCGAAGCTGATGATATCAGATTCACCAAGAAGGCTCTTCGGACGGTTGACCACGGATGGATCCTGAACGGCTGACGCTTCCATGCGCCGCATCGGGTCCTGCGCATCGGCCTGGCGGCGGGCGAGGAGCAGCTGGGCACTCGTCAAGCCCTCCTTGACCACTGGAGGCTCCGCGAACGCGGATCCGCTCAGAATGATGAGGAGGCTGATGGCGGATCGTTTGAGGAATGGGATCGTTTTCATGAAAATCAAGGTCTACGGAAGGTGACAAGCATGACCAAATCCTGAAGGTCATAGCCGCTGTTGGATTGGTCCGTGTGGGTGAGTTCCATGATGATGATCACATCCATGGGGCCGATTCTCACCCTCTTCGATGCATCCAGATAAGGCTTGAGGAAACTTTCAAGCGACGGGGCGTTATAGTCCGGCACATTCCCCGGGCAAAGCTGACCGCTGACCAAGGCGCGCACGTTCTGGCCATTGAGCGAGGTAAAGAGCGTTTGCCAGGTGCTGTTATGAAAGAACTGCCCGGCGAAGTTCATCGGGCTGTTCCGGTTGACGGCGACGTTGGTCCTTACCAGGCCTTGTTGCTGGACGATGGTATCGGTCTGCATCCCGTCATAAATCGTGGACCAGGAGGAGGCACCATTGAACCGCCATTGACCACGGGTCCGGAAGTAATTGATCGTATTGTTAGATCCCTGCGAGGTGACTCCCAAACCGAGGATTCTCACGTCACAAACAAGGTTTTCCTTGGGAGTCACCGTTCCCGGTGGAGTGATGGTGACAAAGTTCTCAACAACCGAGGGATAGCTGATGTTCCAAGTGAGAGTCGGCTTGGTGCCGGTCTGGACGACGGTTGGGAAAGCAGTCAGATCTCCAACGGGAATCGTCGGAGTCGTCTGCGCATCGGTGCGGGAGGGCATCACAGTGCCCACGGCTAGGATTACAGTCGCGAGCGCGACGTATTGGCTGGTTTTCATGGCTGGTTGTAAGGGTGGGATATGAAACGCAAGCCCTCACCTGGAGCCTCAAAAGCGGGACGTCTTTCGAGAGGTGTGCGGCCCGGTTCGGGCAAAGGCAGGAACCAACCGGAAGTGCTCCGGGTGTCCCCTGCCGATTCGGGACAGAATCCCGCTCCGGGCCGCCTGAGGGGCTATCGGGACGGACAGCTCCTCAGAAAGGGTATGATGGATGATGCAAGTGACGGGTGGGGTCGTTTGAATCGGGGTTAGGTGTTAACAGCAGTTGTCTAGCGGGGTGAATGTGTTTCAATAACGCGGTGGGGCAGGCTCGCTGAACCAGTTCTTCCAAGGCCCCATGGGAACTTCATGGTCCCCGGCAAAGCGCCATTCCACCGTGGCTCCACTGCGGATTTGCAGAAAATCACGCACGGCGGGGCTGAGATCGATGCCAGCCGCCTGATTGCGATTCGGGCGCGGCTGCTCTTTGCCAAAAACGTATTGCCAATGGTCAACCTCAAAGGGACCGACATCCTCCCACTGGGCGTAACAGACACGGCCTTCGTGATGAATGGCGACCCAGCGCCCCTTGCAAACCGAAATGCCGTCACCGCGGTAACTTTCCCAGAACCACGGTATCACCTCGGAGGCTTCCGGGCGATGGACTCCGCCTTTCGCCACATCATTGTAGGGAAGCGCGATGTAAAACGGATTCAGTGCGGGAATGAAGCCGGCCGGGAGATAACCGTTGCGCCGTTCTGGGTCGTCATAACCGCCGAAATTCGACTCCCAGTTCTGATCCCAAGCGCTCTTGTTGTTGGGAGTTGGATTGTGTTCCGTAGGCTGCTCGCCAACCCAGAAAACCGTGGAAATCACATTGCGTTTCCAGCCTGACCCGGCACGAAAGCCGTCCCGGGGATTCTCAATCACCACTCGCGCCGCCCGGGGAACCCCGTAAGGATCACTCAGCACAGGAAGAGCCTCCCGGCGCTCTTCAAGAAAAGACTCATGGACCATCGACAGCCGATCCGACAAGCGACTTGCCGATGCTTGCCCAACCAGGGCCGCACCAACAAATCCAAGGATGATCCGAAAATGATTCATTTTTTCTACAAAATGGATTGAAGCTCACGAAGGCTTAAACTTGTCGCGATTGTAGACTTTTAACAAAACTTAACAAGAAAATAGTTTGATAAATTTTGAACGAATTGAAAGTTTTAATTTTCATGTAATCGCCACATAATCAACAACTTAAAAAATCAATCCCATACCAAAAGCCATTTACCAAGGTCAAAAACATCGCTTCACGGCGGTCAAATCGATAAAATTTAAGCCCAAGCTCTCCCCGATTCCGTCGGGAAGTTTTTAAAAATCCTCAGCCATCGCGCAGCTTAAAGCAGCACCCGCTTCCATGGGTGGCATCACGCGATTTTTTTCAGCCCTTCCCGATCCCGAAGCGTCGATCCAGTTCCCGCAGGCTGAACTCGGTGAGAGTCGGGCGACCATCCGAAGCGCAGTAGGGTAATTGACATCTGAACAGTTCCGCCAGCAAGGCCGGAGCCTCCTCAAGCTTGGGAAGCACCAGCGCCGCCGCTCGCTTGGCCAGAATCCTCGCGAGACGTTCAAGGGTGAATCGGGCGCTTGATGAGGAATCATGGAGCAACTCATCCATCAAGGCACCGAGAAACGAGCGCGGATCCTCCACGCCAAGGCAGGCGGGCAAGCTGCGGATGTGCAAGGTATTGCCGCCAAAGGCCTCCACCTCGACTCCCGCATCGCCGAGGGCCATGCGCTCCCGCAAGACCAGATCCAGATCCCGGGGGTCGAGCTCTAACAAAACAGGCACCAGCAGCCCCTGGGTTTCCAGGGTTCCATCACCACGGTTGAGGAGTTTCTCATAGAAGATCCGGTCCCACGCCGCCTTGGGGTCGAAGAGGACCAACCCGTCGTCACTTTCCAACAAAACAAAGCGCCGGTGAAGCATTCCTAACAAGCGGAATTCCGGCACCCCCTTTTCAGGAGGGAGTGGCAATGGCAAGGCATCAGGCACGCTCGCCCGAACGGCGGCCACTTCCACCACTTCTGGGAACATCGGCTGTGGACTCACCGACCTGAAAACCTGTGGAACCTCCGTCACCTCCTGATCCTCGCTTACCGGGGGACGCGGAACCTCCTTGGGCAGCACCGGAGCCGGAGGGCGCAATCCTGCGACCACCGCCTCCAGAATGGCATCACGCACGTCCACCGGACGGTGGAACCGCACCTCACGCTTGGCCGGATGCACATTCACATCCACCAAGGCCGGATCCAGATCCAGCCACAGCCAGGCGGCCGGGTGCAGACCATCCGTCACCGCACCGCGAAATCCTTCCGCAAGCGCACGGGAAATCACCCCATCCTCGACGGGTCTGCCATTGAGAAACACAAACTGGTGCCGCCTCCCTTTCCGCGCATGGCTCGCTGGCAGCACGTAGCCCTGAACCGAAATTCCATTGCCATGGGTGAGTGGCATCTCGATCAACTCGCGCGACGTCTCCGTGCCCAGCAACTGTCTCACGCGGTCCAGCGCTTTTGCCGCAGGCGGCAGATCGAACACCTCGCGCTCATCGCGCCGCAGGCGGAAACGGATGCGCGGCGCCGCTAACGCATGAAGTCGCAGCTGGTGCTCGACATGGGCCGCCTCCGTCGTTTCCGCACGCATGAATTTCCGCCGCGCGGGCATATTGAAAAACAAGCCCTTCGCCTCGATCATGGTTCCCGGAGCACATCCCGCATCCCGCACATCCCGGATTTTTCCACCGTCGACAAGGATTTCGGTGCCGGACACAGCGTCAGCCTCCCGAGTGACCATCCGGAAGCGGGAGACACTCGCGATGCTTGGCACCGCCTCGCCCCGAAATCCCAGCGTCATGATCGCGGCCAGTCCGCTCGCCGTCCGCAATTTACTTGTCGCATGGCGTTCCAACGAAAGCAGCGCATCCTCGCGGGACATTCCACAACCGTCATCGCTCACTCGAATCAATGCGGATCCTCCACGATCCATGTCCACACGGATTTCCCGCGCCCCGGCATCAATGCTGTTTTCCACCAGCTCCTTCACCACCGAAGCGGGGCGCTCCACCACCTCTCCCGCCGCCACTTGGCTGGCTAGAATATCAGAAAGCACTCGGATCTTTGGCATCGGCAGCGCCAAGCTAGGCATTTCCCAGAGATCCACAATCCGTATTCTTGAGCTCAATGCCATTGACCCGCCCGGTCCCTCCGCTAGGTTGTGCCCCACCCATGGCTGGCTTTTTCAAATCACTCCTCAACAAAATCACCAATCGCGCGGAAATCGATTGGGACGAGCTCGAAGCAGACCTGATCCGGTCGGACCTCGGCTTGAGCCTCACCACTTCCATCATCGATGAACTCCGCGACCTCGGGCGGGAAATCTCGGGCGACGACGTGGTCGCGGTCACCCGTCGCCAACTCGCCCGCCGCCTGCCGGCCGATTTCCTACCGCCCACTCCGCGTGCGGATGGGAAACCCTTTGTGATTCTGGTCGTAGGGGTCAACGGCACCGGGAAAACCACCTCATCCGCCAAGCTCGGACTTTGGCTCCAAAAGCGCGGTCACTCGGTGACTCTCGCCGCAGCGGACACCTTCCGTGCCGCCGCTGTTGAGCAACTCCAACGCTGGGGCGACCGCTTGAACCTCACCGTGGTTAAGGGAAATCCCAATGCGGATCCCTCCTCCGTCTGCTTCCACGCCCACCAGAAGGCCATCGCCACGAACCACCAGTTCCTCATCTGCGACACCGCAGGACGGATTCATACCCGCCACAATCTGATGGAGGAACTCGGAAAAATCCGTCGCACGCTAGCCAAGCAGGACGACACGGCACCTCACCTCACGCTGTTGGTCGTCGATGCCACCACCGGTTCCAACGCCCTCCAACAAGCCCGGGAATTCCACAAGGCCAGCCCGCTGGACGGCCTCATCGTCACCAAGCTCGACGGTTCGGGAAAAGGCGGCATCGCCGTGACCATTCAGGATCAGCTCGGCATCCCACCGCGCTTCCTGGGGACAGGTGAGGAACCCGACCAGTTTTGCCTCTTCCAGAAAGAACCCTTCCTCGCGGAAATTCTCTGACGGCGGTTTACTTGGGGAGATGCTCGGTGCAGTATTCCTTGCCATCCGCCCCGATGCGGAACTCCATCTCAGGGTCCGCCACGTCATTCCGGTGGCAAACCACGCAGCGATGGAAAGCCTCCTCCTCCTCCAGCAGCGCGGATTTGAAACGCCGCTTGCGCTGCCCTGCCTCGATGTGGCGCACCGTGCCACGCAGCGCCGGAAGCCCCGCCCAAATGAAGTAGTTCGCATAGGCCACCAGATAGAAAGGAAGCAGAATCGGCTGCGCGATCGCATTCATGACCACCAGAAACGCCGCAAACATCCCCAAAAACCGGATCTGCACCGGGATGATGAAAAACAGCAGAATCTCTTTCCTTGGATAAAGCGTCGCAAAAGCCAGGAACGCCGATCCATACAAAACCACCCCGCTCGCGGGAATCCCCACCGGATAGATGAAGTTCATGATCAGCACCAGCACGATGCCCGCATAATAGAAAAGCGATGCCTTGAACGCCCCCCAAGCCTCCTCGATCCCGTCACTGATCATGAACACGATGCTCACCGCGAAGAACAGCCAGATGACACTCATCAAGGTCGGCGGCCCGAACTGGGACTCGGCGAAGAACATCGTCGCCACCCGCCACACCTCGCCCGCCAGGATCTTTTCCCGATCGAACTCAAACAGCTCTCCGATGTCTGGCCGGATGAATTGCAGCGCGAACACCAACACATGGAACAGCGCGTAGTAACGCAAGAAGCCGGGAAAGGCCAACCCGCCGGCGCGGCGCTCCAATCGATCAAAAACATTCATAGGTAAGTGGGCAATCCCGCGCGAGCATCGTAGCTGCTGGCCGTTTGACAAGCGGAAGAGGATTTTTTCTTCTGCCAGAGCACCCTGCTCAACACTTGACAACTCGGTAGAAGAGGACCCTTGTCGGCGCAGCGCTGGCGGGGTGTGGCAAGTCGTATGTTTTCTCGTTGGTTTCAAAAAAAGCGCGGTAGCTGGAAGGATGATGCCCTCGCCGGCTTGACCACGGCGCTGGCGCTTGTGCCGGGATCCATCGCATTCGCCTTCGTCGCTGGCGTGCCGCCGCTTTCGGGGCTTTACGCTGGCTTCATCCTCTGCCTGATCACCTCCGCTACCGGCGGACGGCCCGGGATGATCTCCTCCGCAGCCGGCTCGCTTGCCGTGGTGATGGTGGGGCTGGTCGCAGAAGGCAACCAACGAGGCGGCGAGGGCGCGGGGCTTGAGTACCTCCTGCTCGCCGTGATGCTGATGGGGGTGATCCAGCTCATCATCGGCTCACTCGGACTGGCACGCTTGATCCGTCTGGTGCCCCACCCGGTGATGATGGGATTTGTCAATGGCCTGGCCATCGTGGTGCTGCTCTCTCAAATCAAAATGTTCCGCGTGCGCGATGGCGCGATGGTGGGTGATTGGCTCCAGGGCTCGGCCATGCTGACGATGGTGGGGCTGGTGGCCTTGACTCTTGCCATCATCGGGCTGCTGCCGCGTTTCACCAAAAAAGTGCCCCCATCGCTGGTCGCGATTTTCGTCGTGAGTCTGATCGCCGCCTTCGGACTGCAAACCCAGACGGTGGCCGATCTATCAAGCGTGCAGGGTCCCCTGCCTCTTCCGCATTGGCCGCAGGTGCCGATGACCTGGGAGACATTTCAATTCGTGGCACCCTACGCCCTGATCCTCGCCCTGATCCTCGCCTTGGTCGGCCTGATCGAGAGTCTGATGACCCTCCAACTCATCGACGAGCTCACGGAAAGCTGCGGCACGGGAAATCGCGAAGTGCTCGCGCTCGGCCTTGCCAATGTGGTGGCGGGCTCCTTCAAGGGCATGGGCGGCTGCGCCTTGGTCGGTGAAAGCCTGATCAACATCGGCTCGGGAGGGCGCGGACGGATGTCCGGTGTCATCGCTTCGCTCGCCTTGCTGACCTTCATCCTCGTGGGGGCACCCTTGATCGACCGCATCCCGATCGCCGCCCTAACAGGCGTGATGTTCGCGGTGGTCATCGCCACCTTCGAGTGGACGAGTTTCAAGATTTACGGAAAAGTGCCGCTTCCCGATTTCCTGGTGATGGCGGCCGTGACGGCGGTCACGGTCTGGCAGGATCTGGCGATCGCGGTGATCAGCGGGGTGATCCTGTCCGCACTGGTGTTTGCGTGGAAGAGCGCGAAACACCTGCGGGTCGAGGTGCTCAGCGAGGGGGCGGACATGAGGATCTACCGCCTTGAAGGCTTGTTGTATTTCGGCTCGGTGCAGGATTTCTCCGGAAAATTCAAGCCCGCGGATGATCCCCAACGGGTGGTGCTGGACTTCCATGATGCTCGGGTCTGCGATTTATCCGGCCTGGAGGCGATCAAGGCGCTCGCGGGCCGCTATCAGAAATCGGGCAAGACCCTGGAAGTGCGCCACCTGTCACGGGACTGCGCGCGGATGTTAGAAAAAGCGGTGCCATTGATCAGGATCCAGGTCGCGGAGGATGATCCGGAGTATCTGGTCGCAAGAATCCCGGGTAGGTCCGGACAGGTATTGTGATGCCAAACTAACAGAAAAACTCCATCTGCTCGGATTCCTTGGGGTCTTCAAACCGCACCCCGACACCTAACAACCGGACCGCCCGTTGCGCGCCGCGTTTCCATGCCTCGGTGAGCAGGTCTTCGAAAACCGCTGGCTCCACCCGGTGCCCAGCACGTTCCGCAGTGGTGCGATGGAAGTCCGCGAATTTGAGTTTGACGACCAGCGAGCGGATCACACGGTCCGGGTGGGATTTGGCAAGATCCTCGGCAAGCCCATCGAGCATGGTCCGCAGTGGTTGGATGAGAGCGGGCAAGTCGCCGATGTTTTCAGAAAAAGTCGTCTCACTGCTCAAGGATTTGCGGGTGCGGTCCGGCGTCACCGGACGCTCGTCCACGCCCCGGCAGAGGTGCCAAAGTTCGATCCCCCATTTGCCGAACCGCTGGGAAAGCTCGATCTGATCGAGTTTCTGTAAATCCGCACAGGTTTCAATGCCAAGCGGCGTCAGCTTCTCCCGCATTTTTTTCCCGACTCCCCAGATCCGCCCCACTGGCAAACCCGCCATGAACGCGGGGATCTCCTCTTCCGTGACTTGTTTCTGGCCGTTCGGCTTATGCCAGTCCGAGGCGATCTTGGCGATCAGCTTGTTGGTGGAAATCCCAGCGGATGCGGTAAGGCCGGTTTCTTCGAAGATCTGCGCGCGGATTTCACGGGCGATCGCCGCGCCACTGCTCTGGAGGTGGGACACGTCAAGGTAGGCCTCATCCAGCGACAAGGGCTCGATCAGGTCGGTGAATCGCCCGAAAATCACCCGGATTTGAGAACTCACCGCCCGGTAGAGATCAAACCTCACCGGAACCAGGACAAGATGCGGACAAAGCGCCAAGGCCTTGAAAACCGGCATCGCCGAACGGCATCCGTATTTCCGCGCCTCGTAATTCGCAGTGGTGAGCACACCTCGCCGCTCACTGCCGCCCACGCCCACGGGCTTGCCACGTAAGGAGGGATCTTCCCGCTCCTCGATGGCCGCATAAAAACAGTCCATGTCGATGTGAATGATTTTTCTCAAGGTGCCTGCCCCAGTCTCAACGAGAAGATGCGGGGGATCTACTGATATTCGATCACAGCCCACCTATTTTTGCTCAACGAGCCCGAAAGATCGACATCCGTAAATTCTTATGCCACAGAATCGTGTGTCCCCCTCAACGATTCATGGCTGATCTGATCCAATTCAACTGCCCCGCTTGTTCGACCTTGCTGCGTCTGCCCTTGGCGATGGGCGGCAAACAAGGCCCCTGCCCGACCTGTGGACGGGAAATCACAGCGCCGGACCCTCACCGAGGCTTGGGTGCCCTGCTTGTCCCCCAGCCACCAGCGCCCCGGGTGATCGAGCCGTTTCGCCCGTTTGGTGCCCCGGCAGTCGAGCGCACCGAGCCCGCCCCGGCAC
>ERZ1022724.124-NODE-124-length-19486-cov-5.223972_pt1 | contig 19486 bp, 18 predicted proteins | sample MGYA00521091_ERZ1022724 | MGnify/ENA primary metagenome ERZ1022724 (study PRJEB33162, sample SAMN09537610) | freshwater metagenome | isolation source: freshwater | place: Canada:Alberta | collected 2017-07 | study: EMG produced TPA metagenomics assembly of the... | reverse complement strand
TTGGCAGTAGCTAGCTTCTCTGACTGGCTGGATGGCTTTATTGCCCGCAAGTTCAATCAGGTAACTGAATTGGGGAAGGTGCTGGATCCAGCCGCTGACCGCCTGTTTATTCTGGCCAGCCTTATCGGGCTGACGGTGAATGGAAACATCCCTGCCTGGCTTGCAGCAATCATCATCTCTAGAGACCTAATGCTGCTCGCTCTCTACCCAGTACTTGCAAGTCGCGGTTACGGACCACTTCCGGTTCACTTTTTGGGCAAGGCGGGCACCTTTTCATTGCTTTACGCACTGCCGCTGCTATTGATGGCTGACATTTTTCCATCGGCCCAATTCATCGTATTGCCGCTTGCCTGGGCCTTCGCATACTGGGGAGTTGCGCTCTATTGGATAGCCGGATTTATGTACGTCAACCAAGTTAGGAAATTGGTATCTTCGGGTACCTAAACATCCCCTAACATTGTGACTCTAGGGAGGGGAATTCCGATGAGTCAGCCATTCGACGAGACCGCTCGTTTTGCTGAAGACATTATCCCCAAGGACTCCCAAACCCTAAGCCCCGAAGAGCAGTCAGCCATTGCGGCTTTGCCTCAGAATTCAGCCCTTTTGATCGCACAGCGCGGCCCATCTGCCGGCTCAAGATTCCTGCTTGACGCTGATGTCACCGTCGCTGGTCGCCACCCTAACGCCGACATCTTTCTCGACGACGTAACCGTGTCGAGACGCCATGTTGAGTTTGTTCGCTCAAACGGCGGCTTCGAGGTTCGTGATTTAGGTTCGATGAACGGAACCTACCTGAATGGATCTCGAGTTGATGGATCCATGCTTGCCAATGGCGACATCGTTCAGATCGGGAAGTACCACCTCACCTTCTTTGCAGGAGGTAACTAGCCCATGGACAATGCAGTAAGAAGAATTGCTGACCACAAGCTCTACACAATCGGGCAGGTATTGACCGTATTGAAGCCTGAGTTTGGTGACCTAACTCCTTCCAAACTTCGCTTCCTTGAGGACCAGGGGCTGATTACTCCTGAGCGCACCGACTCCGGTTACCGCAAGTACTCGGAAAACCAGATCGAGCGACTCACAATTGTTTTGACTTTGCAGCGTGATCAGTATTTGCCACTGAAGGTAATCAAGGAGCACCTTGACGAGATTGATGCGGGCAGGGCGCCACTTCTTCCTCAGGCAACCCCTGCTTCTCTTCGTAAGGGTCAGCGCTTCTCTACCGCTCAGCTCAAGGCTGAGACAGGCATCTCCGATGCTGCATTCCGCGAGGGTGCGGAGCTGGGGCTATTCGGCGCTCAACCACATTCATCTCATGAGGTCGAGATTGCATTCGCTCTGGTTGGACTTGAGCAGTTTGGAATTCAACCGCGTCACCTTCGTGGTCTCAAGTCGGCAGCAGAGCGTGAAGTTGCAATCATCTCCGGCGTAACCGAGCCAGTGTTGCGCAAGAAGGCTCCAGAGTCCGCCGCTCGTGCAGCTCACATCGCTCGCGAGATTGCCGAAAGGTTTGGTGCTATTCGCGGCCACCTCATATCAGAGGCGATTGACCAAATCGAACGCTAGATTCCGACACGCCGAGGCTGTGGAGTAACCCTAAAGTACAACTTGAAGGCAGACTTAACCAATCGTTAAGAAGGAGTGGCACGTGGACTACGAATCCGGGATGCTCTTTACCGATGGCTTGCCTTCGCAGGACATCGGCTACAGAGGTGCATCCGCTGCCGCTGCCGCTGGAATCTCATACCGCCAGCTTGACTACTGGGATCGCACAGCACTTGTAATCCCTAGCATTCAGACCGCAACCGGTTCTGGATCGCAGCGCCTTTACTCCTTCCGCGACATTTTGGTTCTCAAGCTGGTAAAGCGTTTGCTCGACACCGGAGTATCGCTGCAGCAGATCCGCTTGGCGGTTGAACAGTTGCGAGCTTCTGGAATCAACGATTTGACTAACACCACGCTGATGTCCGACGGTGCAAGGGTTTACCTCTGCACCTCTCAGGACGAGGTCATTGACCTTTTGGGTCAGGGTCAGGGTGTATTTGGAATTGCAGTTGGACGCGTACTTCGCGAGGTAGAGGCAACCTTGGTTGACTTTGCTGCAGAGGAAGCCAACGCCCAGGATGAGCTTGCACTAAGGCGAGCTCGCAAAATCTCCTAGCGCCCGAACCAGCGCTTTTTCTTTGCTTCTTTTCTGCTGTTAGCTTCTACTTCTTTTGGCATAAATTCGGCTATTGGGCTTGCAATTCCGCGGGTCGCTCTGGAGATCAGACCAGTCTTCTCGCGCCTTGAGTCAGTGCGATCCATATCCGCAAGTGCGCCAGCCAAAAGCCAATCGAATCCCTTCGCCACCTCAGCTGCACCCTCGGCTGGCCAGGCGTGGATTGGCCTTGCTGCACCGGTCGACTGCTGAATTGCGGCTCGCTCTTCGAAGTAGGGCATTAGCAGCTGCTCGCCAAACATGTCCTTGAGCTCTTTGACTCGATAGTCATGTTCATTGGACTGCGGGCGTAGGCGGTTGATTACAACCCCAAGCAGCTGAAGACGCGGAGTCAGCTTCGCGCTAATTTCTGCAATGGCCTTGCGAGCGCGATCGGCAGCAATTACCGAGTAGAGCGATGGCTCGGTCACGACAATCACTCGATCTGAAGCGACCCATGCAGTTCTGGTTAGTGCGTTGATGGACGGAGGCGTGTCGATGATTACTAGGTCGTATTCATCTTCGATCTGAGTCAGAACCTCTTCCAGCTTCCACACGTCGGAAACTGTTGGTGCTGGGTTGTCAAGCAAAAGTGATCGAGGGGAACCAACCATGACATCCATCTTGGTTCCGGTGTGCCAGTCCGAGGAGGCGATGGCTCTTCGGATGGTCTGAAGCTTTGGCGTTTGTAGCACTTCGGCCACTGAGGCACCAAAGTCGCTGGAAACTGCGAGCCCGCTAGTTGCGTCGCATTGCGGGTCAAGGTCAATCAGAAGAGTGTTTAAGCCCTTGTTTAGTGCCGCAGAGGCTAGGCCGAGGGCAACCGTGGTTTTACCCACTCCACCCTTGAGAGAGCTAACGCTTAGAACATGCACTGCATTAGGCTACCTTTTTATACGCAGCGTGGCGTTATCTGAGCCCTAGTTTCAGTGAGGTCCCACATGTTCAAGAAAATCCTGGTCGCAAACCGCGGTGAAATTGCCGTGCGTGCGTTCCGTGCTGCGTATGAGACAGGCGCTCAAACCGTCGCGGTTTACCCGTACGAAGACAGAAACTCCGTCCACCGCTTGAAAGCCGATGAGGCCTACGAGATTTCTGCCGATGGCTCACCGGTTCGCGCGTACCTGAGCGTGGACGAGATGATTCGCGTGGCAAAACTGTCCGGAGCTGATGCCATATACCCGGGTTATGGATTCCTCTCCGAGAACCCTGAGCTTGCAAGAGCAGCCAAAGCCAACGGCATTACCTTTGTCGGACCAGCTCCAGAGGTCTTGGAGCTCGCTGGTGACAAGGTCAACGCAAAAGCTGCGGCTATCAGGGCTGGGGTTCCAGTTCTTGCCTCAACCGAGTCCTCTGCTGATGTAAACGTTTTGATTCCTCAGGCTCAGAAGATCGGGTACCCACTATTTGTCAAAGCCGTTGCTGGTGGCGGCGGCAGAGGCATGCGCAAGGTTGAGAATGCTGAGGAGTTGGCGGGCGCTTTGGAAGCCGCCATGCGCGAGGCTGGCAGCGCATTCGGTGACTCTAGGGTCTTTTTAGAGCAGGCTGTTATTCGCCCTCGCCACATCGAGGTGCAAATCCTGGCTGACACCTACGGAAATATCATCCACCTGCACGAGCGCGATTGCTCCATTCAGCGCAGAAATCAAAAGGTGGTTGAAATTGCTCCAGCTCCACTGCTGGATGACGCATTGCGCCAGCAGCTGTTCAAGGATGCAGTTGCCTTTGCCCGCGAGATTGGCTACCAAAATGCCGGCACAGTTGAGTTCTTGATTGACACTGTCGGCCCAAACGCCGGCAAGCACGTGTTCATCGAGATGAACCCGCGTATTCAGGTTGAGCACACTGTGACCGAAGAGGTCACCGATGTTGACCTGGTTCAGTCACAGCTCAGGATTGCCTCGGGGGAGTCACTGTCGGATCTTGGGCTCACCCAAGAGTCGATCAAGCCGCATGGCTTTGCCCTGCAGTGCAGGATCACCACTGAAGACCCAGCCGCTGGCTTTAGGCCAGACACTGGAATGATCACTACCTATAGAAGCCCTGGCGGTGCCGGCATTCGCCTAGATGGTGGAACGGTAACCACGGGCGCTGAGGTTTCACCTCACTTTGACTCAATGCTGGTAAAGCTGATAACCCGAGGTCGGGACTTTGAGTCGGCTGTCAACCGAGCTAAGCGCGCCTTGGCTGAGTTCCGCATTCGTGGAGTTGCGACCAACATCAAGTTCCTGCAGGCAGTGTTGGCGGACGAGACATTCGCGACCGGCGATCTATCCACCCACTTCATCGACGAACGCCCAGAACTGATGCAGGGCAAAGCCTCACAGGATCGCGGCACCAAGGTTGTGCAGTGGCTTGCAGAGGTAACCGTAAACAAGCCTCATGGCGAGCGCGGTGACAAGGTTGACCCGAGCCACAAGCTCCCTGCAATCAAGATCGATTCGCCAGCACCCATTGGAAGCAAGCAGCTACTTACCGAGCTAGGCCCGGAAGGGTTCGCAAAGTGGCTCAGGTCGCAATCGAAGGTTCAGATAACCGACACAACCTTCAGAGATGCACACCAATCTCTTCTGGCAACTCGGGTCAGGGGTAAAGATCTCGTCGCCGCTGCGCCATACGTTGCCCGCATGACGCCCCAGCTGCTCTCGGTCGAAGCTTGGGGTGGCGCTACCTATGACGTGGCACTGCGATTCTTGGGCGAGGACCCTTGGGAGCGCTTGGCTGCATTGCGCCAAGGGTTTCCAAATATCTGTATCCAGATGCTACTCCGCGGTCGCAACACGGTTGGCTACACCCCTTACCCGGAAGAAGTAACTCGCGCCTTCGTCGTTCAGGCTGCAAAGACTGGTGTGGATATCTTCCGCATCTTTGATGCGCTAAACGATGTCAGCCAAATGGCACCTGCCATCAAGGCGGTTCGCGAGCTAACTGGGGCTGTGGCCGAGGTTGGCATTACCTACACCGCGAACATGATCGATCCAAACGAGAAGCTCTACACGCTGGATTACTATCTGGACCTCGCGCAGCAGATGGTCGACGCAGGGGCACACATCCTTGCCATCAAGGATATGGCTGGATTGCTTCGCCCTCAGGCAGCTCGAATTCTTGTGACCGCATTGCGCGAAAGATTTGATCTCCCAGTCCACCTTCACACCCACGACACCGCAGGTGGTCAGCTAGCCACCCTGATCGCTGCGATTGAAGCCGGTGTTGATGCGGTTGACGTTGCTTCCGCACCAATGGCAGGCACTACGTCTCAGCCCTCGGCATCTGCTTTGGTTGCGGCGTTGAGTAACACCGACCATGACACCGGGATTGACCTTGATGCAATCACGGACCTCGAGCCCTACTGGGAGGCAGTGCGCAAGGTTTACGCGCCTTTCGAGTCTGGACTCCCAGGTCCGACCGGCCGCGTCTATCGTCACGAGATTCCAGGTGGTCAGCTTTCCAATCTTCGCCAGCAGGCCATCGCACTGGGTTTGGGTGACCGCTTCGAACTTGTCGAGAAGATGTACGAGGAGGCCAGCCGAATCATGGGGCGTCCTCCCAAGGTAACCCCATCTTCCAAGGTGGTTGGGGATCTGGCCCTGCACTTAGTTGCAGTATCGGCAGACCCGAAGGACTTCGAGGCAAACCCACAGAACTATGACATCCCAGAGTCTGTGGTCGGATTCATGGCTGGTGAACTTGGCGACTTGCCTGGAGGGTGGCCAGAGCCTTTCCGATCCAAGGTGCTCGCAGGTCGCAACCCCGACATCAGCATCAAACCAGTCAGTCCAGAGGACCTAGAAAAGCTGGCATCCTCGGATGATGCTCTGGTGCAGGCGACCCTGAACCGACTGTTGTTCCCTGCCCCTACAAAGGAGTTCGAGCGGCTGCGTAGCCAGTACGGTTCGCTCGACAATGTTTCGACAGTCGATTACCTCTACGGCCTCCAGGTTCAGCAGGAGCACGTGGTTGAACTAAGCAAGGGGCTTCAGCTCTTCGTTTCGCTTGAGGCTATAGGTGAGCCAGACAGCAAGGGTTTCAGAAGTGTCATGGCAAAGCTAAATGGGCAGTTGCGCCCGGTAATCGTCCGCGATTACAGCATTGCTGCTTCCTCCTCCTCAGCCGAAAAAGCTGATGCGTCCAACCCCGGTCATGCAGCAGCACCATTCACTGGAGTCGTGACTCCGAAGGTTGCCGTGGGCGACACTGTTGTGATTGGGCAGCCGATTGCAACTATTGAGGCCATGAAGATGGAAGCCAACATCCAGGCCGCCGTTGCTGGGCGTGTAGTGAGACTTGGCGTCTTTGGACCAACTCCTGTCGAGGGCGGCGACTTAATCGCCGTCATTGAGTAGTTCGGTAAACACAAAGCACTTTTGGGGATGAACCGGTGAGCGTTAGAGAGATTCGTCTTTATGGCGATCCCGTTTTGCGCTCCCCATGCGACCCTGTGACAGACCTATCCAAGGCCGGACAGCTGGTGCAGGACCTGTTGGATACAACGCAGGTTCCTGGTCGAGCAGGGGTTGCCGCAAATCAAATCGGAGTTGGCCTCAGAGTCTTTTCTTACAACGTAAATGGTGAGGTTGGCTATCTAATCAACCCCGAAATCGTTGAGCTCGGGGGCGAGGAAGTGTTGGTCGAAGAGGGCTGTCTTTCAGTCCCAGGACTTTGGCACAAAACCCCGCGCTATGAGCAGGCAACCGCGAGGGGTTTGCAATTGGACGGCAGCACCAAGGAAGTCTCCGGAACCGGTCTTCTCGCACAAGCACTTCAGCACGAGTGTGACCATCTAGACGGCAAGGTTTATATAGAAAAACTGCTCCCGGATGAGCGAAAGATTGCCTTCCGCGCTCTCCGAGAGCAGTCTTGGTTCTTGAAGAACTAGTTGTAGATTCTGTCCACGTAAATTGAGAAGTCGTTTAGCACCGCACCTCGCTTGATTTTTAGCGAAGGCGTCAGGTGTCCTGAGGCTTCAGTCAGTTCGACATCCAAAATCTCAAACTTCTTGATTTGCTCGGCATTTGAGAAGAGCTTGTTGACGCTGTTAATCAAGGTCTGAATCTCCTCGCGAATCTTCGGGTGCTTTGCAGCTTCAGCCAAGGTCAGGGTTTCGGTAATTCCGTTGTTCTTAGTCCAAACCGGCACCATCTCTGGATCCAGTGAAACAAGCGCTCCAATGAAAGGCTTTGCATCACCGATAACCACGACCTGCCCAACCAGTGGGTGAGCACGAATCGGGTCTTCGATTGGAGCAGGTGCAACGTTCTTGCCACCAGCGGTAACTAAGAGTTCCTTCTTGCGACCCGTGATGGTTAGGAAGCCATCCTCATCGAGCTCTCCAATGTCGCCCGAGCGGAACCAGTCACCGTCAAAGGCCTCGCGAGTGGCAGCTTCGTTCCTCCAGTAACCGCGCATGATGTTCAGACCGCGCAGCCAAACTTCGCCATCGTCGGCAATCTTGATTCCGGTTCCCGGAAGTGCGCGGCCCACCTTGCCAATCTTCTGCCACTTCACGCGGCCGATTACTGCCGCAGCAGCTGTCTCGGTGAGGCCATAGCCTTCCAGAACAACAAGTCCGATTGCGCGGAAGAAGTGACCCAAGCGCTCACCTAGAGGTGCTCCACCTGAGATCGCATATTGGATTTTTCCGCCCATAGCAGCGCGGAGCTTCGAGTAAACCAGCTTGTCAAAGAGCTTGAACTTGACCTTTAGTCCGATTGAAGGACCCGCTTTGGTGTCTAGCGCTCTTGAGTAGGCAATCGCCGTTTCAGCCGCAGCTCGGAAAATCTTGCCCTTGCCGCCAGCTTCAGCGCGAAGCTCAGCTCCGTTGTAGACCTTCTCGAAAACACGAGGCACTGCCACCAAGATGGTGGGCTTAATTACAGGAAGCACTGTTGCAACCTGCTTCGGGTCTGAAAGGTGAGCCACTCGGATGCCAGCGTGTAGACACAGGGCAGCGACGTACCTTCCAAGGATGTGAGCCATTGGGAGGAACATGACGGTGTTTTGCTTATCGTTTGCAACCTCAGGCAGTTCAGCAGCCGCATTACGGCAGTGATCTACGAAGGAAGCGTGAGTTAGCTCGCAACCCTTTGGGTTTCCAGTTGTTCCAGAGGTGTAAACAATGGTCGCTAGGTCCTGGCCCTGGGCATTCTTGCGAGCTGCCTCCAAGTCACCATCGCCCACGGACTTGCCCGCTTTTCTCATCTCGGCAATGTCATTACCTTCAATCACCCAAACCTGGGAAACGTTAGGAAGCTTGCCCTTCACCTCGCCAAAGCGCTCCTTCAGGGCATCGGTCTCGATAAACAGGGCAACAGCGTCCGAGTTTGAGAGGATCCACTCAATCTGTGCAGAGGAGCTGGTTTCGTAGATCGGCACTGAAACTGCTCCGGCGAACCAGATGGCAAAGTCAATCAAAGTCCACTCGTAGCGAGTGCGGGACATGAGCCCGATGGCCTGTCCCGGCTTGATACCTGCAGCAATTAGGCCTTTGGCCAAAGATTCCACATCTGCCTGGAACTCGGCGGCTGAAACGTTGAACCAGGTCCCGTCTGGCTTCTGTCTCTCGAAGAGAGCGTGGTTAGGGGTGAGCTTTGCTCGCTGAATCAGCAGGTCGGTCACGTTGTCCGATGCAACTGGATCAACTAGTAGTGGGACATCGTATGACTTCATTGGCACTCCTGCGCTCGTTGTGAAAACTTTAGGCATACAAAGCACTACGAGCGGGAACTTTAATCATTTTGATACCGTTTCGGCCCTAAAATTTAGCTCTGACTTGAAGTGGGAAACAATTTGCTAGCAATCGGCATCGACATTGGTGGGACCAAGATCCTTGGTGCGCTCGTCGATGAGAGCGGCAAAATCCTGTTTGAAGAGCGCGTTCCCTCGCCTGCCCAAGACCCTGACAAGATGGTGGAGGTCGTGGTCGCTCTGATCAAGAGCATCACCGAGAAGGCAACTGAAGTCATCGTTGGCGTCGGTGTTGCGGCAGCCGGCTTTATTGATGCCGATCAGTCCACAATTCTCTACGCCCCTAACTTGAATTGGCGTCACGAGCCATTGCGCGAGCGACTTCAAGCGCTTGTTCCACACAAGGTTGTTATTGAGAACGATGCCAATGCGGCGGGTTGGGCTGAATACAAGTTTGGTGCCGGCAGGGGGGCCAAGGACATGGTCATGCTGACCCTGGGCACCGGGGTCGGCGGAGCGGTTATTGCCGACTACAAACTTCGTCGAGGCGGGTTTGGAATTGGTGGCGAACTCGGTCACGTCAAGGTAGTTCAAGATGGAAAGCAGTGCGGCTGCGGGCGCAAGGGATGCGTGGAGCAGTATGCATCGGGGACCGCAGTCCTAAAGGCCGCAAAGAAGCTTGCCTCCAGTGACGGCCCAGCAGGTAGAAGGCTGCGCGAGCTCAAGGAGCAAGCGGGCGAACTGAATGGTCACCTTGTTTACCAGGCCCTGCTCGAGGGCGACCAAGGAGCCCGCCAGGTGGTTGCTGAGGCTGGGGATTACCTGGGCCAAGCAATGGGGACCATTACTGCGGTGCTTGATCCACAGATTTATGTCATTGGCGGAGGCTTGTCTGAGGCCGGAGAGCTCATTCTTGAGCCAATTAGGCAGGCATTTTCAAAAGAGTTGCCAGCTCGAGGGTTCAGGCCTGAAGCAAAAGTAGTTGCCGCTCAGTTCAGCAACCAGGCCGGTGTAATTGGAGCTGCTGACCTTGCCCGCGAAACGCTTGGGTAAGCTGTAGCTAACGACTGGAGCAGAAGTGGCCTACTTTTTTCTAAAGAACTTTGTTCTTGGCCCACTGCTGCAAATAATTTTTCGCCCTTGGATCAGAGGCAAGCACCACGTTCCAAAAACTGGTGGGGCAATTTTGGCCTCAAATCACCTTTCTTTTTCCGATTCAATTTTCTTGCCACTCAAGGTAAGCAGGCCGGTTACGTTCTTAGCCAAGAGCGATTACTTCACCGGTAAGGGAGTAAAGGGTGCGCTAACCCGCTGGTTCTTCAAGGCGACCGGACAGCTTCCAATCGACCGCTCTGGAGGCAAAGCGTCAGAGGACTCGCTCAACACTGGCCTGGGAGTCCTGGAGCGCGGACTGCTGTTGGGGATTTATCCCGAGGGAACTCGTTCGCCCGATGGAAAGCTCTATCGCGGTAGAACAGGTATTGCTCGCATGGTTTTGGAATCAGGTGTCCCAGTGGTGCCGGTTGCAATGATTGATACCGAGAAGGTTCAGGCGATTGGCCAGAGCCTTCCTCGAGTAAGAAGAGTTGGCGTTGTCATGGGTGAGCCGTTGGATTTCTCCCGGTTCGCAGGTATGGAGGGGGAGCGCGCAGTGTTGCGCGCTGTCACCGATCGAATTGTCTACGAGGTCATGCGACTATCGGGGCAACAGTATGAAGACGTCTACGCCTCAACGGTTCGCAGCCGTATGGCACGTTAGGAGCGGTCGCATGAGTGACTTTGGACTGGACAACTACCTAAACCTCGAGGCAAAGCAACAACCAACCTGGTATTCCCAGGACGTGCTTGCAGAAGTAAAGACCGAGTTGGCCAAGCAGCCACCACTTGTCTTTGCTGGCGAGGTAGACACGTTGCGCAAGCGTCTTGCCGAAGCTGCAAGCGGCAAAGCTTTCCTATTGCAGGGTGGAGATTGCGCCGAGACTTTCGCAGATGCAACTGCTGACCGAATTAGAAACCGCATCAAGACCGTGCTGCAAATGGCAGTTGTATTGATGTACGGCTCTTCGTTGCCGGTTGTGAAAATGGGTCGCATGGCTGGGCAGTTTGCGAAGCCCCGATCTTCTGATGATGAAACTCGTGAGGGCGTGACCCTTCCTGCATACCGCGGTGACGCAGTAAACGGGTACGAGTTCACTGCCGAGTCCCGTCGTAATGATCCACGTCGACTGCTTCAGGCCTACAACACTTCGGCTAGCACCTTGAATTTGATCCGAGCCTTCACGACCGGTGGTTTTGCAGACTTGCGCGAGGTCCACGCCTGGAACAAGGGCTTCACCGTCAACCCAGCTAACAAAAAGTACGAGTCGATTGCTTCTGACATCGACCGCGCCATGAAGTTCATGGAGGCCTGCGGGGTTGACTCTTCAGAGCTAAAGGCAACCGAGTTCTTCGTTTCTCACGAGGGTCTGCTTTTCGACTACGAGCGACCAATGACAAGGATCGACTCTCGAACCGGCACCCCTTATGTGACTTCAGGCCACTTCATCTGGATTGGCGAGCGCACCAGGCAGCTTGATGGTGCACACATGGACTACTTCTCAAGGGTTCGTAACCCACTGGGCGTCAAGTTAGGCCCAACCTCCACACGTGAGGATGTGCTCCGCCTGATCGACAAACTAGACCCAACCAGAGAGCCAGGCAGGCTAACGCTGATCAGCCGAATGGGTGCGGGCAAGATTCGCGATGAGCTGCCAAAGCTCATCGAGGCAGCCAAGGAATCAGGAGCCACACCGCTTTGGATCACCGACCCCATGCACGGGAACGGCATAACCACCAAGAACGGCTACAAGTCCAGGCGCTTTGAGGATGTCATGGACGAGGTCATGGGCTTCTTTGAAGTCCACCGCGCCCTGGGCACTCACCCGGGCGGTCTTCACGTCGAGCTCACCGGCGACGACGTCGCAGAGTGCCTAGGCGGATCAGAGATGATTGACGAGAGCACTCTGGAAGAGCGCTACGAGTCAGTTTGTGACCCAAGACTTAACCACATGCAGTCACTTGAATTAGCATTTCTAGTGGCTGAGCAGCTGGTTCAGACCGCTAGGAGATAAACGGTGATTGAAGGCGTTGACCACTGGCTGACTATCGATGAAGCCTCGGACCAGCTGGGTATTTCATCTTCCAAGGTCAGAAGGCTGATTGAAGAGCATGTGCTCTTCTCAGTTCGGGAAGACAAACAGCCAATGATCCCCGCCCACTTGATTCAAAACGGCGAGCCTTTGGCGAGTATTCGAGGAACCATGTTGATGCTCATCGACATGGATTTCACGGCAGAAGAAGCCGTCCAGTGGCTGTATGCAGAAAACGAAAACCTAGGGACAACCCCAATAAAGGCATTGCTGCAGGGGCACAAAGCTCCTGTTAGAAGGGCAGCCCAGACTCTGGGCTAGCTATTACTTCGCGCGGTTGATCACGGCATCCGCCAACTTCGCGAGCATCTCGCGAGAAGTGTCAGATACATCCAAAACGCTCAAGGCAGTGACTGCCTGATCTGAATACTCCGCGATCATGCGCTCAGTTCTTGCAAGCGCACCAGAATCCACGATTGCGTTGCGCATGAAGTCCAATTGCTCCGGGTCAATCTCTCCAGACACCAAAAGCTCTTCAAAAATCTTTGCAACCGATGGCGGCAGGGCCTCAAGAGTCAATCCGGTCAGGACTGTCCGCTTGCCCTCTCGCAGATCATCGCCTGCCGGCTTGCCGGTGATGGCGGGGTCTCCGAAGACACCGAGGATGTCATCGCGCAATTGGAAGGCCAGTCCCAATGGAATGCCAAATGCGCTCAGCCCTGAAAGCTGGGACTGGTTCGCACCACTAAAGGATGCGCCAATTAGTAGTGGAGCCTCGAGTGAATACTTCGCTGTCTTGTAGAGCATCACGCGGTTTGCCCGCGCAACGGCCTCGGAGCGCTGACGCAACGGCGCAGCATTCTCCTCCAGAACATCCAGATACTGGCCCGCCATGACTTCAAATCGCATTTTGCCAAACTCAACTCGGCAGGCTGCCTCAGTCTTTGCATCTGATGCCTTTAGCAGCGCCTCACCAAAGAGTTCGGAGGACCAGGAGAGCATCATGTCGCCGACCAGGACCGATCCCGCCACTCCGAAGCGCTCGGCACTTCCGGCAAAACCCTTGCTTGTGTGCAGCTCCTCGAAGCGCTTGTGGATGGCTGGCTGCCCGCGCCTGGTGTCGCTCTGGTCAAGCAAGTCATCATGAACCAGCGCAGCTGCGTGGAACATCTCCAGAGCAGCCGAGATGCTCACAATTGGGTCGCTGATCGAAAGCTCGGCATCGCTTGGTTCGTAGCCCTTGAAAGCCCAAAAGCAGAAGAGTGCCCTGAACCGCTTTCCACCTGCGAGCAGCGACTGGGTGAAATCAATAATTGGCTCTAGCTCGGGATCGATTTCCCGAAGCTCTGTGCGCTTCACCTCACAGAAGTCATCGAGCTTCTGTTGGACCAGCTTTAGCAGTAAATCTTGAGGCACGCGGGATAGCTTAACCCCTATTCGCTGTTTACAATTAGGAACAGAAACGGGGTCGACATGGCTTTATCCGAACGCGAGCAGAAACTGCTTGAGGAAATGGAGCGCAACCTGCGCGAAGACCCGCAGTTTGCCAGCCGCGTGAGCGAGGTCGGCACAAGCAATCAATCCTCAGGAAAACTTGTTGGGGGAGTCCTGCTTCTACTGGTGGGAATTGGTCTACTGATCCTGGCTGTGATTTTGCAGGTTGCTTTCTTCGGCGTAGCAGCATTCCTTGTCATGCTGATGGGTCTAGTAATTGCAAGTGCGAACTTCTCACTTCCCAAAATGCCTGAGATCCAGAAGAACCAAAACCCCAACCGTTATGAGGAGCGTTGGAACCAGCGCTTCAACAACAACGAGTAATCCAAACTTCTCTCTAAAAACCCGGTCCTAGGACCGGGTTTTTTCTTTACCGAATTGTGATGAAAGTGGAGCAGAACACGCACAAAATGACCCAAAGTGGAGCAAAGTGGAGTAAAGTGGAGTAAAGCTCGGGGAAGGGGTCAGTACATGCTGTTAGGCACGCATACCCCGAAGCTTGACGAAAAAGGCCGCCTTTTCCTTCCTGCAAAGTTCCGCGATGAGCTATCTGACGGCGTTGTTATCACTCGCGGTCAAGAGCGCTGCCTCTACGTCTTCTCTGCAAAAGAGTTCGCCTCAATCCACGAAAAGCTCCGCCAGGCACCGGCCTCGGTCAAGGGAGCACGTGACTACCTCAGAGTTTTGCTCTCTGGCGCATCCGACGAAACCCCTGACAAGCAGGGTCGAGTTGTTCTGCCATCACTTTTGCGCTCATACGCCGGACTAACTAAAGACTTGGTAATCATCGGAGTTGGCTCTCGGGCCGAGATCTGGGATGCCACCGCATGGAACGAGTACCTCGCTCAGAACGAGGAGAACTTCGCGAACCAGGTGGAGGAGGTGATTCCCGGTTTGTTCTAGCCCTGGTGTTTGGCCCCTGGCCGTATCCGACTTACTTCCCCTAAGCCGGAACCTGTGAAAACCAAGCTCACAGACGGACAGGGACCAAGCCCCAGGGATAGCCAGGGAGCTAAATGACAGCAATCACCGAACTTCATGTCCCAGTAATGCTGGAGCGCTGCCTGGAACTTCTTCGCCCGGCAATCGAGGGAAAGCCTGCCACCGTAATTGATGCAACTCTTGGCTTAGGTGGCCACACCGAAGCTTTGCTGCGCGAGCACCCTGAGCTAACAGTGATCGGCATTGACCGTGACCCAAGCGCTTTGCAGTTAGCAACCGATCGCTTGTCGGAGTTTGGTGACCGTTTTGTGCCAGTGCTTGCCACCTACGACCAAATCGAAGAGATTTTGCAGGGGCGCAAGGTCGACGGAATCCTGATGGACCTCGGGGTTAGCTCAATGCAGCTAGATCAGGCCGACCGAGGGTTTAGCTATGCCAAGGATGCATTCCTGGATATGCGCATGGACCAGAGCAAGGGCAATACCGCTGCAGATCTGTTGGCAGACCTAGATGTATCGAGCCTTGCAAGAATCTTCCGCTCCTATGGTGAGGAGCGGTTCTCGCTGCCGATTGCTAAGCGCATCGTTCAAAAGCGGGCTGCATTTGCAATTACCCACTCCAATCAGCTCAACCAGATTGTCACTGAGGTTGTACCGGTGGCCCCGGGAAAGCAGTCTGGTCACCCAGCCAAGCGGGTTTATCAGGCCCTGCGAATCGCAGTCAACGATGAGCTTGGTGTACTCGAGAGCGCAATGCCTCAGGCCATCGAGGCTTTGGTGGTTGGCGGACGGTTAGTCGTAATGGCCTACCACTCGCTCGAGGATGGAATAGTCAAAGAGGCCATGCAGGATGCCTCGAGCAGTAAGACCCCGGTTGATATGCCGGTTGAGCTCCCGGGAACGGCAGCGACCTTCAAGATTTTGACCCGCGGCGTAGAGCGTGCTTCTGAGCGTGAGTTGGAACAAAACCCAAGAGCAGCGTCCGCAAGGTTGCGCGCTGGAGAGAAACTAAAGGGGAACTAAGTGGCTGTATTTCTAGTGTCACCAAAAGAGGCGAACCGCCTAAAGCCAAAGCTGGCATCGGGCTTGATTCTGGTCATCGGAATCTTGGTGGTCTACCTTGCTCAGCTTGCCCTAAACATGGTTCTCACTCAAGACGCCTACTACCTATCGCAGCTCAAGTCTGAAAAGCGCGATCTTGCAACCCAGGTTCAGATCATCCAGGAGGAGGTCGACTCGCTTGGCTCCCCACAGAACCTGGCAGACGCCGCCAACCGACTTGGGATGGTTGCCAACCCAGCCTCGGTGCTTTTGGATGTGAAGAAGGACAAGGTTTATGGAAAGCCTCGCCCTGCCGACCCAACCGGAACTCGTTTGGCTAGCGCCAACCTGGTGGCAAATGCCGCCCTCGGCTCAATCTCTGAAATCACCCTTGCCACCGTCGCGGCGGCAGAAACTGAGGGTGTCGGTGCGCAGAAAACTACCGCCACAGACATATCTTTGACAGTGATTCCAGCTTCTCCAACCCGATAGGCAGTAAATGGGCTCCCACGCTAAAGCCAACCGCAGATTCGGAGCCTTTCTGGCTCTGATGTTTGTGCTGGTTGCAGCCCTTGGGGTTCGCCTTGTGGACTTTCAGATAGTTCAGGCCGAAGAGATCCGGGCCGAATCGATGGAGCGACGAGCGGTAACCAGCACCATGACCGCGCTTCGCGGTGAAATAAGAGACGCGTCTGGTCAGGTGCTCTCAAGAACTGTGTTTCGCTACGACGTAAACGTTGCACCAAAAAATGTTGGACCGGTAGCCACCTACGTTGATGGAGTTCGCACCGAGCGCTCCGTGGATGAAATTGCGGTAATTCTTGCGCCGCTGGTTGGACTTCAACTGGCAGACCTGCTGCCCAAGTTGCAGGGAGATTCTGCTTACGCGAACCTTGCCAAGCGAGTGGATGCTGAGACCTACCAGGCAATCCGAGACCTCAAGGTCCCATGGATTTACTTTGACCGCTTCTCTGACCGCCTCTATCCAAATGGTGCTGTCGCCGGCAACGTAATTGGCTTTGTTTCTGCTGACGGTGAGCCGCTTGCAGGGCTAGAGCGTCAGTACAACACCTGTCTTGCAGGCGTTGATGGGCAGGAGCAGTACGAGCGCAGTGCTGAGGGTGTTCGAATCCCAGCCTCAAGCGTTGTTACACAGCCGGTTCAAAACGGCGGTTCCCTCAACCTGACAATCGATGCGAATTTGCAGTTCTTTGCTCAGCAGGTTTTGGCAGACACCGTAAACGACCTGTCGGCTGAGTGGGCAAGTGCAATCGTCATGGAAGCCAAGACAGGCAAGATTTTGGCGGCTGCTGAGGCGCCAACTGTTGATCCAAATAACCCGGCTGCCTCCAAAGCCAAAGACCGCGGATCCCGAATCTTCCAATTCGCTTTCGAGCCTGGCTCGATCATGAAAGCACTCACCACGGCGATGGTTTTGGACACTGGCGTTGCAAACGAGACTGATACTCGTAAGGCACCCGACTCCATGAAGCTTGATTTCGCCGGAGGTCGTGTCAAAGACAGCTTCGCCCATGAAACTTTCAACCTAACCTTGGGCGGTGTTCTGCGTTACAGCTCCAACACTGGAACCGTGAACTTTGGCAAGGATGTGCCTGCCGAAACCCGCCACAACTACCTCCAAAAGTTTGGCTTCGGAAAGACAACCGCTTTGCGATTCCAGGGTGAATCCAGCGGAATCCTGCACCCCGTTGAAGACTGGGATCGCCAGACCTACTACAACACCATGTTTGGTCAGGGCATATCGATCACCGGCATTCAAATGGCATCGGCTTACCAAGCTCTAGCAAACGGCGGGGTTCGACTCGACCCAGTGCTAGTTGAAAGCTGTGAGCGAGAAGACGGATCTCTTACCGACATCCCTCAGCAAAAGGGAGTCCGGGTACTGAAGGAAGCCGTTGCGAAAAACAACCTCGAGCTTATGGAAAAGGTTGTTGAGTTCGGTGGAGTGGGTAAGACTGCCGCTATCGATGGTTATCGCGTGGGCGGCAAGACCGGAACCGCACAGGTCCAAGACGGTGCCGGCTATGGATCGCGATTCGCGATCTCCTTCTACGGTGTTGCTCCAATTGAGGACCCGCAGTTCGTCGTCGGTGTGACAATTTACCGCCCGGTAGGTGAGACCAACTCTGCCCGCACGACACCGGTTTTCAAGGCGATCATGCAGCAGGCTCTGAAGCACTACAGAATCCCACCATCAACTACTAAGTCCCGAGACATTCCTTCGGGCTCAAATGGTCAAGTTGAGTCTCGCAACTAGCAAGCTAGCTGAGATTTTGGGGCTCGAGTTATCGGGCCAGGATGTCCAGGTCAGTGGTGTTGCAATAAGTGCTGGGGAGGTTGAGCCAGGCGATCTTTTCGTTGCTGTAGCGGGAGCAAAACACCACGGCATAGATTTTCTGGACCAGGCAATTTCAAATGGTGCCGTTGCGGTTCTCAGTGACAAGCCTTGCGAGAAGTTGCCAAGCCTGAGGGCAGCTGATCCAAAGTCGCTGATTGGAGAGGTTTGCAACCTGGTCCTAGGGGAGTGTGAGCTAGACCTATACGCAGTGACCGGTACTAATGGCAAGACCTCGACTTCAACCTATCTTTATCAGCTGCTGCAGAAGCTTGGTAAAAAACCCGGGTTGAGCGGCTCAACGGGCATGTACTGCGAAGGCTATTCGGCCACAGCGGCACTAACCACCTCGGAGCTAACCACAACCCGAAAGTTCTTGGCCCGCGTTCAAGCCTCGGGCGGAAGCGCCGCGGCGTTGGAAGTGTCAGCCCAAGCCCTGGTCCGAAATCGAGTGGCGGGGTTGAAGTTTGCAGTGGCTGGATTTACGAATCTAACCCGTGATCACCTTGATGACTTTGGATCGATGGAGCAATACTTCGCTGCCAAGGCGCAGCTATTTGAACCTTCCATGTCCGGAAAAGCTGTCATTTTTGTATCTGATGCTTGGTCAATGCAGCTAGCTTCCAGGCTTTCCATCCCAACCATGCTGATCGGCACAGGCCAAGAGGTTGATTGCCAATACCGGGACAGCGAGCTAATCCTCTCTGGAAAGCTGAACCTGAGGGTCAAGTTTGAGTTCGGCGAGCTAATGGCTCGAAATTTTGCCCTGGCCCTGGGAATGCTCTTTGCAGCTGGTTACTCAGAGCGGGAGCTCGAAGTGGCAGCCACAGCAATTGGGCAGGTTCCTGGGCGGCTAGAGCTGGTCAGTCCAGCATTGCCCCACACATACGTCGATTACGCCCACACACCCGATGGGATTGCGAGTGCAATTGCGGAGCTGAACCTGCGCTATCCAGGAGTCACGTTGGTGTTTGGGGCTTCTGGAAACCGTGACATTGGAAAACGTATGGAAATGGGTGCAGCTGCCGCAGCAGCAAACCAGGTCGTGGTAACCGATCAGCACCCTCGAGACGAAGACCCAGCTCTCATCAGAAAAGCTGTCATTGAAGGGCTGGTCGCAGAGGGTAAAGCATTTACCGAAAGGGCAAACCCGGAGGAAGCACTGGACTTTGCCTTGACCGTCACGCCACGCGATCATGCAGTCCTGTGGTGTGGGCCTGGTCACCTAAAATACCGAGAGATTGCCGGAGTCAAGGTTCCATTTGATGCTCGAGCAATCGCAAAATTGGCGGTGGAGCGAGCATGATCAAGCTAAGCCTTGGGCAAATTGCCAACGCCATATCCGGTGAGATTGTTGTTGGCGATTCGGCTAATGAGGTCTTCGGCACCGTAAGGACCGACTCCAGGCTGGTCGAGCCGGGAGACATCTTTTTCGCAAAATTGGGCGAGAACGAAGATGGGCATCGTTATCTCGAATCACTGGTTTCTAAAGCCTCGCTTGCGATTGTCAGCACCCCTAGATTTGATTTGCCACTTGCTCAGGTAAAGGTGGCAGATACGGTTGTTGCCCTGTCCATGCTGGCGGAATTCGTGCTTTCTCAAGTTCGACCAAATGGGCTGAAGGTTATTGGAATTACAG